>ENA-OQJH01000618-OQJH01000618.1-human-gut-metagenome-genome-assembly--contig:-NODE-618-length-18434-cov-2.080953_pt1 | contig 18434 bp, 25 predicted proteins | sample MGYA00242597_ERZ504763 | MGnify/ENA primary metagenome ERZ504763 (study PRJEB26092, sample SAMD00036359) | human gut metagenome | host: Homo sapiens | study: EMG produced TPA metagenomics assembly of...
CGTATAATTTCCTGGTCGTATTCATAAAGCTGCCTGAAATATTCGGTCTGGCTGACTACATCCCCTATGTTCTTTGCCTTTAAAAGGATATCCAGATATGTGATATCCCCCTCCTCATACAGGAACTGAATCCTCTTTTTAAGGATGTCATACTGTCTCTGCCGTTTTTCCTCGGCCTGACGGTAATCCCTGTCTGCCACCTGAATCTGGGTCTTCAGCTCTTCCATATCGGATTCCAGTATATCCTTAAGGCCAGCAGCCTTACCAATTCTTCCTCCAGGCCTGTTCTTTCTGTCCTGGACTGCCCCAGCTTCTCTTCCAGCTGCTGCGCCTCAGACTCTGCCCTGGACTTCTCCTCCTCTACCTGCGCCTCTCCTGTTCAGCTCGTGACCAGGTGATGCCCGGCCCGGCCAAAGGCGCTGGACCGCCAGCCACAAGGACTGCCAAAATCAGTATCGCCTTCCTTGGCGCCCCGGTTACCATTGATTCCCATACCGTTCCTTATGTATACCTATTACTTTTTTACTATCTGTAAGATATACTGGTCCCCCGCTATCTCCGAACGCACTTAAATATGTAGCTTCACCCATATCTGTATAGTATATTCCATCGGCATTTACATTTGCATTGGTACTTGTAATATAACCTTCAGATTGAGCTATAGTCTCTCCTAACTTGGTTACATTATCTCCTGCCCAAATATTATATTCTTCTCCAGTAAGATTTCCATTATTGGGAACGATGGAGAAATTAGTTATACTAATGAATGCTGCATCAACGGAACCACCTTGGATTGAAAAGTCACAATTACCGATTAGTGTGTTATTATAATATGCCGGGTCACCCGTGTTATAAGCATGTCCTGCAGTAACAAAACCGTCAGTGTTAAATCTAGTAGCTCTATATCCCATTGACGCAGTGCCTTTAGGTGTGCCTATAGAACTTCCTGGCGATAATGAGTGGTTTTGAAATTCTCTTGTGCATTGTTTAAATACAATTCCTGAAAAGTTCACTACTTCTGATTTAAACTCTTTTATTTCCATTTCATTAGATTTGTCAAGTTCTACCACGACACAGTTCTCAAAATCATTCAGATAATAGTATCTTATATTCTTGGCAATTTGAGAATCTTTATTACTGCTAATAAATGAAGTTATTTTGGTTAGAACATTATTCAGCTCCGTATAAGAATAATTGCCTTGTGTATATATGACATCATTCTCACCTATTAACCTTATAAGAGTGGCTTTGGTACTTTCTATTTCTCCTTTAAGAAAAACAACAAGTTTACCATCCCCGTTAATATAACTTCCCCCATAATAGTCCGGATAGTCACTAGTACTTAATGAACGAGTTTTTGTCATTCCAAATGATTCTAATAATCTTATACCAGCCTCACGAGCTTTTTCATTGTTTCTTTTTACAATGTTTGGCTGTTCGTTGTTTCTCTTTGAAGTACATCGTCTGAAGAACATGATGATACGACTAATCCGAAAAACAGCAGAATGGTCAAAGGTAACAATAATTTTTTCATAAGCGGATAATTTGAATTAATAAATGATACGTATTTTACCTCTTCCTTAAAAGGATTGTCTTTTTTATTGGTGAATATCTATTAATGCTCTTCATTACAAACCGAATATTCTATATCGTTGATATAAAGTCGTCATTGAAACTGATTTTACAGGTATGCTGTTTACCCAATCTAAGATTCCGTATGCATCAAGAATATAATCATCGTCGTAGTATGCAAAACAATATAACGATGTCGGGTTGTAGATATACCAAATATTGGTGTTTGTGTTTTTAAACTTGTACATTCCAGCCTCATCTACATCGTTTATTGAAAATGATAATGTGGTTTGTAGGATAGGATTTATTACTTTATTCGGATTGGCTTTGATAGCTAGTTTATAATATTTGCTCTTTTCATTTTTAATAGCATTACTTTTTTCGGTAAAGGTTGCGGCAACACTGTTCGCTTTTAATTTTACATCGGATTGACTTGCAGCACTTGAGTTTGAGAAAATGAGCTTATCTCCTTGTCTTGTATTTAGCACAGGTACAATATCATATAATTTCTCTCCCGAGCTACTTTTGCGGACGTATACTTTCATTATTTCTATATACGGTTCTTCAAGTTGTTCTTGGTGCTGAAAATCCATGTGGGTGTCGTTATATCTTTGCTTAAAGTTTTCTTCCAAAATAAAATCCGATATTGGATAGAGCCCACCATCTTGAATGTCAATCATTGTATGTGTTCTTGAATCATTTAATGATTGAAGCCAACTCGTTAAATTAATGGATGTACTTTTAACGTCATAAGGAGGTGTTGCAACATTATAACCATAAGCACCGCCCAATGTTTGATAGATACATGTAATTCGGAAAAAGATTTAGTCTCTGTAGAAGAATTGCCATCTTTTGTTCCAACAGAAAAATCTCCTGAAACAGAGTCCTTGTTCCATGAATAAGTTGCGTTTATTGATTTATCCATGTCGCGCTCTTTACTATTGAAATCTGTACTTTGTGTGTCAAGACCATAGTATAAAGCCGATGCCGCCCACCTGTATAATAGCTTGTTAAGACAAATTCTCCGTAACTTTGAATTAATTCTACCATGGATGAATTATAAAGGGCATCTACAAATAATTCGTCCAAATAATCTGCCGAAATTCTTCTCAATGCACTAGGTGCTGTTTGTAAGGATATCATTCCATTAATAACTTCAACACTAAGTTCTCCGTGTACTGCTTGTTCGGAATTACTTGTGTTATGCTTGAAAATATCGGTTACAGTTTTCTTTCTTCCCAGTTTGAACGGACCAATATTTAGTGAGAATCCGGATTTGACAGTTTTAGTAAACGATGAAGTTGTTTCTAAGCGTTCGAAGCTGGCGTATGACATGGCTTCTGTTGACGTTGTCCTTAACTCTTTGGCAATTATATATGAAGGATATCTTTCAAGTAGCTTTTCCATATTAACAATTGGAAATCTCGCATTTGAAAAGTCCCCGATAATTGATGTTCCGTTTTCTATGGCATAAGAATTTCCAAGAAAATCAGTAGCATCGGTAAATGATGTCCTAGTACTGGGTCTGGGTGCTATCTTTTTAGACCAAACTTTTGGTAGATTCGGGTCACGTTCTTGCAAGATGATTTCTGATGTTGAATCATCCTGATTGTTTAGCGAAGCAGAATCACTTATTTCGTCTTCATTGTTACATGATGCTATAACAAACAATATGATACATGAAAATATAGTAAATTTTCTCATATAGGTCTATTTTTTTAATATGATTGGTGATGATTGACTTGCATTTCTGGTGTTCACTCTTCTTTTTACACTTTGTTGAGTATCCAAGTTTGTCTCTTCTAAATCAACATCGGATATTTCATCTACATGAATCCTTCCGCTCCAACGTCCAGGCAATTTGGCTATTCTAGCATCTTTATCTTTTTCTTTATATTCAATTGTGGCAACATAGTCTACTGATACATCATACTCTTTAAAATAATAGGTCACCGTGAGTTTTGTACGTGGAGAAACTTTGACAGGTTCTATATGCTTTAATGTATTTTCCATTACTCTGCGTACATTGGGCTGGTATTTTGTATCAATTGGTATACTTGCATTAGGAACAAGATCTATTTCTCCTAATGTAACTGTAGGGCGTGCAAATAGCATATCTGAAGCTGGAACCTTAAATGCTATTCCCTTTTCTTCTTTAAAATAGGAGTCCTCTTGTATAGCCTTTTCAAATACGAGGTTCTCTCGTATAAATTGGGATGAAGAGTTTGTTATGGCTCGTTTGATAGAGACATTCTCCCTTTGGGTCACAGTTGCGGAATATGGATTGATAAATTCTAGGCTTTTCAGTGTGAATACAGCATCAGGGTGATAGTAAATTCCTGTTGGGCTCTTTGTGTATATTGGCTGAAACCAACATTATTAGCTTGTATATCTACCACATAATTGAATACATCCCACCATGAACCACTACTTCCTTGGCCAAGATATAGCTCATTTTGAAGGACATAAGTTCCTGGATTATTAGTAGCAGGTATAATGTCCCAGGAATCCATGGCTCCTGTAGTGGAATTACTGCTCATTGCAAGTAATATTTTTGATTCCGGATTACTAGTGTAATGTCCTACAGCTAGACGAGTTTTCGAGTAGTTTGAATAAATTAAATAGGGTATGCCGGTAATTGATGAGGGAATTTGGACATAGAATTTACCATAAGAGCCAGGATTATATCCCTCATAGGTCACTCTCTGTCCCCAACCAGTACATGATAAATATCCACCTCCAGTGCTAAGTGTGAAGGGTAACTCTCTAATAGCCCACATATTTTCTGAAAAATATTGGCTATAGTTACTTGAAGCTACTGATCGTGTCTTCGCTTTCTTTAGTTCATCTATCCTTTCTTTTAATGCTTTTAGCTCATCTGTCATTTCAGACAATTCATAACTTTCTAATTGAAGGCTATCCGATTCCAATCCTGATAAGTTCAGTTTTTCTGTAGATGACTGGATCTCATTTTCAATCTCACTTTCGCAAGAGTACAATAACAAGGTGATGCAAGGCAGCACCAATAAGAATCTAAAAATGTTTCCCATAATTATTAGTTTTATAGGGTTTATAAAGTTTGATATTTTTATTATTTATCGTTGATTATTCGATTTCAACTCTCCAATGAAAGTTATGTCTTTTTCTATGTAGAGAAGTTCATAATGACCGACTCTGTAGCCTTTCAAATCAATCTTATAAGTTTTTTGCTCATTAGGAGTTAATATCACATCTTGGAAGATAATATTTCCCAGTTGATCTTTTACTTGGAAAGTAACTTGATCGTCGATGTCTTCAAGAAAACGAACTTCAATAGAGTTTTCGTCTTGGGTAGCTTCTATTGGGATAGAATTTGGTGTTTTTTGGCATTTATGCCATCTTATAATTTTAGTTCTTTGTGTTGATAGATTATTGGCTTCTATTATCATGAATGGAATGCCAATTAATAATAGTAAAATGCTTAGTTTTCTCATATCTTTTGATTTGTTTTTTGCAAATTTATTGGAGATATGAGGGGGAATGCAAATAAAGAAGTTTTTCAGCGTGGACAAACAGTGCTTGATAATCAGTCGCTTATGATGTTTTGCGTGGACATCCTTTTATGTTGCTGATTATTTCTTCCTAAGAAGAGGATATTAGTGCATGTTTTCAATTAAATAATCATACAATGTAGCATTATTATCTGGTAATATTATATTCAGTTTTTGTCTAAGTCTGAGTCTTTTTTTTCTTACTGAGTCGACTGTAATGTTTAGTAACTTTGCTTCTGTGTTAGTGTCAAACCCTGATATATATAAACAGCAATACCAAAAGTCTTGCTCTGGTAAATCTGGGCATCGACTATATATGTATTTACGTAAATTCGGATAAATATATGTTATTTCATCTGCAATGAGTTTCCATTGCTTGTCTGTTATTAATGGCTTGTTATTTCTGGGCTTATTTTGGTTGGCTAGGTGTATTAGTTCTTTATGTAAAGGTGAATTCTCTAGAATTTTATTTTGCAATTGTTTATAGTTTGGTGGTTAGGAGACTTATTTCTTCCTGCATTTCCTCATAGCTCTCATTTTTCTCCTTAAATGTATCTAACAATCTTTTTTTTCTTTTCCAGTTCTAAAGAAACATAAAGCAAATCTGTCTTTATTCGGTTCAACTCTTCTTGTTGTCTTTGGATTTTCTCTTTTGCTTTCTTTCGATATAGTAGATATCCTATTATTATTAATAATAGGATTCCAATGCATATAACTAAAACTATAATGTAGCTTTGCTGTTTAATTTTTAATCTATCTACTTCTTTGCTGATCTTTAAATGATTATATTTAGACTCTATGTTCAATATCTTAGATTGGTTATCAGCATATATGATTGAATCAGTTATTTCGACGTATTCTTTCAGATTAGTAAGAGCTTCTTTATAATTCTTTTCTTCATTATAGATTGGTAGTATAAATATTTAATGCTGTATGTATACTTTGGATTATCTTGTGGTATTTTGGATAGTAGCTCTTGTGCTTTGTTAATAGCCCCCGATGCAATATATAAGTCTATCAGTGCCATATAATCGGGCATTGTTTCTCTTCCTACCAATGCTTTGAGAAAGTATTCTTCAGCTTTATCATATTTATTTTGCATTGCATAAATATTCCCTAAGGCATTGTCTATTGATGCAGTGACTTCGATATTTTTAGTATTACGTGCTACAGAATCAGCTATAGTTAGAATTTTTAAAGCGCGTGATAACGAGTCTATGCATGCATATTCGCGTCCTACATCTCTTAATGCGCAAGCATAGCTATCTGTATTATTTTCTTTTTTGAAGCATTCGGCAGCAGCTTATATCTTTTGATAGCTTCTGTCCGCATGAATTTCTCTCCATATAAATCGCCTATATAGCTATATGTATATCCGGTGAGGTTATTAAGCTTATTCTTTTCTGCAATGTCCAGTGCATTGGTATAAATAGACATTGCTTTATCATAATCTCCATCAGCAAAATAGGATCGACCTAAATAAATCAAGATTTGCACTTGTTCGTCAGGGCTACCATGTGAGGAATACCAGTCATAGGCTCTTTCTATTGGTAAGTTGGTAGGATGCTATTAAAAATTTCGTCTGTAATCTTTCCTGATAACATACACCAGCGTGCAAAGGTTTTGTTGTCTAGTTTTTCAGGAGATGATATACCTTTTAGTAGGTTGGATGCACTGTCAGGATTTATGGCAATGGCCTTTCCTACTTCATTTAGTAGTCTGTCAGATACGGATTGTTGTTTGTTGCATCCTGATAGCACTAATATAGATGTTATAATTATAGCAATACTCTTTCTCATTTGTCTGTCGTGGTTTAGTTTCATTGTAAAAGTAATCTTTATTTTCTATATTATGCTCTTTTATAGGGAGATTATTTTAGTTCGGGGAAATAATAATTAGTACTGTCTATATCATACATTAAATTAATTTCAAATCTGCTTTTACTTTATTAAGTTCATGTGATCTAATTTGATTATTTCCCAGCTATTAATAGACTCTTTCTTATTTATAGTGAGAAAAGTTCCTTTCTATTAATACCTAAATTACTTTACTATAATTCTAAACTTGTTTTTCATTAATCGCAATCTATAATTGCAAGTTGCAATTATATAAATGAAGCTTTTGATTTTATAAATGAAAGCTTTGTTTATAAAAACAAGCTTCATTTAGAGATTGCCTTTAATGTTAGTAATCTTTTCTATTAGTGAAAAGGAAGTTTGGCATCAATAGAGAATAAGTTTATATCTAATAGATTGGAATCAGTCTATTAATCAAAATTCGGCAGAAAGGTATAGTGAATCGGGTGAAACCTATGTGAAAGGCAGCCCTTCACCCGAAATCCCTTTATTCATTGATGTTTCAGAGTGGTGAAGGAGGTGAATGTCATGTTTAAAGAAAAGTTGCAGATGTGTGTAAGATAAAACATCTTGCACGCATCTGCAACGGTATCTTGCACAGGTTTATACTGCTATTAATCAAATAGATAAACTCTGGTTAGTGTAAGATGCAAGATAAAATCGAACACTAAAAGGTTCTGTGGAAGTTCCGGAAGTTATCCCAAAAGCTCTTTTACTTTTGCGGAAATGGCACGTCCTTCTGCAAGTCCTGCCAGCTTCTTGGAGGCAACTCCCATGACCTTACCCATGTCTTTACCGCTCGTAGCACCTGTCTCTGCGATGATTTCCTTCAAAGCAGCTTCCAGTTCTTCGGCACTCATCTGTTTCGGCAGGTATTTTTCCATAACGGCTACCTGACCAATTCTACGTCAGCCAAGTCCTGGCGACCTGTCCGATATAGATTTCAGCAGAATCTTTTCCTTGTTTTACAAGTTTCTGGATAATCTTCAAAGCGGCATCATCTGTCAATATATCGTTAGCTCCCGGAGCTGTCTTAGCTTCGAGGAAGAACTTCTTTATATTTCTCAAAGTTTCGAGGCTACTTTATCTTTCGCCTTCATTGCGTTTTTAATGTCTTCGCTGACTTGATCGAATAAATCCATACTATTATAATTATAAATTGAAGATTAAAAATTAGATCTGAAGCCTGATGCTGTGGGACTATAATTTTCGTTCTTAAACTCTTTGTTTAGAATGTAATTACGCCGTTATCATCCGTAGCTTCTTCTGTTGCCACTTCTTCTTCCAATGCAGCTTTTGTCCGGATTTTAGTAAGAGTCGTCTTATCACGCATGTACGTGGGAGAATCTTCTACCATGGCGATGATATCGTCGTTGTCCAAATCTTCCGTGTTGAAAAGATAGATGTGACGGCGTTTGCGGAGGCTCTTGCTTCCGATATTGCTGGCACTTTCTCCGTATGCCTTGCGGATACGTTCTTTGTTCTTCTCTTTCTCTTCTTCCAGTTGCAGTTGGCGTTCTTCCTCTTCCTGGCTGCGTGCAGCGTGCAGGCTGTCCATTCCGGGGACGTCTTCTACACCGAATCCGGTTGCCAGTACGGTGATCTTTACTTTTGTATCCAGTGAGTTGTCGATGGCAACACCCCAGATCACTTCCACTCCTTCGCGGAATTTGCTCATGAACTCGTGTATCTCGTTCATCTCCTCCATCATCAACTCGGATGACGGGCAGAAAGAAACGTTCAACATAACCTTCTTGGCATTGAAAATATCGTTGTTGTTGAGCAACGGAGAATGCAGGGCATCGTCGATTGCTTTCGTCACACGATTTTCTCCTTCGCCGAATCCGGTACTCATGATCGCTACTCCGCCATCTTTCAGGATGGTTTTCACATCGGCAAAGTCGAGGTTGACCGTACCACGCATGGTGATAATCTCGGCAATACTCTTGGCAGCGATGGAAAGAGTGTCATCGGCTTTGCCGAAGGCATTCATAAAGGTAAGGTCGGCGTATATTTCGCGCAGGCGTTCGTTGTTGATAACCAATAGGGCATCAACGTGCTGGGCGATACGTTCGACGCCGTCCAGTGCCTGGATGATTTTCTTTTCTCCCTCGAAGATAAAGGGGATGGTGACGATACCGACAGTCAGAATATCCATTTCCTTCGCAATGCGGGCGATGACCGGGGCAGCTCCTGTTCCGGTTCCTCCTCCCATTCCGGCGGTGATGAATACCATCTTGGTGCCGTCGTTCAGTTGTGCCTTGATATCTTCTATACTTTCTTCAGCGGCGTCGCGTGCCCGTTCGGGACGGTTGCCGGCTCCAAGCCCTTGCGTGATGCTACGGCCCAGTTGCAGTTTCACCGGGACAGGTGATTCGGCCAATGCCTGGTTGTCCGTGTTGCAAAGAACGAACGTTACATCATGGATGCCTTCCCGGTACATGTGGTTTACAGCGTTACCACCACCACCACCTACACCAATCACTTTGATGATTTTCGGTGAATCTGTCGGGAAATCGAATTGTACTATCTCGTCCATAATAATATGATTTCTGATTTATGATTTCTGGTTTCTGAATCTCTGATTTTTGAATCTTGATTTATAAGTTATGATTTATGATATAGCGCGCAGCCAACTCATAAATCATAATTCATAAATCATAACTCACTTCATATCGTCGTCGGAGAAGATTTCTTTCGTCAACGAGTCGATCTTGCGCTGAATCCAGCTCGGACCGGCTTCTCTTTTCCGTCTTTCCTTCTCTTCCTTTTCCTTTTGCTTGCGAAGTTTTTCCGCTTCTTTGGCAGCTAACTTGGCTTCACGCTCTTCTTCCTCTTTCTTGAGGCGGGCGAGGCGGGCCTGTTCCTTCAGCTCCTGGTCGTCTTCAAATATGTCTGCGGTCCTATGCACTTCCGGCTCCGGTTTGGAGACTGGCGGTACAGGAGCAGCAGCTTGCGGGGCGGTTTCAGTCAGGCAACAGTTTTGGTTCCCTTCAAACAGTAGACCGAACAATGTGTTCTGTGAACCGTCTTTTTTAGTATATTGTTGGGGGCATGGACCGTATTGCGTGGAAGTTTCGCCATCCGTATCTTTTCTATCTTGCTGCGTTTGCGCAAGGTTTCGTCCAAGTTCTTCAGGTTGGCGGCTCCTCCTGTTAGGATAAGTCCTGCCAGCAGTTTGTCTTCGTAGCCGGATAGCTGAATCTGGTTCCATACGTTGGCAACGATTTCTTCGGCACGGGCTTCGATGATATTATTAAGGTCTGCCACTTTGATGATACGGTTGTCATCCTCCAGTTTGCAGGTAGCTTCTTCCTCTTGTTCGGGATCTTCTTCGTAGAGGGCGTCACCATAGGCTTTTTTCAGGCGTTCGGCTTCTTCTTCCTCCATTTGCAGGGTGGTGATGTCACGCGTGATGCTGTTGCCTCCCAAAGGTAATACGGTGAGGAAGCGGAGAATGTTATTCTTATATACAGAGATGGTAGTCGTATCTGCTCCGAAGTCGATCAGTGCACAACCCGAACGGCGTTCGCTTTCTGTCAGTACGGCATTGGCTGTTACTAGCGGGGCGATCAGTTGGTCGGCAATGTCGATTTTTGCCTGCTGGAAGCAATGCTCCAGATTCTTGCGTACGGAAGCACGGGCAACGATGTTGAGGAAACGTCCTTCGATGTGGCTTCCTACCAGACCTACCGGGTTGGCTTGCAGATTATTGCCCACCTTGTATTCTTGCGGAGCTACGTCCAGTATATCCATATCAACCACCGGGATGGCAATGTTCTCATCACCGATAGCGCTTACAAGTTCTTCGGATATGATGGCTTCTTCTTCCAGGTCGCGGCTTACTACATTGCGGACTGTGCGGAGTGATTGTCCGCCGATGCCTACATATACCTTGGCAATTGAGTTTTTCAACTCACCTTCCAGTCTGTTGATGATCGAGGTCAGGCTTTGCGCTGTTTTGTCCAGATTGAAAATAACTCCTTTACGAATAAACGTAGAAGAGTCTTCCTGGGCATACGCTAATACCTGCATACTTCCGTCACTGTTCTTTCTTCCGGCCACACCGGTTATCTTCGATGAACCAAGTTCAATAGCGGCGATAAATTCTGTTGTTGCCATATATATTTATTTACGATTTTACGATTTACAATTTACGATTGAAAAAAGATTGTTCACTCCTCATCTGTCAACTATCAATTATCAACTATCATTTATTATCTATTCTCGTTTGGTGCAGATAATCTGGTTGTTGAATTCGAGATTGATACGCGAATATTTGTTCCAGCCTACCCGGTTGAGTCCTTTCTTGTAGAACTCCTTCAAACGTGCCAGTTTATCTTCAAAGTTTTCCAGTTTTCCGAGATAGACGAGATGGTCTCCCACACGCGGCACCAATTCGATGTTCTGGTCGGGCAACACATGAATCTGTTCTATCTGGCGTCCCAGAATTTATTATTATGCAAAATACACCAAACTTATATAAATCCTTCATTGCAAACGACTTTTCTACGTTTCCGGTGACAATTACCCGGTGAGCGACGCATTTTGCATCCGGTGGCATGACGGTTCCTTTGTTGTCAAGGTAGTAATTCTGACCGTTGGAGCTCATCACCCGAAGAATAGGGATACGTTGTGTCACTTCCACGCATACTTTGCCGCTGGGTGTTTTGTAACATTCGGCTTCGTCAATCAACGGATGTTTGCTTAGCTCCCGTTCCAGTGACTTGGTGGAGATGCGCTCCATCTTCTTCCCGATGGGTAGATCCCTTTGTGCTGAAGGATACCTTTCAGCTCTTCTTTGGTGATGAAGCCGGCGTATGCGGTATCCTTGATAACCAATTCCATGTCACGGCAAGTCTGGTCGGCAGACTTGCGGTTGAATGCGGTGATAGCTACGGCGAGGTAGGCTATAAGCACCAGCATGACGATGGATAGAAGGATTCTCTTTACCATAGTTTTTTTATTAATGAAGAATTAAGAATGAAGAATGAAGAATTGCTGCGCATCAATACGCTGGATAGAGATTCTTCATTCTTCATTATTCATTCTTAATTTTTTTGTTTCTAATAGTTCCTTTATTTCAGGGACATAGTTGTCGATGTCTCCAGCCCCCAAAGTGATTAATACTTCAATGTTTTTATCTTTCAGAATGTTCAGTATATCTCCTTTTTGCACATACTTTTTCAATGCCCGACGGAGATTGTCATAAATCAGTTTGCTGGTGACGCCCGGAATCGGTGCTTCACGTGTGGATAGATGTCTACCAGAATCACTTCGTCGAGTAGCGACAGGCTAATCGGCAAATCTTGATAGAGTCGGCGGGTGCGGGTGTAGAGATGCGGCTGGAAGATGGCTGTGATCTTCTTGTCCTTGTAAGTTCGCGCATAGACAACACGCTCTGTTTGATTTCAGAGGGGTGGTGGGCGTAGTCACTCAAAAAGACGATACGGTCGTTCTTGATCTTGAAGTCGAACCGGCGGTCTACTCCGCGGAAACTTGCCATGCCTCTTTTTATTTCTTCATCGGTCACCCCGTTAAGGTGTGCCAATGCCATGGCGGCTACGCCGTTTTCTATGTTGATGCTAACCGGAATTCCCAGTTGAATATCGTTGATACGGGTGTCCGGGGCAACAAAGTCGATGAATATTTCTCCGTTTCCGATGCGGATGTTTTCTGCATGGAAGTCGCCTTCGTCACGTGAGTAAGTATAGACACGAACACCCGGCTGCACTTTGGGTTGCAGGGAGATGTCTTTGCGGATAATTAGTGCGCCACCCGGTTGGATAAGCGTGGTATAATGCTCGAAACTTTCCAGGTAGCTTGTTCTGTGCCGTAGATGTCCAAATGATCGGGGTCGGTAGATGTGATTACGGTCATATAGGGCGACAGCCAGTGGAAAGAACGGTCGAACTCATCTGCTTCAATCACCGTGTAAGGGCTTGTTTGAGAGAGTAGCAGGTTGGTGCCGTAGTTCTTCGAGATTCCTCCGAGAAAAGCGGTACATTCCACGTGCGATTGATGGAGCAAATGGGCTGTCATCGTCGATGTGGTTGTTTTCCGTGAGTACCTGCCACGCACAGACCTTTGCTCGAATGGGTAATTGTTCCCAATACTTGGGCGCGTTTCTGTATTTCGAATCCGTTGTTGCGGAAATAAACGATTTCTTCATGTTCCTGCGGAACGGCGGGCGTGTATATGACTAACGTGCTTTCCTTGTCTTTGCAGGCTTCGGGAATCAGGTCGACGTTTTCTTCATAATGTATTTGTGCACCTTCGGCAATCAGGGTTTCAGTCAATGGAGTAGGGGTACGGTCATATCCGGCCACTACCTTGCCTTTGAAGAGGAAGTAGCGTACAAGTGCACTCATACCGATGCCGCCGGCACCTACGAAATAGACTGATTTTATCGTTTCTATATTCATTTCTTCTGTTTTTTATTTTAGTACGGATTACGTCGTTTGATCCCGGGGCTATACCGCTACTTCAACCTGTGTGCAATCCGATAATCTATTTATCTGTTTTTTTGCTTCTGTTTATCAGCTCTTTGCTTCCGCCAGTTTGATAACCTCCTGTGCGATGATTCTCGCAGAATCGGGCAAAGCCAGCTTGGCGATATTCTCTGTCAGTTCTTTCAGTTTCTGTTCGTCATTGACGGTGGATAATGCTACATCCATCAAGGTTGTTTCCGCTTCACTGTCTTTGACGTAGATAGCTGCCTGTTTGTTCACCAATGCTAAGGCATTCTTAGTCTGATGGTCTTCCGCTACGTTGGGCGAAGGCACTAAGATAACAGGTTTATGTAACAGGCAGAACTCTGAAATAGAACCTGCCCCTGCACGGGAAATCACAAGATCGGCTGCTGCGTATGCGGCTGCCATGTCTTTGATGAAATCCGTTACATATAAGTTCGGAAGTGCACCTGCAGCTTTCACGGCTTCTTTCACTTGCGGGTAATAGTATTTGCCCGTTTGCCAGATGAATTGCACGTCCGTATTTTCTTTGATGGTTGCCAGTCCGGCTGTCAGCGTATTGTTGATGGTACGTGCACCCAGACTGCCGCCTACAATCAGAATCGTTTTTTTGCCGGGCTGTAAGTTGAAGGAGCGCAATGCTTCTTCTTTAGACGGCATATCCTTTGTCAGGTTTTGGCGGACAGGATTCCCCGTCATAATAATCTTGTCGGCAGGGAAGAACTTTTCCATTCCGTCATAAGCTACACAAATCACTTTTGCTTTCTGTGCCAGGAGCTTATTGGTCACTCCGGCATAAGAGTTTTGTTCCTGGATTAATGTCGGTACTCCCATCATTCCGGCAGTCTTCAATGTAGGTCCGCTTGCATATCCGCCTACGCCTACCGCCACTTGTGGGCGGAAGTCCTTGATAACTTTGCGTGCTTTCCACTGGCTGCGCATCAGTTTAATCAATACAGATACATTTTCCATAACGTTTGCGGTCGAATCCGGCAATCGGAAGCCCGATAATACGGTAGCCTGCATCGGGAACCCGTTGCATTTCCATACGTCCTTCAGCACCTACAAAGAGAATTTCTGCGTCGGGGCGTAGCTCTATTATAGCGTTTGCGATAGAGACGGCAGGAAAGATATGTCCTCCTGTTCCTCCACCACTGATAATAATTCTAAGTTCTTTTTCCATCCTAATTCTTTTTCTATCCGTTGTTCAACGTTTTTCGTTCACCACTCACCGTTCATCACTTACCGTTTATCAATATCATGCTCATCTTCAAACTTGGCATCGCTGTTCAGAATCTGTGCTGTCGGTTCGGCGGCAGTCTGTGCCTCGGAATTTGCAGCTGCATCTGCCTCTAATTGCAGTTGGATCTGTGCATCGTGCGCTTTTTGTTCTTCCAGATGGGCGGTATATCGGCTTACACTTAATATCATACCGATATAAGCGCAGTTGATTAACGTACTTGTACCTCCTTTGCTGACCAAAGGCAGGGGCTGGCCGGTGACGGGGAATAATCCGACGGCAACCATCATATTCAATATTGCTTGCGATACCAGTAGCAACGCAATGCCCATAACGAGAAAGGCGGGGAAGGTTCGCTCGCATTTCTGGGCGATTCGTCCGGCTCGCATCAGCAGCCATAGATAGAGGAACACCACAAATATTCCTCCGATTAATCCCATTTCTTCAATCACAATCGCAAAGATAAAATCGGAGAATGCCTGACTAAGGAAGTCACGTTGTATCGAGTTTCCCGGACCTTTGCCGACTACGTGGCTGGTAGCAATGGCGATGCGTGCATGCGCTACCTGTGCATCTTTGTCAATATCAAATTTGGCAGCCGGCACTTCCTCCTTCTCAAAGAAGCCGGAAACACGATTCTGCCACGTTTCGAAACGGTGAAGTCCCGGAGTGTTATGCAGCGTTTTGGCGGGAATAGCATCAGTATACCTACGGCAACACCGCCCACAAGTGCCAATATTCCCAACATTCCAAATAGCTTTTTTGCTGACACCCGGCCGATAAACATCATCATGCATACTACTCCGAAAAGCAGCATGGCTGTCGAAAGGTTTTCCGGTGCGATAAGCAGGAATACCAGTCCGGTGAGGATCATGATATATTTGAAGGCGTTCGGGTTGGCTCCGTATTCGTCCTGCCTTTTGGACAGGATGAATGAGACGGCAATGATAACCGCCATCTTTGCCAATTCCGAAGGCTGGAACTGTAATCCCATAAAGGTCATCCAACGGCTGCCCCGTTGACACGGTCCCCTGTGATGATACCCATCAGCGTGACAAATGCCAATAGAACCAGGGAAATCGGATACAGAAAGACCGGAAATACCTGGAACCATTTGTAGGGAACATTATGCAGAAACACTACTACCACAGCACCTACCATCAGGATGATGGAGTGTTGTGTAATCGGTCCCCAATGGTCGCCACTTTTGTAAGTCAGTGTCGACGCTGCCGAGAACACCTCGATAATAGAGATGAGGCAGAGACAGAGGAAGATAATCCAGATTACCTTGTCACCTTTGAATATGTTCTTTAATAAATCCAATCTTGTAGCAATTAAAAATTAATAATTAGAAATTAAAGGGCACGGACACATTCCTTAAACTGGTCGCCACGGTCTTCATAGCTCTTGAAGAGGTCGAAAGAGGCGCAGCAAGGGCTCAATAATACCGTTTCACCTTTCTTTGCCAGTTTGTAGGCAGCTTCTACGGCATCCTTCATTCCGGTTTGTACGTCTGCTACGGGCAGGCCGAAACGATCGAAGAATTCGTGAAGTTTTTCGTTGTGAAGTCCCAGGTATACCAGTGCCGAACACTTTTCGCGTACCAGGTCTTCAATTTCAGTATAGTCGTTGCCTTTATCTTTACCACCGAGGATCAACACCGTTTTGGTAGTCATGCTTTGCAGGGCATACCAGCAGGAGTTGACATTCGTTGCTTTAGAGTCGTTGATGAAATCAATTCCGCGGACACGTGCCACCTTTTCCAACCGATGCTCTACTCCCTTGAAGTCGGAGAGGGCTTTACGGATGTTTTCTTTGGCGATGCGGCAAGGTTTGCGAGATACCGGCGGCTAAAGAATTATATAGGTTATGTTGCCCTGTCAGAGCCAGTTCTTCCTGCTCCATGTTGAAGGCAATCGGTTCGGTGATTTTCACTTCGTGGTCTTCTACGTATGCGATTGCTCCGTCTTCTTTTACAGCGGCAAAAGGATACAGGTGTGCTTTCAGACCATGTTTTGCCAGTTCTTGTCTGATGATCGGGTCGTCATTCCAGAAGATGAAAGCATCGTCCGGGGTTTGGTTTTGGGTAATGCGGAATTTAGCGTCGATGTAATTCTGCATACAGTGGTCGTAGCGATCAAGATGGTCCGGAGTGATGTTCATCAATACGGCGATGTTCGCACGGAAGTTATACATATTATCCAGCTGGAAAGAGCTAAGTTCGATAATATAATAATCATGGTAATCTTCGGCTACCTGCAAAGCAAGACTTTTGCCGATGTTGCCTGCCAAACCTACGTTCAGACCTGCGCTTTTGAAAATGTGGTAGATCAGGGAAGTTGTTGTAGTCTTTCCGTTAGAACCTGTAATACAGATCATTTTGGCATCAGTATAGCGTCCGGCAAACTCAATCTCGGAGATCACCGGTGTGCTTGAGCTTTCAGTTTCAGGATGATTGGGGCATCATTCGGGATACCGGGGCTTTTGATAACCTCGTCGGCATTCAGAATGAGCTCTTCGGTATGGTGTCCTTCTTCCCAGGCAATATGATGGCTGTCGAGAAGTTCCTTATATTTGTCCTTGATGGCGGACATGTCCGAAACAAACGTCTCAAATCCTTTTACTTTTGCGAGTACGGCTGCACCTGCGCCGCTTTCGCCAGCTCCTAAAATTACAATTCTTTTCATCTACAATAATGTGCCCTTGTTTTCTAATCGATTGATTTATCTATTAGCTGCGCACATCTTTTAAAAGTTAATAATCGGGTTAATGCTCTCTATATTTTTAATGAAGGTACGGATGACGCGGATTTCACGGTTTTAAGGGATTATACAGTTAAAACGTGTTAATCTATGTAATCCGTGCCTTCATTTTATCTAATCTTTAATGTTATAATTGTTATTGCCGCCAATACAATCGTTACAATCCAGAAACGGACGGTAATCTTTGATTCGTGGAACAGCTGGTCGGGCTTGGTGAATTTCACCGTACAGCCCGGTTCAATCAGACTCATCGAAGTACGGAAATGATCGTGAATCGGTGTGCGCTTGAACAAACGCTGCTTTACACCTTTCCGCTTTCCTGCCTTATAATAAGCCCGTTGCAGGATTACCGACAGATTCTCTACCAGAAATACACCGCAAAGAATCGGTATCAGCAACTCTTTGTGGATGATGATGGCGAACACTGCGATGATACCGCCAATGGTGAGGCTGCCTGTGTCTCCCATAAATACTTGTGCCGGATAAGCATTGTACCATAAGAAACCGATAAGCGCACCGATGAAAGCACAGATATAGATTACCAGTTCTTCCGAACCCGGAATATACATGATGTTCAGATAGCCTGCGAATTCGATATGCGACGATACATACGCCAATATCCCCAGCGTTGCGCCGATAATGGCCGAGTTTCCGGCCGCCATTCCGTCCATACCGTCATTCAGGTTGGCACCGTTTGATACGGCGGTAACCACGATGATTGTAACGATGACGAACAAAATCCATCCGGCTGTTTGCGCATGCTCGCCCATGAAAGAAACCAAATCGGCATAATCAAGGTTATTGCTCTTGAAAAAAGGAATCGTTGTCTGGGTCGATTTCAAATCATTGGTTCCGTGTATCACTTCCATCTCCTGTCCCGGATTATGAACTTCGATATTCTCACGGATCACTACGTCCGGGCTTAGATACAGAGTCATTCCGACAATTAAACCCAAACCGACCTGACCGATAATCTTGAACTTGCCATGCAAACCTTCTTT
>ENA-OQJH01000619-OQJH01000619.1-human-gut-metagenome-genome-assembly--contig:-NODE-619-length-18363-cov-1.819862_pt1 | contig 18363 bp, 18 predicted proteins | sample MGYA00242597_ERZ504763 | MGnify/ENA primary metagenome ERZ504763 (study PRJEB26092, sample SAMD00036359) | human gut metagenome | host: Homo sapiens | study: EMG produced TPA metagenomics assembly of...
TCTGAATTCTCTTTCACTCCAAATGAGCAGGAAACAGATATTTATCCGAACACCGTAGATATCTGCATGGAAAATGAAAAAGGCCAGAAAATGACCGTACGCGGCGAATCCCTTGGAGGAGGCAAGGTCCCGCACCGGCGGACTGGACATCTTCGTAAAGGAGTACTTGCGGAAATCAACAATCACACAACCAACATCTCCAGCCAGGACATATATGCTTCGTCCGACTGGAACCAATCGACAGAAAACAAAAGCAAACAAACCTACCGCACCTTCAACGGCGAACTGGGATTCAATTACGAAATCGACGAAGACCAGTCATTCGGTATGCGCTATATGCCCGGCACGAACATAGGCAATGCACATACTACCAATGAAGGGACCACCCTTATCCTGCAAGACGGCAAAGAAGTAGACCACCTGCACGCTCTCCGCCAAACAGATGCCCATACCGGCTGGTGGCAGGCAGCCAACGGATACTACAACGGCACGTTCGGCAAATGGAACATCGACTTCAACACCGACTACCTGTACGGCCGGGACCGCATCCGTCAATATGCCGAAAACAACGGAATCGAAGACGCCACTTCGAGCAACCGCGTACGCAACCACCTCTATGCCGCCAAACTCCTGCTCACCGCCCCACTCTGGAAAGGCAAACTCAGTTTCGGCACAGAAGAGACATTCACCAACCGCCACGACGTATTTCTCCAAAGCGGCTTCTCCGCCGATGCCGACGACCGCATCAAACAAACGATGCTCTCCGGCTTCATCGACTACAGCCTGCCATTGGGAAAGTTCAACATCCTTGCCGGACTGCGCTATGAATTTCAACAAACAGATTACTACGAGAAAGGGATTCACCAAGACGACCAAAGCCCCACCTATCGCGACTGGATACCGGTAGTCAGCATCAGATACACCTCCGGCAACTGGTTCTTCGCCCTTTCTCACCGGACGCTGAAATACAGTCCCAGTTATGACATGCTCACCAGCGCCGTCACCTATCAGAACAAGTACTCCTACCAGAGCGGAGACCCGTTTCTCGTTCCTCAGATACATCGTGCGACTTTCTTTGATGCCGGATGGAAATGGATCAACTTCAGCCTCAACTACGACCATTGCTGGAATATGTACACCAGCTACACCCGACCGTATGACGACATCAACCATCCGGTGTATTGCTGTTCGGCAGAGCAAGCATTCCGCATTCCAACCGATACGGAGCAGCATCGTCCTTTCGCCAAAGATCGGCATATGGCAGCCTCAGTTCACCACCGGTATTGACTGGTTCAACTCTCACGCAACCTCCATAGGCATTACCCAAAACTGGAATGAACCGCGATTCTATTTCATTTTTGATAACAACTTCAGTTTCCCTAAAGGTTGGTTCTTCAACATCAAAGGAGAACTGGCGCCCGGCGCCAAACAAAGTTACGCCATCTGGAAAACCGAAGGAAGAGTAGATGCCCAACTGACCAAATCATTCCTGAAAGACCAGGCGCTGAAAGTATCGGTAACCGCGAAGACATCTTTCACACCGGCTACAGATACTTCACCATCTATGGCGACCGTACCTTCAGTTCCAACCGTGATTATACCGATCAGCAGCGTTTCGGCATCCGGCTGAGCTATCAGTCAACGCCACGAAGAGCAAATATAAAGGAACCGGAGCCGGAGCAAGCGAAAAGTCACGTTGTAATTCCCGGTTTCACAAAGATGACCAACAAGTCGGTTCCATCACAAGAGAGGCTGACTAAAAAGTCAATAGTATTCCCAATCTCCTCCTTCGGGAAGGAGGAGTACCCGTAGGGGAGGTGTAGGTGAACACATTAAAGTTACTACTGATTTTTTAGTCGAACTCGGGGAAAAGTACTATTTTTGCAGCTTCAGAATCCAGATAAAGAATGTTCCTGTTCCATAAAAACCAGACAAAACGAGAGGCCTTCGGGCAAATGTTTACGGAAATGTACCCGCGAATGGTCCGTTACGCCTCACAACTGATGGGCGACGGAGAGGAAGCACGGGACATCGTAAGCGAAGTGATGGAACAGGCCTGGAAACACTTCGACCAATTGGACGAGGCCGACCGCGGAGGCTGGATTTATACAGCAGTCCGCAACACCTGCCTCAACCGGATGAAGCATCTGCAAGTGGAACGGGACAATGCGAAAGCACTCTACGAAGCGACGCTGGCCGATGTAAAAAGTAACTATCGGGAACACGAAGCACTGTTGCAGAAAGCGGAAACGATAGCCCGAAGCCTGCCGGAACCGACTTGCACCATCCTGCGGCTATGCTATTACGAACATCTCACCTATCGGGAAGTCGCCCAACAACTCGGCATCAGTCCCGACACGGTAAAAAAACATATATCCAAAGCATTGCGTACACTACGCGAAGCCATGAAAGAATAAAGAAGGAGGACACGCTATGGAAGAAAAAGAAAAACGTACCAGCAAAGAAGAAGGTTCCGGCTACGGACTGACAGCAGACAACGACAGTTGCAGGCTGGCAGACAGCGATAGTTCTGAACCGACAGACAGCAACAGTTGCGAACCGGCAGACAGCAACAGTTGTGGACTGGCAACGGACAACCAAACCCCATTCTCTGAAAACGCAGAAATACGCCGTCTGCAAAATGCCTTTGGTGAAGCGTTGGGTGATCTGCCTCTGCCGGACGAAGTCCGGGAAGAATGGAGCACATTCCTGCAACGGCAGGCACAGCAGAAACGCAAACTTTATCTCCGCATCTGTCTATCCGGTGGTGTGGCAGCAGCCATTGCCCTGTTATTGTTACTTTGGTCCCCTTGGCACATCACAGACAAGGACGGCATCCTGCAGAACATCGAAATCTTCACCGCCCTCCATGCACCGGAACAAATTACCACTATCGAAGAGAACGGCAGAATCATCGTATCTACCCCGCCCGCCACAACCACCCGCCTCACATTGGAGGACGGAAGTCACGTCCTTTTAAGTGCAAACAGCCGTCTGGAATACCCCAAAGAGTTTTCCTCTCAGGGAAGCCGCACCGTAAACCTCACCGGAGAAGCACGCTTCGAAGTACCAAAGACGCCCACCGCCCCTTCATCGTCTCTGCCGATAAAATGCAGACACAAGTGCTGGGCACCGTATTCGACGTAAATGCCTATCCCGGCAATGCCCCCGCCGTCACCCTGTATCAAGGACGAGTAAAGGTCGGCAAAGCAGCCTCTCCCATTGAGAAAGAAATAGTACCCGGACAATGTGCCACACTGACCACAAGCGGCGACATTCGTCTGGCGAAAGCCACACGGACAGAAAAAGAAGGATGGACCAAAGATGAGTTTTATTATGACAACACCGAAATGATAACCGTACTGCAAAATATAGGGACCTGGTATAATATCAGCGTCATCTGCCATTCTGCAGACCTTTTACACAAACGAGTCCATTTCCGTTTCAGCCGGAATGTTCCGATAAAGACTCTACTGAATGTACTGAATGATTTAGGCATCGCACACTTCCAGTATAAAGATAAACAAATAGTAGTAGAATAAACACAATCACTTCCTGGCGAAAAAACGAGCTTTCATCTGTCATCTTTCACCATTGGTCGTCAAACTCCTTATTCATCGGAGCTTCCGATGAGGCTGACTAAAGTCGGTAGTATCTCTATTCTCCTCCTTCCTGAAGGAGAGAATAGAGATAGCATACGCAATATGGCACCATAAAAAACAGAAATCCCTCTTCTCCGGATATTGTTCTTCCTGCTCAATCCGTTCTTCTTCTCCCTTGTACAAAAGCCCTTCACCAACTTCGAACGTATTTCTTCTGTCTCGCATAGCTCACACCTATTCTGCACATAGGTACGTGTCAATACCAAACGAATGATTTCCCGATTCGGACAGAAGCATTCATCTTTAGCCAAAGCAGCCAGCACCACATCCAGCAGGCAAAGGGTACATCGTAATTCTGTTTCCGATAATCGGTCGATACTCTCAATCTGTCCAAAGCTGGGCCAGTTGTCTTTCAAAAAGGCAAGTTTATTGGTGGAGCTTTGTAATCAAGCTTCATCAGGCAGGGACGGGGACAAGTAGAATCATTCATCACTACTATTTTTTATTTGTTTGTGTATTTGCGTATCTCCAAAAAGAAGGCGCAGAAACTATTACTATACTATCTCATGAGAGGCTCTGGCAAGCCCGCACTAGAATAATAAGCAATAGCTCCACGCCCATTGAGATATATAACAAATATATATACAATGTGGACGTGGAGACTGACCGCCTATTACCTGCTAGTGCTAAATGTGCCAGATTTCTCATCACAGATAATAAAAACGTTATCTCCAAATCAATAAAACATATCTTCATTCAGAAGATACGCCACAAATATAGGCATATTTTCCTAATAAGAATACCATTAAGGAAGTAAAATGAGTAAATAGAAGGGAGATGAACAAAATCGTCTACAGCCAACGGACTATGTTCCTTCATCGCACGAGATACAAGAATGATTTCCCCTTCTTATTGCCTCTGCACAAAGAACAAGCTGCACGAATACCCAAAGAAGCAGGGATACTTTGTTTATCTCCCTATTATAGTTTATCTTTGCTACTGATATAGCTAGTTGTTCACGACCGTGATCAGCTCTTACCACGGCCGTAATCAACGCTCTTCACGCGTGAGCAACATTACCACGGCCGTGAACAACTAATGATGCAAGCACCTTCATCCAACAATGCAGGCATCATAAACCAAAGATAAAGGCAGGATAACTTATGTATGAACGCTTGACAGCAAGCAGGCAATCACTATATAACCCGAGTTCTGTCCAAGTCCGGAAACTAATGATTAGTTTTGCGGATCAAAGGTAGCTATATCTTTATAACAAACAAGAAACGACGAATATGTTATAACGATGTAAAGCAATGGACGAAATAGAGAAAAACAACGGTGAGATCATCATATACCGGACAGAAGACGGAAGGACACAACTTGAAGTCCGTTTGGAGGATGAGAACGTTTGGCTGTCACAACAACAAATAGCCAATCTGTTTGGTGTACAAAGACCGGCTATCACAAAGCATTTGAGAAATATCTTTGAAAGTGGAGAATTAGAAGAAAATTCAGTTAGTTCCATTTTGGAACATACTGCGAGCGATGGAAAAAATTATAAGACACAGTTTTATAATTTAGATGCCATCATATCAGTCGGATATAGAGTCAACTCCCTACAAGCCACCCACTTCCGCCGCTGGTTATGTGCAGCATAAGATTATGTGCAGTAAAAAGGTCACACCCCTTATGGATGTGACCTTTTGTTATTAATTTCTGCACATAATATTTACAGACTATTCAGCCATTCAAGAAGATCGTCATTCTTTAGCCATATAGGCTTCTCGTCTTTTTTCTCATCTAGTATTGGCGTGAAGGCATTTGTTAACACCTCTCTCTTACGTCTGGAGTCAGTCTTGGCATAGACTTCCGTTGTTACTACGGATTCATGCCCAAGGAGGTCTCTGATGTAGATGAGTGGCACGTCTGCCTGGAGCAAGTGCATTGCTCGTGAGTGCCTAAGGCTATGGCAACTGATTCCATCGGGGATGAGTGTGGGATTCTTATCCTTGGCCATAGTCAGATATTTCTGAAGAAGATAGGAGATACCGCCACGTGTTAGTTTATTGCCACTTCTATTGGTGAAAAGATATCGGGAGGCATTCTCCGGGCGATTCAAGTTATGCTCGCACATATAGTCTGCAAGATATTCCATCTGCTTGTCTAGCAAGGGAACTACTCTCGTCTTACACCCTTTGCCTGTTATGCTGATGGTAAACGGCTTTTCCAGCCTCACGCATTCTGCTTTCAAGTCGGCTATTTCCTGAACACGGGCACCGGTATCGTACATCAATGCCAACATGGCGAGGTCGCGTCTTCCTACTTGCGTCCGTCTGTCGGGTTGCTGTAGTAGAAAACGTATCCCATCGACCGATAGATACTTGATACTCTTCTTCTCACTCTTTTTGATGGGTATCGAGAGTATCTTCTGCGCCTGATGTATGCGCTCCGGATTCTCGTATTCCAGGAAGGAGAAGAAGGAACGCAGTGCGGCAAGTCTTGCGTTTCGGGTACTTACTCCACATCCTTTTACATTCTGTAGCCAGTCGAGGAAGGCTGCCACTACGTCTTGGTCGATTTTATCCAGAGTTATCTTGTTCACGGATATGCGCCTTTCCTCAGAAAAGTATCTTATCAACAGCACGAAGGTATCACGATATGCCTTGATGCTGTTCTTGCTCATGCCACGTTCGGCAGGTAAGTATTTGCCGAGGAAGTCGGCAAGGTATTTTGCGAAGTCAGTCGGTCTCATCTTCAAGGAGTTTAGGAAAAACATTCATGCTGTCAGCATCTATCTTTCTGATGAGTTCTGGGTACATACTCTCGCACAGTCGAAGATAGTTGTTTGTTGTTGTTATGGAGTCATGTCCAAGATACATGGACAGTACGGGAAGAGAGCAGTACATATCAAGTCCGTCACTCTGCATCTTGACAAGTGAGTGTATGCTGAAGGTATGACGAAGTCATGCACTCTTGGACCAAGATGTTTGCCCTGGTGCGGTATGCCGGCATCTTTCAATATAGTTCTGAACCAAGTGTATATGATTCCGTCGTTCCTGCAAGCCCTCCCGGCCAGTGAGATGAAGAAGAACTCCGAGTCCATGATAATGGGGAGTTTTGACCTGTAGGCTCATATTCCTTCAAGACCTCCGACAAGGATGCTGATATAGGCACGAGCCTATCCTTTCTATTCTTCGTGTCGTGTAATATAACGAAGTTTTCGTCAAGATTCACGTCCTTGCATTTCAACGAGAGTGCCTCTGAGATGCGTAGCCCCGTTCCATATAGAAGCCTGAAGAGCGCTGGCAACATGATGATAACGGAGTCTTTCTTCAGGCTTCTCAAGACCAGCTTGTCGCAACTTGCGAAGAATCGGCCTATCTCGTCATCGGTAAATATGTGCGCTGTGAAGCCCCTTGATTGGATTCTAGGCATACGTGGGATGAAGGAAGGCTTACCGATGTTGCTCATAAATCGGGAGAACTCTATTAAAATCATACAACGGCCTCTATATGTGGATCCGGCCTCATGAGGGTGTCTCTGCATCCATTCCTCACAAAGTTCCTTTGTCAAGATGGGAACATTGATGTTCTTTGAACACAGGAAAGTATCTAACTCTCTGATAAGATAGGCTGCGGTAGTGTACTTATATCCCAGGTTCCGCTTCATTTGCACAAAATTGTAGAAGTCTTGTGCGAGTATGCTTTTATAAACGAGATTATACATAGAACGCTCCTCCATTTTGATTATAAAACTCTTTTGATACTTTTGGAACCTCAAGCGCACATTGACGCAAACTCTCTGAGTCGATGCGCAGATAGTCTTTGGTGCTGTTTGAATCCTTATGGCCAAGTATGCCAGTGATAACGGGGAGAGCCACCTTCTGCTTCAAGAGCAGCGATGCCAGACTATGGCGTAGGACGTGGGCTCCATGTTTACGACTTGTGGTATCGATATGTGCCTGACGGAATGAAGATGTCACGATGTTAGAAATCAGCGTGGTTGTTAATGGTGTAAATGGGGATATTCCCTTGACGAAGACATGGGTGTCTTTGCATTTAGGACGGCTGTTACGCAGGTAATCTATCAAGCCTCGCCCACTTCAGGCGTGAGAGGTAACTCCACCTTCTCCTTGGTCTTATATTGGTTGAAGACGATAAGACACTCTTCCCAATGGATGTTTTCGAACAAAAGCCCACATATATCCGAAGCCCGCAAGCCGTAACGGGATAGCAGCATGATGATGGCATAATTGCGTTTGCCAAGCGCGTCGTTTCTATCAATAGATGAGCATAGTCGATTTATCTCTTCCTTTGAGTAAATCGATGGAAGCTTAGCCTCTTTCCGATATGCATCATGGGGAAGTAGCCTTGACAGATTGATTTCTATCAGACATTTATCATACAGGTAAGATAGGTATAGGCGAAGGGTTCGTATAATGTGATGCCTGAGAGACTTTTGCTCTCGTGGCAAACTATCAAGGAAAAGATTGATAACTTCTATACGCAAACCGTCCAATTCATGTAGGTCATGCTTGTTGGCATAATCGAGGAATACGGACAAGTAATACGTGTCTTGTCTAATAGTATACTTCGAGAATCTGTTTTTTGAAATCTTATCACCAAGAAAGTCCTTGATGCTCTGTCCCAAAGTACTTTCAAAAGAAGGAGATAACTTAGTGCGCTTGTGGATACTACCTGTCTTCCAAAACTCATTAAGACGCCTAATGAGCATAGATAGTTTGTAAGCCCATTTCTCGGAAATGGCTATGCCAAGATCTTTGAGACGCCCCTGGAGATAGCCTTCTCCTACTTCTGGATCGTAAAACTGAAGATTGTGTTGATCCATGTACAGTTCTACTGTAGCCATACGTTACGGTAAGCAGTAAGTGTTGCTTCCGACAGCCCTTGATCGCGGAGATGCTCAATTGCATCATCAATCAGACGCCCTATCGGCGCGTCATGATACATTATTTACATTTACTCATAAATAATATAAAGAATGAAGGATTATTCCTTCATCAAATTATGACGTAGTAATCAAAACTTAACTTACTATAATATCAAAAAGTATGCTACGACTCTTTACATAATCTTATGCTGCACATAACCAGACGCGGAATTGGGTACCGCGTTGCGACTTTACACGATAGCCGACGGAGATAATCACATCCAAATTATAAACAGCCGTCTCATATTGTTGGTCACTATAACTACCCATATGTGCAAATTTTGCACATGTGATATCACGTTCAAGTTCACCTTCCCTATAGACATTATTAATATGCCTGCCTATAACAGTACGATCCTTCTGAAACAATTCTGCCATTTGAGCCTGAGTCAGCCACACTGTTTCATCCTCCAACTTCACATCAATTGAAGTCTTCCCATCTTTTGTCTGATAAATGACAATATTTCCTCTATCGTTCATAAAATGCCTCCTTTTTTATGCATTGCGCCGTCATTGCCTTGGTTAGCAATGGACGGGCGTACAAATGTAATACTTTAAAAAAGAAAAAGGCGACATACCGGCCTTTTATTCGACCGGACAAACCCATAATTGACTCTTATATTAAAGCGATTGATTCAATAAAGTTATAATCGAACGTGCCGGAATCCGAACTGTTCTTCCACTCTTCACTTTCTCAACGGGTAGCAGATCTTCTCCTTCTACATCCGAAGTGCGATACACCTGCCATCGAGTTTTCTTGCCATTTATCTTATTGATTGAAAACTCTTTGTCTTCCTGCGCATAGTTAATGAGAACAACAGCGTATGAGCCGTCCGCATTTTTATAAGCAGAGCACATCAGTCCTTTTTGGTCCGTATCGCCTCCGGGGATTAAATTCCCCGCTTGATCGAAAGCAGAAATCGACAGGCGGACAGCTCCCGGACGGATGAAACGACTATAATTACCCAAAGCCCACATGAGTTTGGAGTCTTCTACCCGACCATCCTTCAAGTCATCATTCGTGTATTCCCGAATCAGCCCGTCTTTATAATCACCGCCGACGGCACGCCACCACTGCCAGCTCTTCGCTCCCGCATACACGATGTCATGATGGATGATACGGGCAACGTAAAGTGCCGTCTTCATCGTACGGTCGAAGCCGTGACCGCCACCTATCTCTTCGTCATTCCCCATGATACAGGTTTCTGACTGCCAGAAGCCGACGTTGTATTTATCCAGAGCTTCACGCAGTTGGCAGCGCATGGCACGCAGTTCACTCAGAGGAGTCGTTGTCCAGTAACTATGACCAAGCATCAGTCGGGGCACATTGGGCGTATCACCTAAATACGTATCCACACTGTCCGGGCAGAAGAAAGCCTGAATCTGATAGCCACGCTGCCAGTCCGTCTGATGGGTACGGAGCATACAGCGATAGTCCGAAGACTCGTTCACCATAATCTGCGTATCCATTTTCCGGTTCACAAACTCCCGGCTCAGCAAACGGACGGTCCGGGCTACTTCCCGATTGGTTGCCGGAGAGCCTTCCTGCTTCGGTCCTACCCAGTTCCAATGCCCGTCCGGTTCGTTGAAAGGACAGATATAGTTGAACTTTATTCCGTCGTGCTTCTCTATTCCTTCTACTACATCGGCCAGGAAACGGGCATATTTCTCGTAACATTCCGGCTTCAGATTGGCGGTTCCTCCACGACCGGTATTGGTAGCCAGACCGTTCTGAGTATAATATACGGGAGGGGAATTCAGAAATGCGAGGAATTTAGTGACGCCCCGTTCTTTTGCCAGTTTCAAAAAGTTGCGTTGCCCCTGTTGCTTGTTCCAGTCGTAGGTTCCGTCGGCATTCATAAAGCATTCGGTACGCATCCACGAAGAACCGATCTGACTGGCTTCTCTTTGCTCGGTACTACCTGCACCAACGTTGAAACGCCAAAGAGACAAGCCGATTCCTTTCGGTTTTCCATTCGCATCGTTCTCTGTGCTGAACAGCCAGTCGCTATCTGGTTTTGTTTCTCCTGCGCCCACAAGCCAAGGATATGCATACTCCAGGCATCGGAAGCGCCGAAGTGTTCCATTGTCTGCAGAGGTTTGTCCACTTCAATCTGATAACGTAGGTCGGGGGCGGGCTGGGAACATCCGCCTACCATACCTATATATAAAAAAGCTAAGGCGACTGACAGTAATTTATAGTTCATCGTGAAATTTGTTTTTATAATTTTTAAAGTGATAGTACAAAAATACGTGATTACGGCTAACTTTGGGGAATACAAAACGACCAAAAACTACCACAAATCTTGCAATGTCACAAATTATAAGGCTGAATAAAAACAAACTGCAGGTTTAAGAATTCCTTGAACCTGCCAGTTATTATTTCATCGACTTAAAGCAACACCTTTTTCTACCTTGCTGATAACCTAATTCAGTTACTAGATTTATAAGCTCATTTAGTTGCTACCTGCATCTTCATCCTGATAGGTAAACGTACCCACCATCTGATAAGTCTTGCCATCCGCAGTATACTTATAATCTACATTAAAGACTTTCGAGTTCTGATTATAAGTACATGTACCATCAATCAAGTCAAAGTCCTCCCATGCCGAGATACTGACATTGTTACCAGCATCAACTTTCAGTACAACAGCATGTTTCTTGATATTGGCAGTTGTTTCCGCCTGTTGCTCGTTATAGAAACGTACTGCATTTTCTTCTGTAGCTTTCAATGTTCTGACTATAGTAATAGAAGTGGATGCAACTATTTCATCATTACTATCCAGTCGTGCCGAAGAGCCTTGAAGATGTAATTACCTGAGTATTTATTTACCAGATTGAAGGATACAATAAGTGCCGAGTCCTTCTGGTTGATCTCATAACCGGCAGAAGAAGAAGCAATCTTGAAAGTTATCGCATAAAGCGAATCGCACTCCAGACCTTCTGTTTTAACTTTAAAGGGAACTCTCGCATAAGTTTCGCCGGCTTTCAATGTAGTAGTATAGGAAGGTACCTCAAAAGCACTGGCAGCAAGTCCTGATATTTGATATCGGTGGCAAGGAACTTGAACTTTTTATTATACCAGTCAATTACACTGTTATGGCTTTCCAGAGTCACATCCACATTCCCGTCAATCAAAAGAGAGCCACTTACACCCACTGTAATGAATCCTTCCTGCACTTCACTGCTATAAGCAAGCTCTTTAGTCACAAGATTGCTGGAAGCGCCGATCAGATAGAGCGTCTTCTTATATTGCTCCTTATCAAGCGGGCTTTCATAATCACAGCTACTTAAAACGACCAATAACAAAAGTATCGGATATAGTATTTTATTGATATTCATAACAAACGTTTTTTACTTAATTATTAATTCTGTACTTCGTGTGCAAAATTACCATCCCGGATTCTGAACCAGTTTCGGGTTCTTATCCATCGTTGTACGAGGGATAGGCAGGAAGTAATCTTTATAAGAGAATACACGATGCGAACGAGTATTATTGATCACTGTTTCCGTATGGAATGCTTTACGGTCTGTGCTACGTGCAGCAATGTTCATACCTGTTACAGGCTCATTGTATGCATCGATCGCATCTCCCCATCTACGCAAATCGTGATAACGTCTGCCTTCACAGAAAAACTCCACACGTCTTTCACGCTTAATCAAATCCCGCATCGTAGTCACATCCCTTGCATCATCCGCTGTAATCCCCGGCAAACCGGCTCTATAGCGAACCATATTAAAGTATTTCACCATCTCGTCCACATCACGGCTCACTGTAATCCCATTCTCTTCATCGGTATATGTATTACTTCCCAACTCATTCAATGCTTCCACATAGTTGAGCAGCACCTCTGCATAACGCATGATCGGGAAAGTTTTCGACTTCATCATACCTTTCAGCTGATCCTCTACATAATGAATGTACTTCTTGCAGGTAAAACCAGTGTGGTTATAATCTTCAGGATGATCGGACGACGGTGCAGCAGTACCATTAGCATAGTAAGTAACTGTCTGCTTAGTTTGATTACCTTCGGTTCCGATGTAAGAAAGTCCGCTCCAGTAGCAATGGTTAAAACCTACGCTGGCATAGAAACGCATTTCCATCTTATCAAACATCTTAGCAGCATCGGATGGAAGTGTATAGTCAGAGAAAGACTGTGAACTACCACCAATGGCTTCCCAGTAATTTGTGGGATAAAGTGGTGAGTTATTGATGTCGCTACCGTCTTCCATACGGAAAGCTTTCACAGTCGCATAAGTAATATTCAACCCATTACCACCACCCAGGCTCGTAGGAGTAGCAATCCATGCCGGAGAGTCGCCAGCTGTACTAGAGTAGCCGCACATATAAATAAACTCGTCATTATTATAAGCCGGAGTTTCACCATTGAACATAAAAGCATAAGAACGAAGCGCATCTATACCTCCCGCTCCATTAGGATAGTTTTCGTCAGGCACATTCTCCGGTAGCGGTTTTGTGTCTAGTTTTCTCTCAACAGTGTGCAACTTATATTTAAAGCTACCAGCTTCCGAGCCCTTAATCAAACGTTTGGCAAGAAGAGCGGCTGTTCCCCATTTGGATTCGTCTTTGACCTGAGGCATAAAGTTGGTGCCGTCCGAACGCTTCCAGTCAGCATAAAACTCATTTCCGTTGTACCAAGGACTTGCTTCGATCAGTCTTACTCTTCCCATCAATGCCAATGCCGCTCCCGAGGTAGGCAGATTGACTAGGGTAGACGTACGGCTGGAAGGAAGATATTCGTATGCTTTCTCAAAATTCTCGCAGATATAGTTAATACAATTCTCGTATGTCTCTCTTTCCAATGACATGCTTTCCGCACTGGCATCCACATCATAAGCCGTTTCAGGCACAATGGGCACAGGTCCGTAAGCCTCTACCAGTTATAATAGAAATAAGCTCTCAAGAAATAACAACGTCCCATAAAGTCACGCAAATCGCTCGTAGTAATATCCTCACATTCATTGATTCTTTCCAAGACGAGGTTGGCTTTACGAATACCTTTATACCAAGTACCATAGTTATTATAGAAATCACTCTGTGGAGTCACTTCGTCCACCATCAGCTGGATAGCTTTATGACGGGAGTCATTCCATGATGTAAAGTTCTCGTCCGAAGCTCCCTGATAAGGCGACCAAGCATTGGTCCACAAGTCTCCTTCATTAGGTAATAACTTTCCGGCACCATTGATATATTCTTCCAGATATTCCTTACGTTTAAATACAGAGTCTAGCTCAAAAATCTCATCGAAGTATGAGTCTACATCCAGGTAGTCGTCACAGGAGGTAAACATACTTCCTGTGCAACACATCAGTGCCATAGCGGCTATGCAATATATTTTTCTGAAATTCATAATTATACGATTTATGATAATGTTACAATTGAAACGGGATTAAAACGTCACATTAAGCTGAAGGGTGAATTTCCGTTGCAGAGGATACACGGCACCGTTTGACGATGCCTGCTCCGGGTCCCAAAGTTTCACCTTATCCCACACATGCAGGTTTTCGCCTACAAGGCTCAAGGTAGCGTTCTGTACACTAATCTTATCTCGCAACCATGCGCTGGTGAATCTATAAGACAACTCGATATTTTTCAATCTGAAATAGCGGCCATCTGCCAACCAAAAGGTAGATGCGCGGTTATTGTTCTTATTCTCACCATAAGTCAGACGCGGGAAACGCGCGTTCGGATTTTCCGTACTAGCGTCACCGGAATATTCTCTCGGTGTCCAGCGATTCTTTTGATCAGCTACAATGTTAAGTACATTGCCTCGCGTTTCCCAAGCAAACGGATAGTATCCTGACCCCCCATAGAAATATTGCACTTTACCTACACCTTCAAAGAAAATGCTGGCAGTAAACTGTTTGTATCTGAATTCAGCAGCAAAACCATACTGAAGAGTCGGAGTATTCGAATAGGATAACGGTACAATATCATCATCATTGATAACACCATCACCATTGACATCTTTATACTTAATGTCACCTGGACGCACATCAGAAGAATAGGTTTGAACAGGACTACTTTCAATATCTGCCTGATCTTTGAACAAACCTAAAGATATCAAACCGCGTTGCACTCCATAAGGAACGTCTACAAAAGACTGATAAGGATATACCACGCCTGATTGCTCCCAATAGGTTACGTTATTGCGGGCGAATGTCCAGTTGCCACGAACTGTCATTCCAAAATCTTTGGTGAAATTATGGTTGAACGTTATGTTTCCATCAAATCCCCATGATTCCATTCCACCGATGTTGGTATACGGATTGGTTACAAAACCAGCTTCTTCAGGAATGTTGGCACGTTGCTGGAAGATACCTTTGTTTTTATCCTTAAAGATGTCGGCAGTCAGTTCCACTTTGTCATTAAACATTTTCAGGTCTACACCAATATCCATTTTAGTTGTCTCTTCCCAGTTCAAGTCATTGGCACCTACGCGGCTCTCGCCAACAGTGCTACCAGGCCATGTTACTGAGCTATAATCGGTAGACACAGTAGAAAGATACGGGAAGCGGATTTTCTTGATACGGTCATTACCTACTTTACCCAAAGAAGCTCTGAGTTTGAAGAAATCGAGGAACGGAAGCTTTTCACGCGTCCATTCATACTGAGTAGCACCCATCCAAAGCTACTGCCGGGAACCACCCGTAGCGGTTGCCTTTCTTGAATTGCTCGGAACCGGTATATCCTACATTGAATTCAAACATATAAGTATCCTTATAAGAATAAGTAGCACGAGCAGAAATAGCCTGATAACGTTTAGGAATGGAACGAATTCTTTCATCCAATGTGGTGTCGTCATCATCATTATTCAGATAAGAGTCTTTATTTTCCTGACGGTAGGCATTAAGTAATCCGGTCACACGATGGTCTTCGCCAAAGATTCTTTCGTAATTGATATTTCCTTCAAAATAATACTGACGGGCAATGCGGCGATAATCGCTGTAAGTCATATCAGTAGCACTCGATGTACGTTTAGAGATCAATGCTCCATTCTGCTTTCTTCCTGTGGCATAATATAAGTCCGGAGTCTTGGTACGATACTGGTCAAAGTAGCCGGTATAGTTAAATGAGAATACGCCTCTTGCAGACAGTCCTTTTGTGATGAAATCCAACTTCTGATTCAGACTGGCATTCATACGGGTGGCCTGTGTTTCACTGATCTTATACCCTGTATAGTTCAACTGTACATAAGGAGAAACCTCATCCGAGTTTCTACCAAATGATGGAAGAGTACCATTGGAGTATTTCACCGGAACGATTGTTGCCGGAAGATTAGCTTGCGCCGACCATAATGCATTGTTATTATCACCATATCCCGGAGAATTACGTTTAGTGATAATCGTTTCCATATTCAAAGAGAGTAGAGTTGTTTTAGTCATATTGGCGTCTACGTTCGCTCTGAAATTATATTGATGGTAATCCACATTAGTATTATGTTTACTTACCGACTTATCTTGTTTGAAAACAGCTCCCTGGTTCATGATACCCATACTTACATAATAACGTGCATTGGTACCACCACCAGAAAGACTCAGGTGATGTTGATTGTCAATCACATAGTCATTCAGAATCACATCTCTCCAATTCACATTCGGATAAAGATCCGGATCGAGACCGGAACGGAACAGTTGGATTTCAGAATTAGTATAAATCGGATTCTTACCTCTGACAACACGTGCTTCATTAGCAAGGTTTGCATAGCCCACTGCATCTACATACTCCGGCATGCGGGGAGAATAGGAATATGTGGCATTTGTCTTGAAGTTAACAGTTAACTTACCGGCTTTACCTCTCTTGGTAGTTACAATTACTACGCCATTGGCACCACGCACACCATATACGGCAGTTGCCGAAGCATCTTTCAAAACTGAGAAACTTTCAATATCTGCAGGGTCGAGTGTATTCAAGTCACCTTCTACACCATCAATCAAGATCAGTGCCGAAGCATTTGCCCCAAACGTACTGATACCGCGTACCCAAAATTCAGAGAAGTTATTGCCCGGCTCACCACTACGAGTCACACCAATGATGCCCGGCACACGACCTTGAAGCATATTGGATACAGAAGTGGCGGGAACCTGCAACTGTGCCGGATCAACAGAAGTAATAGCTCCCACAACAGAAACTTACGCTGTGAACCACGACCTACTACCACTACTTCATCCAAACTACTGATACTTTGTTTCAAGACAATAGTCTCACGCTCTTTAGATTCGGTTACTTTCACTTCTTTATTCTCAAAACCTACATAGGAAAACACAACGGTAGATTTAGGAGGAATATTGTTTAAGCGGAACTTTCCGTCCAAGTCGGTGATTACTCCAATAGATGTCCCTTTCACAGCAACACTCACGCCTATGAGTTCCAATCCGTCTTCACCGATGACAGTACCGGAATATGTCAACCCTCCCTGAGCGTATGCCATAGAAGAAAAGAGACTGCATACTATAAATAAGATGCTTATTATTTTTTTCATGATTAAATTCTGATTAATGTGTTTATTCTATTGAATACTTTCTTAATGCCGGCTCGTAGCGCATAGCAATCCAGTAACCACCATTCCCGTCATAGCTAATATCTTGAGGTCCATTAAATAAAGCAATATCAGGTGAACCATCATCGGTTCCATGTACAGTGGATGTACCCAATACAGTAGTTACATATCTTTTCTCCATATTCTCATCATAAGCGATTTTACGTATTACGTGACTATTATCCCCCTGACAAACGAAAATATTACCATCTTCATCTATTGTAAGACCACGTAAATACTGGAATTTTGCTTCATCAGCCAAAAAACCGTCTGTAGTTCCTGTATTATTCTGGTTAATCTGCTCGTAAGCATGTGTACCATCTTCTTTTACCCAAACTTTCAGAATCTTATTTTTTATCAGTAGTTACATAGAAACAATCTTCAAAAGCACTATAAGCGATGTAAGCGAAAGGACCGCCACTAAAATCATTATGTTCAAACAAAATCTCATTATTAGTTGGATTATCGACTTCAATACGTCCTAAACGACCTCTTGCTGTAACATAATACAACCATTTATTGTCGCCATCCAAAGCGACAGCCCAAAGGTCAGTACCTGAACTGATATCACAAAGCCGAGAAGGAACCCATGCCTGCGATTTCTTATAGACATAAACGGTATTAGCACCATTAATGGTAGCACCATAAGCCAATGTTTTATCATTAGATATCGCCACTTTCCCAACGACAGGTCCATTCTGTATAGTAATCACAGCATCTTCGTCTATGGAGACATAACGTACACTATTATTTTCCCATGCCTGACCTACAATACCTGACTGCTCATCAATGCAAGCAACACCAAACATCTGCCCAAAAGTTGCCTCAGCCAGACTTCCATCTTTACCGGCACCATCAGCTCGTACAAAATCACCGGCAATAGTAGATACATTCTCAGACACAGAATATTTAAAAGTCTCATCAGCCACCACAGTCTGATCATTCACCTTAACCGTAATCTTATTGAAACCTTCTGCCTGACGTGGCGCCATACAATAAATCGTAGTATTATCTACTCCCACTACGGCAGCCTTGTTCTCCTTTTCCATATTATCAGTAAATAATACAGTTACCGCAGATTTGTCATTTCCAAAGTTATTACCTATAATAATCACTTTCTCTGCTACCCGACCGGTGTCCGGCGTAAAATCAGTCAATGGTGACTGGACTTGTTCGGGTCGTAGGAATCATTACCAGACTCCTTGTTGTCATTACAGCACATCAGTACCAATGACAAAACCCTAATAAGG
>ENA-OQJH01000621-OQJH01000621.1-human-gut-metagenome-genome-assembly--contig:-NODE-621-length-18347-cov-9.273161_pt1 | contig 18347 bp, 27 predicted proteins | sample MGYA00242597_ERZ504763 | MGnify/ENA primary metagenome ERZ504763 (study PRJEB26092, sample SAMD00036359) | human gut metagenome | host: Homo sapiens | study: EMG produced TPA metagenomics assembly of...
CATATATATGTTTACAAGAACGGCAATCCAAAATATTTTTCAAATCCAACTACTTTTTCTGCATATGGTGGACTATTCTTTCGAAAATGTTTTTAATACAACTTCATATCCTTTCTCTTTTTTAAACAAATCCAAAAAGAAACATCTATATATTAATAAGACATCTTTTGTGTTTTTTCCCTTTATGGTTAATCTTGTTCCTTCTTCTTCCATTCTTTGATAAGCTTGATTAAAATAATGTCGAAATTCATTTAATTTTGTAGGATCATCTAAATTTAAAAACTGGCTATCTGCAATGTTAATCTCAGCTATTATCGTTTTAATATCTTTTTCATGATCTAGCATATCAATATTTCTAAAAGCAGTATCCGCATCATTAAAAAAATATATTCCTTGTCCCAACCAATGTTTCTCGTTTTTTTACATACAAAACCATTAGCAATAATATCATCAACATTATCACTTTCTGTATTATGATATCCAACAATTTTCATTTATTCAATCCTACACAAATAAACAGTTCTCACAATTTATCTTACGCCCAATAATCTATGTACAAAACACTCAAAATTCCTTTCCTATATTATAACCAGTATTTTCAATTTTCACAAGTATTTTCGCTACTACAATGCTAGTAATATGTACGTCTATTCTTATAATTCTTTCCATTTGGAATTTTAATGGGATCAGACCCCGGGTATCTTCGAATGCGGGGATCTCTTTGAAGTCCTTGACACCAGAGATGTTAGAAAATCAACTGTAGTTATCTCGCAATTTCCAGTCAGCACATGGTTCGATATGTTTGCTGATAATACCTACTCCGATGCGTGCCTTACACGAATCACGGATAAGCATCATACATATCGCCTGGAGATGAACGGTATAGATATGCGTGAAACTAAATGAGAATAATTCAGCGGTACTTCGTACCGTTTTTTGTTGAATCTTAGTTTATCATTCCTGTTCTTATGTGTCAAGTTCTGTGCTTATCCTTTCCCACCATTTTTCCAAATTTGACTTATCCATGAATTAGTGCCTCAGAAAAGGAAATCAAACCACTTCTGACCGAATAAACCAATATAATGCTATCAACCCCCAAAATATCCTCTCACATTTCTCCCCATCTTCCGTTAAACTACATACACAAGCAACTAATACGGAGATTTTTCTCCACACTACACATTATTGAATAGAGAGGATTTTCGAATGAAAAAAGCACTTATCACCGGTATCACTGGTCAGGATGGCTCTTATCTTGCGGAGTTTCTGTTAGAAAAAGGTTATGAGGTTCATGGTATCACCCGTCGCGCTTCGCTTGCAAATACAGCTCGTATCGAGCACATTATGGATAAAATCACACTGCATGACGGTGACCTTTCTGATTCGTCATCGCTGATTCGTATTATCAATATTGTCCAGCCGGATGAAATTTACAATCTGGCTGCGCAGTCTCATGTACAGGTTTCTTTTGATGTTCCGGAGTATTCCGGCGATGTGGATGCTCTTGGTGTTCTTCGTATTCTGGAAGCATGCCGCATTCTTGGCCTTACCAAAAAGACAAAAGTTTACCAGGCATCTACTTCTGAACTGTATGGAAAAGTAGAAGAGGTTCCGCAGCGCGAGACAACCCCGTTCCATCCATACAGCCCGTATGCGGTTGCAAAACAGTATGGCTTCTGGATCGTGAAAGAGTACCGCGAAGCATACGGCATGTTCGCTGTCAACGGTATTCTGTTCAACCATGAATCCGAGCGCCGCGGTGAGAACTTCGTTACCCGTAAAATCACACTGGCTGCCGGAAGAATCGCAGAAGGTATTCAGGATCATCTGGAACTTGGGAACATGGACTCCCTGCGTGACTGGGGTTATGCAAAAGATTATGTGGAGTGCATGTGGATGATTATGCAGCATGAAACACCGGAAGATTTCGTCATCGCAACCGGCGAGCAGCATACCGTACGTGATTTCACTGAAAAAGCATTCGCTGCAAACGGCATTACCATCCGCTGGGAAGGCACCGGTCTGGAAGAAAAAGGCTACGATGCAGAAACCGGCAAAATGCTGGTATGTGTCAATCCGGAATGGTTCCGTCCGACCGACGTTGATAACCTCTGGGGCGATCCGACCAAGGCCAAAACCGTTCTTGGATGGAATCCGCAGAAAACAACGTATGCTGAATTAGTAGAAATTATGGCAAAGCATGACCGTCAGCTTGCAAAACAGGAAAAAGCCATGAAAGCCGCACTTTAATTTAGGAGATGCAAAGATCATGATGGAAAAAATGCAAAATTTATGTAGCCGGACACCGCGGAATGGTTGGTTCCGCCATTGTAAGAGAACTGAAACGCCAGGGTTATGAAAATATCATTACCCGTACCCACAAAGAACTGGATCTCTGCCGTCAGGATGCTGTCGAGGCATTTTTCGCAGAGGAAAAACCGGAATATGTCTTCCTCGCTGCTGCAAAAGTAGGCGGCATCGTTGCAAACCAGGAAGCACTGGCAGATTTCATGTACGATAACATGACACTGGAAATGAATGTCATCCACTCTGCATGGAAAAACGGCTGTAAAAAACTGGAGTTTCTTGGATCCTCCTGCATTTACCCGCGTATGGCACCGCAGCCGATGAAGGAAAGCTGTCTGCTGACTTCCGAACTGGAAAAAACAAACGAGGCTTATGCACTTGCAAAAATCTCCGGCTTAAAATACTGTGAGTTTCTGAACCGTCAGTACGGAACTGATTATATTTCCGTTATGCCGACCAATCTTTACGGACCAAACGATAACTATCATCCAACCCACAGCCACGTACTTCCTGCACTGATCCGCCGCTTCCATGAAGCAAAGGTTAACAATCTGCCGGAAGTTACCTGCTGGGGCGACGGCTCTCCGCTGCGTGAGTTCCTGTATGTCGATGACCTTGCAAATCTCTGTGTCTTCCTGATGAACAACTATTCCGGAAATGAGACCGTAAACGCCGGAACCGGAAAAGAACTGACCATCAAAGAGCTGACAGAGCTTGTTGCAAAAGTAATCGGTTATAATGGAAAAATCAATTGGGACAGCACAAAGCCAAATGGTACTCCAAGAAAACTGCTCGACGTATCCAAAGCAACCGCTCTTGGCTGGACCTACAAAACCGAGCTGGAAGACGGCATCCGTCTCTCCTACGAGGATTTCCTGAACAACCCGATGCGTGCAGAAAGATAACGGAGAAACTTTATGAATATCGTTTTATTATCCGGCGGCTCCGGCCAGCGCCTGTGGCCGCTTTCCAATGATATCCGTTCCAAGCAGTTTATCAAAATTTTCCATACGGCAGATGGTGAACTGGAATCCATGGTACAGCGCGTTTACCGTCAGATCCGTACGATCGACAAGGATGCAACGGTAACCATCGCGACCTCAAAATCACAGGTTTCCGCCATCCACAATCAGTTAGGGGAAGATGTCGGCATCAGCGTTGAGCCTTGCCGCCGTGATACATTCCCGGCCATTGCGCTTGCCGCAGCCTATCTGAAGGATGTAAAGGGAATTTCCGAGGACGAACCTGTCGTTGTCTGCCCGGTTGACCCTTATGTGGAAATTGATTATTTTGATGCCTTAAAAGACCTCGGTGCCCTGGCTGCTTCCAGCAATGCCAACCTGGTTCTGATGGGGATTGAACCGACCTATCCAAGCGAAAAATACGGATACATTATTCCAGACACCCCGGCTCCTGTCAGCACGGTGTCGATGTTCAAAGAGAAACCGACCAAAGAAATTGCAGAACAGTATATTTCCCAGGGTGCTCTTTGGAACGGCGGTGTTTTTGCTTTCCGTCTTGGTTATGTTCTGGATCGCGCTCATGCATTAATTGATTTTGAAAACTACGAAGATCTTTTCAGCAAATATGAAACGTTAGACAAAATCAGTTTTGATTACGCAGTGGTAGAACACGAGGACCGTATCGAAGTGATGCGTTTCTCCGGCATGTGGAAAGACCTTGGAACCTGGAATACTCTGACTGAGGCCATGGACAGCCACAATGTCGGCGAAGCACTGTTTAACGAAACCTGCAGAAATGTGCATGTAGTCAACGAGCTGAATCTTCCCGTACTCTGTATGGGGCTGAAAGATATTGTGGTTTCCGCAAGTCCGGACGGCATCCTGGTTTCCGATAAAGAGCAGTCCAGTTACATCAAGCCCTTTGTCAATACCCTGGATCACCGCGTTATGTTTGCAGAAAAATCCTGGGGCAGTTTCCGCATTCTGGATATCGAAAAAGAAAGCCTTACGATTAAAGTAACTTTAAATCCGGGTCATCAGATGAACTACCACAGTCATGATTTCCGGAATGAAGTCTGGAACGTTATTTCCGGCACAGGACGTGCCGTGATCGACGGCGTTGTTTACAATGTTCACGCCGGTGACACCCTGCAGATGAATGCAGGCAGCAAACACACTATTTTTGCTGATACGGAACTGCAGATCATTGAAGTCCAATTCGGAAAAGACATCAATGTACACGATAAACATAAATACGATCTGCCGTCCCTTTTCTAAATTGTAATGAAAAACCGCAAACCATTTTCTGCCCGATCTGCTGAAAATGATTTGCGGTTTTCTGTTTTACCATTTTTTCCGGTATTCTCCCGGACTCATTCCTTCTATTTTTCGAAAACGGCGCGCCAGATAATTTGCATCATTCATTCCGATTGCGGCACTGATTTCATCCACCGTCATATCAGTAAATCGAAGCAGATTTTTCGCCTGCGTAATCCGTCTCGTTTCCAGATAAGAAATGATTGTCACACCATATGTTTCTTTAAATATCTTCGTCAGATAATATTTATTAATATAAAACTTCTGTGACAGCAGTTCCAGTGTAATATGTTCCTTATAATTTTCATCCAGATAACTTTTCACCTTTTCCATGCTCATCCGTTTTCTGGCATGCGCAGCGCGTCCCTGTTCTGGATGCCAGGAATTCTTCATCAGAATCCAAAGCAGGCGGTTTAAAATCTCATTAATTTTCATATCCCGCACATAACTGTCCGATCCTGCCGCAGAATACAGGTCTGTCATAACTTCTACCAATCTTCCATTTCCTTGGGATGAAAACCGGCTGTCCGCCGCGCTCCTGATACTTTTTGTAAATATCAGGCATGGTATGACCGTAAAAATGACACCACTGCAAGGTCCACAGATCTGCCGATGTCGCATGGGAATACGGTTTTCTGCAGTCGATGAAAACACAGTCTCCGGAATGCAGTGCATACGTTTTCCCATTGTAATTCAGCTCTCCTGACCCCGATGTTACCGAAAAGAACAGATACGAAGCCAGATGCTCTCGATGAGACGTATGCGCCGCCAGTGCATGGAGCGAACCTGTTTCCTGCAAATACAGAAGTGAAGTTCTGGCAAATTCCGACGGTGTATATAAAATACGCTGCGACGACACCGAATGGGACGACGAAGCAAAATATTCCATTCCTATCTTACCACACCTTTTTTCAGAATCATATTGGCATACTGTGCCGTCTCACCCGTTGCCACAACACAATAGGCTTCTTTTGCACGCTCATAGTAGGCAAAGCGTTCCATCGTATGTACTTTTGCTTCCGGTTCGTATCGATTCAGAACCGCTTTATACTCATCCCAGATCGGCGTCTGAACCGGATCTCCCGGCACCACTTCCATCAGTACAAAATGATCCTCATCGTACTGATCCAGCGGGAACAGCTGCAAAACAGCATCCAGCAGCTCCACTGCACCGATTCCGTCTGCACGTACAATTCGTTTTCCTGTACTGACCGTTGGAAAATTCGCATCGGCAAATACAATCTCATCTCCATGTCCCATTTCATCCAGCACCTTTAACAGTTCCGGTGATAATAACGGTGATATTCCTTTTAACATTCTTTTCCTCCTCCTACGCCAGTGAACAGCTCCATACATCTACACCGCTGTCTTGGAAAACTTCACGCAGCCGTTTCCGCACATCTTCCTGTGTTACGCCCTTTTTCAGCACAACCTGAAGGAAACCGCCTCCGCCGGCACCGCAAATCATCTTTCCGTCAATCAGGTCTTCTACGGAATGGAAGATCATATCAATACACGTATTCGTGCAACTCGCATCCAGTTTCTTGGATAATTCCCAGTGCTGATTCAAAAGCTCTGCAAATCCATCGATATTGCCTTTTTCCAGTTCAAACCGCATCAGAACCGCCGTCTGCTGAATCGCATATAAGACATCCACCGCATCCTCGATTCCTCCGACATATCGTCCAACGACATCCCGCAGCAGATTTCTTGCCAGTCTGCGCTGTCCGGAATAGATCAGGCAGAAACGCTCGTCGAGTTCTTTTCTTGTCTTTTCACTGATTTTGCACGGCACACACGTAATTCTCTGTCGAATTGCCGGTTCACTCGAAACCATCTTGATTCCCGGTGCCAGACCTCCGACCTGATCCTGCCATCCGCCGCCGGTAGACATAATCTGTTCCATGCAAAGAACACGGTCATACAGCTCTTCGTCTGTTACCTCTTTTCCCAGCATCTCATACAGCGCTTTTACACAGGCACCCGCCAGAATCGAAGATGTTCCAAGGCCGGAACGCGCGGGATATTGATGACCTGCGTGGAAAGATACAGGCCGCTTCCCAGATTTTCCGTGATTTCCTGCACGGAAATCGGATCCTTATATGGAATCACGCCGCAGGCAATCAGTGCCGCTTTGTGCAGGGCAAACGGATCGTATGGATTGCTGGAATCCTGTAAACTGGAAATATCGGTAAAGGTCTGCTCGGCACCACTGTCCGCACTTGCGAGAACAATCACCGGTTCGTCGACTTTCTTAACCACAACTTCGATCGGGCAGTTTCCGTCCAGCATCACAGCCGCATTCAGTACGGTTCCGCCATGTTCCATGCAGTACGGCGGTGTATCACTCCAGCCGCCTCCCCAGTTCACACGGACCGGAAGATTTACGGTAACCTGATCTTTTCCCATTTTCGCATCGGCATCATAGCAAAGACCTTTTACAGCTCCGGCAAGAATACCGCTGCTGATGGTCGCAAAGCAGGAGTCCATATACTTTTCATCAAAACAGGACAGAACATAATAAATTCTGATCTTTCTGCTGAACTGATCAAGCTCTGTCTCGCTTAATCTCTGTGCTTCTTTCAGCAGTTCACCTTTCACCCGCTCTGAGATACCATCCCGCATCTGCTCAACCAGTCTGGTTAAATTTTCCTTTCGATCAATTGCCTCCAGAATTTCTTCCAGTTCTACTTTATCCGATACCTTCTCCTGCCACGGCAGCAGTGCAGAAAGATCTGCTTGGTTAAAGCTGTCTTTCAGTGAAATCGCATCTTCCCGAATCGGAAAACCTTCTCTCCAGGCTTCCAGTGTCTGATGCACTGCCTCTTCCATTGAATCGCATACTGGATAAATCGCAGCTTCCCAGAGCGGCATCGGCAATGTTTTTCCAAACAGCAATGCTTCCTTCGGATTGTCAGAAACACCGTACATGCGGACAACAAATTTTCCATTCTGCTGTTTCAGTCCATGCAGAACAGTATGCGCAGGAATCGTCTGACCATCTAATGTCACGCCGGAAATCACACACTCTTCACCTATCTGTGACTTATTGCGAATCATACAGTCTTCCAGGTAGCTTCCCTTTCCAATCTCTGCATTCGGGCTGACGTAACTGTTCGAAGCTGCAAAATCCGCTTCCTCCCGATTCGTGTTGATGTTCGATGTCCATCCCAGATAATAGAATTCATCCATCCGCTCTGTCATAAGCTCACGCAGTTCTTTTGTCGTACCAAAGTGGATAAATGCAGCCGGTGACATTCGAATCAGTTTCATCTGATACGGATGCAATACACTCCACAACTCCGTTCTGCACTGTTCCAGTTCCGGCGTAAAATCACCTTCCGGTGTTTCTTTATAATACTGCTCCAGCGTAGAGTCTGATGCCAGAGGGTAGAGAAAATCAGCATAAAAGGAAAGCCGGGTACTCTCATTCACATAAGCTGCAAATTTTTCTTTCGTATCCACCAGCTGGTACAGCGCCTGCAGCATCTCACTGTTGAAGATTACCGCTCCTGTATCGATATCTACATTTCCCTGATCATCCGAAGCTCCCAGTTTCTGCAGCTGCTCCACTGTTTTTTTGTGCAGGAAACCACCTACATTTCCTTCGCTGTCAACCCGGTAAACACCGTGATTTTTTCCGATCTCCGCCGGCTCTTTAATCGAAAGCGCCGCTGCACCTTTGCCATAAAAATCAATCTGCAGCGGATTGAACAGCAGCAGCACATCGCCGGAACACACCAACATACCAGCATTCATCCGTGCGGCCACACCACTCATGGAAATCATAAATTCATCAAACAGAGTAGAACGTTTTCCATTCGGCAGAACACGTGGCACCGGTGAAAATAACTTCCGCAGGCAGAATACTGCGGCACCCGCTTGCTGTCGCCGCCGGAATGGATTACCAGAATCCGCTGATTCTCGAATGAGCCTGCATTTTCATGAACGTAGCGCAGAACATTCAATGTGGCGCCGCCGCTGCCTACTCGTTTTCCGTCTGGATCCGGAAGAACTGCATAGTGTGTCGACTCTGGAATCATATGGTGCTCCAGACGATACTGAATCTGTGTACGGTACGATGCAGCCTGCTCCTCATTGGATGCTGTGAGAATTACATAATCCCATAACGGCAGATTCGGCGCTTCCAGAAGCGCGGTGTACTGGTTTGTGCAGTCGATGTAGGACTGCTGTAAAAATAGAGTTTTGTGTGACATGTCTTTTCTTTGTTCCTTACTTTATCATTGTAGTATTAATTTCTGTCCCTCTCCAGGAACATCGTTTTTCAATCATAGATTGAAACACCTGTATTTTAGTATATCACAGATTTTGTCAAAAATCTTCCTTTTTTCATTACATTTATTGACTTATTGATTCGTAAATTTCGCAGATTTCACTTTTCATTCTTTGAACAATAGCTTCTATTTCTTCATAATCCTCCATCAGCACTTGATTCATTCTGACATATTGCCCATTATTGCTCGGTTGTACTTTAAGCCCTATATAGCCATTATATTTATTCCATTTTCCACAGAATGCGATTATTTTCTGATATAATTCAGTTTCTTGCAAAAACACAGTCCGCTGAAGCAGATCTTTTAAAGCTATATCAAATTTGTCTGACAATATAAGATATTCTGTTTTTATACCTACAAAAGGATCTTCCAACAAAAAATCCAGAATTTTATACCTCAATATCAACTCTACAAAATCATGCCGAATTATGTCTAAACTGCTATAAGCAATATCAAATTGATCTTGGATTCCATCCGTATTGATAAACGGATAATAACGTTGCAGTATTCGTGCATCAGACTTCAAAAATGCACTGATCTCCTCCCAGTAGACTACTTCAACAGAAAACAAATTATGGCTTTGCGATATTGATTTTTTCGAGCACATACTTTTGAATCTCTCCATCCGTCTTAGCGCCAATCGCAATTATGAAATGAGAAATCTCCGGTTTAAACTCCTCTGCGCCCTGAATCCACTGATCTATCATCGAAATTGAAACAGACATATCTTGATAATTCTTACACTGAATTGCCACCACCCATTGGAGCCTGTACTAACAACATCAACGCCATACTGTTTCTGCCCAGGTCGTGCAAATAAGCATGCCATTCCTGGATATATGCAATTACAGTAATCCCTCATCAATTGTTCAAACTCTCTCGCATCCTGAGGCGGTGTTAATTGAAATGAAGCTAATGACGGCACAATATCAACTCCTTTGTTTTACATTCGTCTATTGCTCAGCCTGTTTTTAAGTAAACGATGAAAAACTATCCATTGAAATTTTACACATTTTAGGCTGCCAGAATTAATACAGCAATTCCCACCAATCCTATAAAATCCACATACCATGCATTCTTAAAACACTTATATTTTTGAACAATAATTTTAGCATTGTATGTTATTTCATCCGCATAATCTATTTCTCTTTTTAAAAGTTCATCTTCCGTTTTCACTGTATCTTGATACTTTTTGTATAGAGCTATTAAATAACTTTCTTTCGAATACTTTGCAATGTCTTCATAAAAAAGCAAATTATCATTTTCTTTTATAACGCCTGTTTCTTCTTTACATTTTCCCTTATCAGGCTTAAACGATTTTAAAGCTATGATTGTTGATATTACTATTGCAAGATTCACACCATAAAATAATATGTTCTTACCAGCATTCTCTGTACTCCCCCATGTTACTGCTAACATTGCTATATTAAACGCCATCAATGCAGCGTTTTTTGCTTCTGCAAAATTTAACCAACTATTAACATTCGAAAATATTGTTTCCAACATCTCTACTATAGAATTATCATTCATCTGTATTTCCATACATCTCCTCCATTTTTGCAAATGCCAGCTTTAATGTGTTTTTAAAATCTTTAACAGTGTCTTCCTTAAAGGTATCAACTTCTTCTCTCGAAATCCAGCGCACTTCGGAATGTTTTTCATTTTCTTTAAAATCGCTTTTCTTATACGTTTCGACTACTTCAGCTAATGAAATGACTCCCTTATCTTTTCCTTGTTCACTTTCCACTTCATACAATGCCAACGGTATCGGCTGCTTATCTTCTCTTTCTTCATCACAAACAACTTTTATCTTAACCCCGAAATCATTATAATATTCCTGCTCAATCTGTTCATTTAAGGATCTTTCTAAAACCGCTTTTGCACACCCAAATTCCCACTTATCTGGGTATTTTTCTCTTTTACTTGATCGTTTCATTATTAATATTTTCTTCGTAGATTTATCATAGCATACCGCCACACAATGAAGTCTCAAGAAAATTTGGGTTCTAACAAATTTCCTTTTGCCGTTTGTGTTGTCGTGAATCTTCTATAATTTTATCCATTTTTACAAATTTATGTATCAAATTCTGATCAGACAAAATTTTATTTAATGCATTATAAACATTATAATACATCTCTTTTTTTAATACTGAATTTTCTCTGTTAGAAAAAATACTCTTTTGTTAATTCATTTTCTTCTGTCTCATCATAAAAAAAAAACTGTCCTCAAACTGTATGTTTTCAGCATATTTGGGATCGTGATACCAAATAATAGGATATAATCTATTCTGCCAAATTCCTCTCAAAGTTTTGTATGTAATGATATGTATATTTTTCAAATAGTCTGTATCCTTTGCTAAGATGTACGCAAGTTCAAAACTTATAACCATTCTTCTATTTTCAGTCTCTTTTTTATTCTGAATCCAGCATCAATGTCATTTCCCAGAAATTCAATAAGCCCATACCCTTCTCTTAATTTGTATCTTTCCAGCAAATTATCATATCGTTCTATTTGTTGTACATTTTCACCCACAATTGCAATCCATGCAGCTGCTTTTAGCGAAATAACATTTTGCATTTTCATTAAAAGCTTCTTATCATTATCGATTTCCAATTCATCAAAAAATTGACCATTTTTTAACTTAAGTACAAAAATATTAAGGATCTCAAATATTTTATCTGTATATACGAAAAAATCCTTGTTTTCTTTTATCGGGATTATGAAAACTATTTCATCCCCTAAAACTCTCCACATCTCTGCACCTGGCATAAGTTTCATTACGCTTGCTTGTATTTCTTTAAATAAAGAAATAATCACATTATACCATCCTGTGTAGTTGATTGTTTTATACAACGATGAATTTACGATATCAAACGAAAAGAATAGCTCAACTGTTCGTCGAGCTATTTCCATTTTTTTCGTTTCATTCAGTTCCTGTATTAATTCTCTATATCTGCTTAATCTCTGAGTTTGATCTACCATCTTAAATACCCCAAAAATTTTCCTCTATTCGCTGCCGCTTCTATCGATACGTTAAAATATTCTGCTATTTTAGATGTATCAACCATATTTCCCTCTGCCACTTTGTTTAATACAGAAAGATATTCTGTCGCCGGCATTAAAAAGCTGCCGCAAACTCATTTGCTTGATATTCCTTTTCTGAATTTCCAATTCGATGATAAATATTATTCTCCTGTTTTTCCCACAATTCATTATTGGTTCGATAACCCATGTGAAGAAAAAGATGGCCTAATTCATGTGCTATTGTAAAACGTTCTCTTTTTTCATCTTGAAAAGGAGATACAATAATTTTAAATCCATTTCCTTCTTTCTCAACGGCACCATCAGAAAAAAGCTTCCTTCTGGATAGTACCACCTAGCTTTTCAACAATTTCATCAATATTTCCAATTGGTACAGATATATTGTACGCACTCAATACATCTTCCGCTAATGAATTAATCATTCTTCTAGTAGAATTATCCATTGTCACTTTTCCTTTCCTCTATAATGTCAATATATTATAACACAGTTTCTTTTATATATTCAATACCACTTATTCTTATATATAATTTTTTTACGACTATAGCATTTCCATAAATTAGTGCATATATCCACACGCATGGAACCACCCCTCACAATCCGTATGCCTTATCATTTCCAGAGCTTTTTTTACAGCTTCAGGCAGCTCAGAAGCGACACGTACTTTTTGTTTTCTAAGAATCGCTTTCATTTTTGACCACATTTTCTCTATTGGGTTCAGGTCTGGACTGTACGGTGGTAGATAAGCATAGTGAATTCCTGCTTTATCCAGATATGATCTGAATACCTATAAAGTAAGCGCAAAATATTGCTACGTTACTCATGAATTACGCTTGCACCAAAATGATAGATGCAAGCGTTTTACTCTATTTTAGTTTTGACAGTTCGTTTTCGCAGTCTCGCTCCATGGGGCAAGCTGTTCCAACTGTTCATCTGACATTTTATCGTCTGGCCGCTGTGATAAGAGATATGTCAGATATTTATAGGTATTCAGATCATTCGCTTTTGCCATCTCGACCATTGTATACACAATAGCACTGGAGGCAGCTCCTTTCGGACTGGCACTGAACAGCCAGTTCTTCCGGCCGACAGTGAATGGCCTGATTGCATTCTCGCTAAGATTATTGGACAAACTGCAATGACCGTCTTCCAGATAAGTCATCAGGGTGTCTTTCCGATTTTGGGCATAGTTTACCGCTTTCGCCAAACGGGTTCCTTTGTTTGGGCGCTGTTGATCCAGCCAATTCCAGAATGCCTCCAGTATTGGCTTCTCCTTTTCAAGACGAAATTGTTTTCTCTGCTCCGCAGTGTGATTTTTTGCTTTTGAGTACCGCTCACAATCAAACAGCTTGGAACAGAACTGTACTCCCTGCACTGCCGGAAGGCTGTAATCATACTCTTTCCCTTTCGGTATGGCATCTGTGAAGTAACGTCTCACATGTGCCCAGCAAGAGCAGCGTTTGATGTCCGGCAGATTATTATAACCCTGGTATCCATCCGTCTCCAGATATCCGCTGAACCCCTGTAGGAAGATGCTGCATGGAACTTTGCCCTTGTCTCTGTGTAATGGTAGAGCAGGATCGGCGGAAGTCCATCTTCTCCACTGCGGAAGAGCCACATCCAGGAATCCGTTTCAGGATTACGCTCCGGCTCATTCAGTACCTGAACCCGGGTTTCATCTGCCATCAGATATTTACGCATCCGTAACTGACGGTGAAAATAATCATAAACATGACGGAGATAATTCTCGGCACAGTAAATGATCCAGTTAGCAAACGTAGCCCGGCTTAATGGGACACCCAGTTGCTTCCAGTCCTCTTCCTGCCTGTTTAACGGCAGACCATTCTGGTACTTCTGGTGCATTGCCCATCCGACAACGGATTCCGATGCATAACTTTCCGGGATCAATGCTTCCTGAACAGGGGCTTTGACAAATGTCTGATCATCGGATGTTCCTCTGATATGCACACTCCGGGCATTTATAGGTTTCACGATAGATATTTACTACTTTTCCCTTGGCCGGGGTAAAACGAAATTCATGGCGGACGAATTCTTTCCCAATACATTCCATCTGCGTTCCGCAGGTTGGACAGTTTCGCTCCTCCTCCGGAAGAGAAATGATCTCGTCGCAGGAAGGAACATTTTTAAAGAGATCAGCATGTGTCCGTCTTGCTTTTCTCTTATGTTCCGGAACAGTGATGTCATCAGGAAGTTCCTGTTCCCATGTCGGGTCTGCTTCCTGCCCGGCTTCATCAAAAAGATTCAACTGGCCATCGATATCTTTCCGTTTTTCACTGGAAGTACCAAAAGTTTCTTCGTGAGATATTCAATCTGCTGACGAAAGTTTTCTTTTTCCAGCCGGTCTGTTTCCAATGTTTTTTGTAAAGACTGGATCAGTTCTGTCTGTGTGGAAATCGTCTTATTCAGTTGGTTGATCATGTCCTTGTACGCAAGGATTTTTGAATCTTTTGAATTGCCAGCCATATGTTTTCTGCTCCTTTCACTGCTCTTATTATACCATAAAAAGCAATGAAAAAGAAGCAGAAAACCCAGCATTTACAAGGGATTTCAGACATGATACAGGGTGAGAAGCCCCTCCGTTTCTGTTGGTTGGCATAGATGTTTTACGCGATCATTCCGTAGGTTTGAATGCCTTGGGTTGTTCGATTTCAAGCCCGGACATGAGCCAGTCGAATTGCTGCCAGGTCAATTGTTTTACTTCCAGCTGATTTCTGGGCCAGCGAAACCTGCCCTGAACTTCCATACGTTTATACAGCAGCACAAATCCGTCAGATTCCCAGAGCAAAGCTTTGATCCTGTCACAACGTTTCCACAGAAAAGATACAGGGCACTTCGCCTTGGATCCATATGGAGTTGATCCTCTACAATAGCACACAGCCCGTCAATGGATTTCCGCATATCCGTTCTGCCTGTTACGATATAGATTTCATCGGCGGCTGTGATATCCCCTAACATTCCAACTCCTTCACAATTCGAAGCGTTTGAGCCAGAAGCTGAGGATCTGTTCCATTTGGTATTGTTAGATGAAAGCTGCCTACAGACAGCTTCATTGACTCTGCTACGGAAAAGTTATTCCTTTCCGTAGCTGCCGGAATTACATTTAATGGCTGTTCATAAGGAATCGGGTCAGTATCATGAAACTCCACTCTGACAACTTCCTGCTTTCTGGTGCGCGATAGGTGCGTCCAGTTGACGCCGGCAAATCCACACAACCTTTCTGACGCAGTCTTTTTACCCAGTTGTAAAAAGTTCCTGGCTTGATATCATGTTCCACACACCATTGATGATCTGTCAATCCACTTTGACGGCATTCCATGATGAGACGGTATTGTTCTTCGACAGGTATTCTTTTGCTTTTCATGAGCACACCTCCATAACTTGAATAGAGTAAAATGCTCGCACCTATCATTTCTAGCAAGAAAGATGAAGTAAAATGCTTGCATTCTCTATTGATTATTATGGGATATTTTTTAGGGCAACACAATCCGTCGAATTATTTTGCACTTACAAAGAAAACACCGATCTGCCGGAGATTCCGGATGAAAAACAGATCGATGATTTCATGGCCAGTGTGCATGAACGGATTGTGCGGGGAGAGATGTGACCGGGCCGGGGGCTTTGCCCCCCCCGGAACCCGGCCACTTGATTTTCTTCTTATGATTTTTCTATGTTTTTTATGCAACATTTTTAGCTTATCATTGCTTACTGCACAATGCTGCTTTCTTCAATCCATTCTTGAATCCTTGAAGCACTTTCGTTAAGATAGTAGGCTATTTTTTAACTTCCATTCCATTTGTGTTCATGAATACAGCCATATCTTTTATTTTTTTCATTTCTTGGTTCCGCAATTCTTCATGAGTTTCTATTTTTTTCAGAATCTCACCGCAAAGAGCATCTTCTCTTTTTTCCATTTCCTCTGCGAATTCTTTACTACTTCCTTGAATTCCATTAATCTGTAACGAAAAAAGAGTCACGATTGCCTCTTTATCGGACTCACCAAAAATAGAATACTCTTTCATTTTTCCATCATCTCGTACTTTAGTTTGTGGACAAAAGATCCCGCCAAACTTGCATTCTGCCCTATACATATAAGACATAATCTGAAAACAGTCTTCTCTTTCCGGTTTATCTGATTTATTTGAAGCAACGTTTTCCCATTCGTTTTTATATTTTGCGTCAATGATCAAGAGTGGTCTGTTTTTATCGGAAATGACCTTTTTATCGGAAATGACCAAATCAGGCTGTAGCTCTATACTTTGACCATTACAGAAAAATGTTCCAAATGATTTTTTTCCCTCTATTTGATATTTGTTTTCTATTTTCTCCTTTACAATTTGAACCAAATATCTTTCCCATATATAATTCATGTTAATTAATATACCATTGACATTCGTCCCATCGTCCTCTGGCGCAATTCCCATATACTTTAAAATCAAAATTGCCGTTTTCCGGACACTTTCCCAATCCGAATATACCGCATGCGTGATTTTTTTTCGTTCCTTCTGAACCAGTTTTCGCGCTTCCTGACGCGACACAGGCTGCATGATATTTTTTAACTGTGAGATAAAATCTTTCACCGGTGTGTATTTTTTTCCAATTCACGCATAAGGCCCGGCTGTCTTTTTTGCAATGATGTGTATGCCGTAAGAATCATACGATTCATATCATTATCAGCAGTATATTCTCGACTGGAATAGGCAATATTTCCGTTAAATATCGGATTGAGACGAATATGGCGTGCAACATCGATTCTTCCTTTTAATTTCGAATCGTTGTTTCATACGTTCGATATCTGCGATAGATTCCTTTTCTATAAGCCCTTGCAATTTGTATTGCGAAAATAATTGCAAGAATCAAATCCAGAATCTCCCCTCTTCCCACCGAGGCTCTACCTTCTGAAGAATATTTGCCTTCAAACCCAGTGCTTTATTTAACATATACTTGGAAAATTCACATGACTCATTTACGTCAAAACGGCTTCTTATAAAAACCTCTTCTTTCGTTCCATCGGAGGTTATCTGCAGCAGTCCAATATATTGTTGCGTCCAATATTCTCCCTTATTGCCCTGGGTCACAATCTTAAAAGGTTCTCCAGCCGCACAGTCGTTTTCATCAAGTACAAGAATATCACTTTGTGAAACTCCATCTATTAGCTTCGCAAATCTGTCTACTCTCTCCTCGGAATCTCCTGTTTCTTTATATATACTTTGCAGCAAACTACTTTCTTTATTAATTTCTTCTGATATGCACTCTTCCAATTTTGAGTAATCTTTTAAGTAAATCATTCCTTTTCCTCTGACGGAGTATTATTCTGAGCATTCTTTTGCACCTTTTCCCACTCCTTAAACGCCTCCAAATTGCACTCATTCACAAACTTCTCTTCATTTCCTTCTCCGCGTACATACTCGTAAAGAAGAGATTCTAATCTAAGATTCCAGACTTGTTGGATCAATTCATCGGCATTTTTGCAATTATTTATCCCAGGAACATTAGCAAACTGTCCTTGGCTGATATCATAATGCCTATTCAGTCCCTGATGATCTTCTATTTTTTATTTACAAAACTAATATACTCAGCAATTTTCGAAATTCAGCGTCTTTGTCTTTGCAGTTACTAAAAGCTTCTTCTGGTAACATATCCTGAATAATCTTTTTGAGATTTTCCGTAGCTTTTTCTACCTCTATCTCTTTCCATATAAATCTACGTCGCAACGCAAAATCCATACTTTCGACTGAACGGTCGATGTCATTCATAGTTCCTATCACAATAACATTCTCTGGAATATAAAATCCATCTTTAAACACATCTTTTTTTTCTTTTGAATAGTAACTTCCATTTTCTGGATCATAAGTACGAAGATTTGCATACTGTGTCTGAACAGAATTTTGTGGACCACGTTTATCTGACTCAAGGCAAAACATCAACTCACCAAATACTTTTGACAAATCGGCTCGATTGATTTCATCCACAATAAAGAAATATTTATCTTGGTTTTTATCCGATTCATTTCTTTCTACAACTTTACGGCAGAATTTTTTGAAAATGCCATCAAGTTTCCGAAATTCAACTTTTCCATGTGCATCCTCCACTGGCCGAAGCCCCTCAACAAAGTCTGTGTAATCATAGGATGGATGAAATTGAACTAATTGATAATCTGAGTTTGAATCATCTTTTTTCTGATCATCTGAATTTGGATCATTTTCTTTCAAATGCTTTTTATTATTTTTTGCAAACTTTTTGGCAACTTCTTTTGCCAGTCTGGTTTTTCCTGTTCCTGGGGCACCGGTTAAAATTATTTGTGTTGCACCATTTTCTACTAAATTATATAAATCCCCGAATCATTCTGTTTATTATCCATTTTTAATATATCCTTTCCCGGTATATTTTCTATTATTTCTCTTAAG
>ENA-OQJH01000622-OQJH01000622.1-human-gut-metagenome-genome-assembly--contig:-NODE-622-length-18306-cov-2.133341_pt1 | contig 18306 bp, 27 predicted proteins | sample MGYA00242597_ERZ504763 | MGnify/ENA primary metagenome ERZ504763 (study PRJEB26092, sample SAMD00036359) | human gut metagenome | host: Homo sapiens | study: EMG produced TPA metagenomics assembly of...
CTGCACACCTGCCGATACGCGTACTCTGATGCAGAAGGGAAGTATGCTGGCACTGCTGCGCGAGCTGCGCCTCCTGTTCCCCAAAGCGTTGATAGTGGGCATCATGACCTGAATCCCGTGAAACCGTGTCCTTGTTTTGATGCTGTAAAGGAATACCGCTTTTAAAGGTGCTTTTCTCCAAAGATAACGTCCCTTTCCTCCGCTTTGATTTCCTGACCCTTATTCAACTAATCTTTTCATTTAACAATAATAAAAATGAACTATCTGATAAACCAACTCATGACCGTGGACAAAGCCTTCTACCGTCATTATCTGGAAATGCTGCTCACCCTGAACCGCATCCATGCCCTCACCCCCTGGCAGATGTCCATGCTGCTGTGGAGAGCCAAGATTTCCATATACAGGTGCTCTATCCCGAACTGCTGCGCATCAGCCTGTGCACGGAGCAGGAGAAAGACGAAATACGTTTTATGAAAGGATGGAAACTGAAAGAGCTGGAGAAAATAATGCCCGCATGGCAGCGACGGCAGTGCGAGGAGATAAAACGGGAACGGTGGAGAGGATTTTAATGGCTAGTGATTAATGAGGAATGATCAGTGATCACTGAGGAATGGTCAGTAATCAGTAAAACCTGCCGGCAACATGATCTACTTGTAAGCAACTTTTAAAAGGGATATGTCAAAATAAAATAACTACTCCAAAAAGTTACAGACTGTAACTACAAGACCTAAAAGGCGAGTGTCAAAACTCAGTTTTTGAAAACATGAACTTATAATCTGAAATTTGAGCATCCTAAAAGACTAAAGAAAGGGTCGTATCATTACTCCATACAGAGCTTGATACGCCCCTTTTACGTGTTATAATTACTATCTGTAACTTTTCGGGGTTGTCCTTTTTGTTTTGACATATCTCCCTTCTCCTATCCCTGAGTTATTCAGGAACAGCAACATTCAACTTCTTCATTCCCCCTCATTAAACCCCAGGCCCTGCTGTTCGGCTTCAGCTTCTCTGTCAGGAATTGGTATGCTCCCACTTCGGTTCGGGCGGATTATGATCCAAGGTCCTCTCCTCGGTAGGCGTGTAGCGTCCGTTGTAAGTGCTGAAGGCGAAAAAAGCATCTCCCGGTCCGCCCAGATGGTCGAAACGTACCTTGGCCACACGCACCAGCACCTGCCCCAGTTCATCGTTACGGTCTACCACCATTCCATAATCCGTCTTGTTGAAAAAGGCCGCCGAGCCGTTGATATCATACAGCGTGGGCACAGGCCAGCGTTTGCTTCCCGGTTCGCGGCGCAACTTGGTGGGGTGCGCCACCAGAATGAGCAACACCTTGTGCTTCACGGCAAAATTGGAGAACTCGTCGAAGATGCGGCTGATGTACTGCGTTTCCGTTTCCCAGTCGGGAATCTGATGCTCGAAGCGGTTGAAGGGGTCCACCACCAGCACCTTCACTCCTTTCCGGCTCACCAGTTGGGCGGCAATGCGGAGCACGCTCTCTACCGAGAAGTCCTCTTTCGGCATAATGGAGAAGACACTCTGTGCCAGGTAACGGATGGCCTGTCCGGCTTCCGGCAACGGCATCCCCTTGTGTTCGAAACGCTTGCCCACCACGCGGCGTATCAGCTTGCGGTAGTGATAGGCCAGCGGGGTATTCTCCGGGCTGAAATAGCCCACCTTCCAATCGTGGCGCAGGAGCAGGCGCATGGCAATTTCGTCCACAAACTCGCTTTTTCCGCTGCCGGGAACGCCTGTGACCGTGAGCACAAAACCACGCTCGAACTTGATCAGCCGGTCCAGATTCTCCAGTCCCGTATCGGCTCCTTCCGGCATTCCGTTGTAATAAATATCCATCAGCGTATCCCATTCGTCCATAGGCAGAAGACTCCTTCCAACGGGATTTCCGCCGCCTGCTCCACCTGCTGGCGGAGCCTCGGAAGATCGTACTTCAACAGATACTCGTTGGCATCCTTGCAGCCTTCTCCCCAGGCCACCACCTTGCAGCGGTCCACGCCCAGGCGGCGCACCAGTTCGTCGCGCAACTCCACTCCGCGCCTGTCGGTATCCATGGCCAGGATGATTTCCGTCTTGTCATCGAAGTGCGACTCCACGAAGCGGTCCAGCCACTGAAGGTTCGCGCCTCCGGCTCCGTTGGGTACGGACACCACTTCTTCCAGTCCTGCGGCTATCAGGCTGAGGGCATCTATCTCGCCTTCGGTGATGTAGCACTTTTCCTTCCCTTTTATGGCGTCTATGTTCCAAGGAATCAGTTCGGCTCCTTTCACCATCTTGAAATGCTTTGCGGCATCCCGGAATTTCATGTTTTTCATTACTCCGTCCTCCAGGTAAGGGAAGCAGATGCAGGCTTCTTCCTTGCCGGTCTGCGGCAGGAATTCCAAGCGTTCCTCTATCTTCATCCTTGTCAGGACGTCCATCGGAATACCTCGTCTGTCGACCATGTATTCCATCATTCTCCATTCATAATTTGTTTGTTTTTATTAATTACCGGGCATACGTAATGTACAGGCGGTTGCAGGGGGATGTGCGGCTTGCGTTGCGACCTGTTACGGTGCTGCGATGCTGCATCGTGGTGCTGCGACGTGTTACGGTGCTGCGGTGCATCCTTCTGCTGTTTCTGCCGTTTCCGGTCTTGTTGTTTCTGTTCTCTTTTCCACATCTCGTCCTCGTTCCACGCTATGGCGAAATCACAATGAAAGCATTTCGCCCATCCCCCTTCACGGGTGATATGCACACTGAACGAAGGATCTTTGGGATTGCTTCGCGTTGCGGAACATTCGGGACAAGGCATACGGAAATGGTCCTTTCTGCGCGGCAGGCTTTTCAGCCACCGCACATAGTCTGCATGTTCTTCGCGCGTCATATCCAGCTCTGTTTCAGGTTATCCCAGGTGGCACGTCCGTTGGGGCGCGGTGGTGCACCGGCAGGAAGAGGCACACGCAGTACGAACGTTCGCCGGTCAGCGGATTGTACGTTTCGTAGGGCGAGAGTGATGTCGATTCATTTTGCATCCGGCTCCTTTCTTTCAGCTTTTCTTCCAGAAAAAGACGGGTGGGCCTTTCTCGGCGGATGTAGTTGGCGAAATAAGCTTCGGCTTCGGACACGGAAGTGATTCCTCCTGTGTTTCCTTGTGCCACGACATGTTTCTTGAACAGATCACGAATAAAAGAAAGATTGTTTAAAAAGAGTTCCTTCAAACCTGACATCATCCCCACAGCCTCCAGCCAACTCTGGGTAATGAAAGCTTCATTGATGCATTGTTCCCATCGGGGTATCGTTTCAGACAATTCGGAAAATCGGGGAAGTTTATCAACAGCAGCAACAGCAATTATTTCTTTTTCTTTGTTATTGTTGTTTTTCTTCTCTCCTCTATTCTTTTCTTCTCTTATAAAGTTTTGCTTAAAGCTTGCTTGCAATCCCTTTCCATATCGCTCATTATCAACACTTTGAATCACATTTTTGACTGAATTTCCATTTGTATTTTTTGCAGTCGTATTTTTCATACTTTCCGCACTACTTTTCACGTTGCTCTCCGTGCTGTTTTCCTTGTAGATTTCCTTATTATAATCCGAATGGATTGGCTTGCTGTTATCCATGCAGACAACCTTGTCACTATCTACATTGCTGCTTTCCATATAAATTCTCTCCTTGCTATCCATACTGGGTGCACCACCATTTTTCATGTAGATTTCCTCGTTGCGATCCATGCAGGACGCATCACCGCTTTTCATGTAGATTTCCTCGTTGCGATCCATGCAGGACGCATCACCGCTTTTCATGTAGATTTCCTCGTTGCAATCCATGCAAGGTGCACCACCACTTTTCAGGTAGGCTTTCCCGTTATTATCCATGCAGGACGTATCACCGTTTTTCATGTAGACTTCCTCGTTACGATCCACGCAAGGTGTATCACCACTTTCCATGTAGATTTCCTTGTTATTATTCACGCAGGGTGCACCACTGCTTTTCGTATAGATTTCCTTGTTATTATCCATGCAAGGTGTATCATCGCTTTTCATGTAGACTTCCCCGTTATTATCCACGCAGGACGCATCACCGTTTTTCCCCTCGTTGATTCTGCCCTCCCTATTGCAGACGCTGTAGACGCAGTTGCTTTTGCAGATGCTTTCACCGTACTTTTCTTACAGCTTCTCCCTCCCTTACTACCGGCAGCAGCACGTTGCTCGGAAAGTTTACTCTGATATCCCATCACCTCGTCCAGATACAGACATCGGAAATACCCGTCCTCTGTAATGAGAAACAAATCGAAGTCCTTAATAAGATGTTGCAGATTTTCCACGGTAGCTCCCCACTGATCGGCCAGCAAATCCAGTTCGTTAAAATCATGTTTGTATTCCTGCTGTTTGCGCAGAAACAATATCGTTTCAAGATACAACCCCAGCCCCATGCATTTCATGTCGGCATTCAGCTTCATCATTTTGTAATCCGACATCAAACTGCAATTCAGCCGGATAAACTGCTCTGTATAATCCATTTCTTTGTGTGTTAGTATAAATATAACGCAAAGGAACGCAAAATATAAATAGGGCGTTGCTCACAAAAACAAGCAATTGTTAATAAACATTTCCTATCTTTGCCGAGACATTGTAAGTAGCTATGTTTATGCTGTTTACAAATCATTATTTAATAATTTAATTTTTAGTAACATGAAAAAATTTGAGATCATCAGCACCTGCATCGGTAATGCCGTGCGAAGAAACGATTTAAACCCCAACAACTTGGGCGACAAAGGTGCGATAGGCCGGTCCACCGCCACCAAAATTCGGGACGGCAAGATTGTGACTCCAAATTCTTACTTCAAACTGATGAAATGGCTGGAAAAGGAGAAACCGGAAGTTTACAAAGAAGCCATGGAGCACATCCTGAAAGAACTGGGCAAGCTCAAGATGGAAGAGTAACCTCCCGGCTTCCCGGAAACGGGAATTTTCCCCGGTAAACGTGGAGAAACGGGAAACCGCCATAGAGCGCCTCTGCATGGAGACTGCCTCTATGGCGGTTTTTGCACCCGGGATAGCTGTTTTATTATCTTTGCAACAGTTGGATATAAGAAAGGTAAACCCTCAAATTAGGGTTTACGTAAATCATCTGCATATTCCTCAGCCGACATATTTCCGCCCCAATCGCCTTCGTAACAAGCAAAAGGATCTTCTGTTTCAATATTCTGTTCCTTTGTATACGTATTTCTGATGGAATTTGTCAGTTTTGCAATCAAATCCGGTTTTTCATCTACACTCAGTGAAGACAATACACTCATATACACATCTGTTATACTTATATTTCCAACCATAAATCCTCCTTTTTTATAAAAGAACAGAATCTATTCCGAAGATCCTAATCGGATAATCTTTTTTATCATTCAGATGGATTTTGAAGTAAATGCCACCGGAGAAATATTTCCCGTTGTTCAGTTCGGCAATCAGGTTGATGTGGTCTTTCCAAAGCTGGTAGTGTGCCCGATGTTTACTGTGCGGGCGTCATATTCGGCCATTAGGTTAAGATTATTTACAGCTTTAATCAAAGGCTGGTCACCGAGTAGCTGAAAACGGAAGTTTGTGCCGAATGAAGGACGTTTATAATGCTCCATACCTTTGGCATTACCATATACAAATGCGGCATGAATACCCCATTCACCTATGTTCTGAAAATCCAGATGTTTGGTTACAGCCAGATAATACCGTGTTGCGTAGTTATTGGAACCGCTTGTATTACCAGACACCAGTCCACCGCCGCCATGATCGGCATGAGAAGTGGGATCATCCAAGCCGAGTACGATTTGCGGTGTCCACTCCTTCCACCACCCTTCTTTCCAAAGACGCAGACGCGCACTGAAAGCCCGGTCCTGATTCGTGAATTTCCCCCAAGACTGTTCCGGGAAATAAGTAGAGCCATGATCCGCATGTACCAATGTACAGATATAGGCCACCTCCAGCCAAGGAAAAATAGTAATATTAATGTAATAATTGAAGGTATACCCCACTTCACTGCTACGAAAATGGTGGATAACGGATGAGTATTCAAATAGTTTCCACCAAACAGGAACGTTTTATCACGCTGCATATCAGCCGTGGGAGCATGAAGCAGTCCGGTAGTCCCCAGCAATGCCTGGGCATCGGCCCATAAGGAAACACTACACAGAAAAACAAGCAATAAGATTCTTTTCATCAAGCTACTCCTTACATATATTCCACATGAACAACAGATTGCCGATAATGTAACGTTTCCACATCCGGCGAGGTTCTTTCAACAACCGGTAGCACCATTCCAGAGAATGTCTCTGCCACCAGGTGGGAGCACGCTTTACCGTTCCGGCATAGAAATCGAAAACAGCACCTATCGTTCCGCAATGGCAATGGATTTTTAATTCATGCCAATGCGTGTACGCCCATTTCTCCTGCTTGGGGGCAGTCATCCCTATCCAGAGCAAATCAGGATTTGCCTTGTTGATAGCTTCGACTATCGCCCGATTGTCCTCTTCCGAAAACTCCGGCTTATAGGGTGGCGAATAGGTTTCCACTTCGATGTTGGGATAATCCACTTTCACACGCTGTTTTATCAATGCCAATACTTTTTCACTGCTGCCCATGAAAAAACATTTTCCTCCGATAGTATTCAGCTTGTTCATCTCGAACTCGAACAGGTTCCAGCCGGCAATACGCTCTGTAGGTTTGGATCTCGCATTCAGCCAACGACACGCCTTGACAATACTTGCCCCGTCGGGAATTAACACATCTCCCTGCTGCAAAGCTTCGGCAAAGAGCTTGTCTTTTTGGGCGGTATTGTAGGAATGGGCGTTGATGGTGTTGATTAGGAGTTGCCGGAAGGCAAAGTGGTCAGCCCTCGATGGCTTTCCAACAAGGGTAAGTTTTTTAACTTCAATAACATGAATATTGTTTCGATAATTAAATTTTGATACGGCTATACTCCTACCTTATCTATTTTTTCTTTCACTATAAGGTGATACACGTTGTATATACTTATGCTCCATAAATTTCTGTTCCAACCTCATAGCTATTTTATTTCCTCTCACATAAAGCCATAATCCATTCAGAATCACCTTTACCTTATTCTGTGGATACATTTCAAAACCATCAATTTAATCCCCAAATAGTTAATATATACAAATGTGAGCAATTCTGCGTATTGTTTGATAAAAGTTTCGACTACCACTTGGTTAAATACTTACTATAAACAAATATCAGTTTTCCGTTCTCGACTTCACGTTCACACCATTATAAATGAAAAACACAATAGGCCACCGCCTACCCTGATGTATTAAAAATCCTTCATTAAAATGATAATCATACTGCTCAATATTCCAATTAGCAATGCCCACACCTCTATTTTCAATAGCATACACATTACTAAACATATTTTTCATATAATCGAGGTATTTTTGATCACCATATTTACCATCTTCCAGTTTTGAATAACACCATTTCAGACATTCATTCTTCCACCAATTTAAACATTTTTCACCATCTTCATCCCGCTTAAAATAAACATATTGTACACAGTAAACACCAAATATAGTATTATTAATAAAATGGGGCGTAAGACCAACAGAAGCATTTGCCTTTTTTAATTCATTATCCACACATTTGGGAGAACAGAAAAACATCAAATCAGAATCCAAATAAGTTATTTCAGGTAGCATACGTGTTCTAAAAAATGCTCTGTTACCACAGAACCACAAGTCCAACAATATTCAGCCCTAGAACGATTCTGTTTAGCCTCAAGTAATGACCCTGTTTCAATATCTTCAATACATTCTACATGCATATGCGCAAAATCCATATTTTTCAACATTTTCTCACACTTCCTATCCATCGCCATTACATACAACAGAAAATCATCCGTATGCCTCTCAAGTGAAAGATATAATGCTATTCCTTTACTAATATAATTGGAATCAAAGAGCGTACAATAATACAACATGGTATTATCTTTTATTATCTAAATGAGTTCAACACATCAACCACAATCTTAGCCTCTGCCTCCGTCACGACCTGACTCATCGGAATGGAAAGTTCCTGTTGATGAATCATTTCTGTAATAGGATAAGTCCGATTATTCCATGCTTTATAACATTCCTGCTTATGTGGAGGTATCGGATAATGAATGAGAGTTTGTACTCCATTTTCCTTTAAATATTCTTGCAATTCATCACGACGCTGACAAAAAATAGGGAATTGATGATAAACATTACATTCATCCTTAATCCGTTTCGGCAAAATTATGAAGCGATTATTGATGTGGGTATAATAGTAATCAGCCAATTTCTGGCGCTGTGCATTATCTTCATCCAAATATTTTAGTTTTACATCAAGTACTGCTGCGTCTGTTTCAGCCATACGGCTATTCATTCCTACATATTTAAATACATATTTTTTATGACTTCCATAATTTGCTAATGCACGAATAATTTCAGCCAATTTTGGATCACTTGTAGTTACAGCACCTGCATCACCTAACGCACCCAAATTTTTCCCGGATAAAAACTATGTGCCGCTGCATCACCTAACGCACCGGTTTTAACACCATCCCAAGCACAACCATGGCTTTGTGCACAATCCTCCATTAACTTCAAATTATATTTCTCGCAAATTCCACGTAACTTATCATTATAGGCAATACGACCGTATAGATGAACTATCATTACCCCTTTGGTTTTAGAAGTAATGTGTTCCTCAATGGCATCTATGTTTATCTCCAAATGATCCCACGTTGGCTCCACAAGTACAGGTACAAGATTATTGTCTGTAATGGCAAGAATTGTAGCAATATACGTATTGGCAGGCACAATGATTTCATCTCCATCTTGCATCAATCCCATTTCCTTATAACCACGCAATATAAGTTTTAATGCATCCAAACCATTTGCTACAGTTACACAAAACTCTGTACCGATATATTTTGCATAGTCCATCTCAAACCGTTTATTTTCATTTCCCTGTAAAAACCAACCGGATTCAACAACCCTGTCTATAGCAGCTTTAATCTCATCACCATGTCGCATAGTGATTGCTTGTAAATCTAAAAATTTCACCATATCCCACTTATTATTCAATCGATATACAATCATTATATCAAATCAATTATTCTTTTGTTCCTCAACATATTTCAGAAATTCATCATAGTCACGAATATAATCCTCTTCCGAATATCCATGACTAGCTAATACCAAGCAGATACTACCCGATGAAAAACCTTGTTCTGACGCCCATATTCCCGGCGGCACATGCAACCCCCAAAATGGACGATTAAGTAATACAGTACGTTTGTTTACACCGTCATCCAATACAACTTCAAAAGAGCCGGATGCTGCTATTATAAACTGATGGCATTCCTTATGCGCATGAGCACCACGATCTTCACCACCTGGAATATCATAACTGTAAAATACTCTGTTTATTGGAAATGGCACATGCACATTCTCGTATATAAAAGTCAAATTACCTTCCGGATCATGTGATTTGTTAAGTTCATATAGCGAACAATCAAAGACACTTCTCATTTTAGTACCCATTTTTTAAATTCCTGATAATCCATTATGTAGTCATTAACATTGTAATCAGTTGATGACAAGACAAGAGCCAATGAATTTGTTGAAAAAATTTGTCATTCTGCGCCATATTCCTTTAGTCACATATAATCCTTTATAAGATCTGTTTAAAGGAAAAACACATTTATTCTTACCATCATCCAGTACCACATCAAACGACCCCGACAGGGCTACTATAAATTCCTGGTTCTCTTTATATGCATGTTCTCCACGATCCATTCCGCCGGGCACATCATATATCCAATAGACCCGCTTTATTTCAAACGGAATCTGTTTTAATTGCTCAATAATTGACAGATTACCCCGTGGATCTACAATCTTTGGCAATTCAATAATTTTACAGTCAGTTATATCCATTGCTACTATTTAATTAAATACATTATTCTACTGTAAATTCTAATAAACACCGAATTATACCACATAGCACGTTTAAATAGACAAGAATTTATACTCAATTGTGTAGGCCATACAAAATTCTTCTTACCCGTAGATTCTAATTCAAATTTAAAACGGCTCCAGGATTTACAGTTAGTACCTTGCCCATCAAAACCTCTATTATTGATAAGACTATAACAAGGGTTAACACACTTCTTATTCTGTAGGAACTGAGCAAAGACAAAACGTATTGCCCAAGAATTATTTTTACCTTTATGCCAATCATTCAGCATCTTCCAAGCATCTGATCCCGCCCAACAGCGGAAAACTCTTGCTTTAGATTTATATATATCAAATGGTTCTAACTTCCAATCAATAGTATCCCATCTATCTTTCCATGTGGCCATCCCCATGAACTACTTCTATTATAAATATACGCATCAGCCTTATAATCTTTGGGAATTTTTATCTTATTATTATACCCACATATAGAAAAACACCAATTACTCTCATAATATTTTTAATCCTTGATTCATAAAAGCCAAAAATTAGGTTGAACACAAAGATCATCTTCAAGGACAATAACTTTTCCATATCGGTTTATTACTTCCGAAACGCCATCTATAATACTTGCTCCTAACCCTTTATTCACTTCTGAAAATGTATAATGTAATGTCTTAAAACCCGTAATTGATATCACATACTCCCGTACCAATTCCACTTCTTTCAACTCTCCATCTTTATGTATCTTGCTCCATCCACAAAGATATATAAATCACTTTCCCTAGCTTCTGTGTTCTGCAACAACGAACAAACCACATTCCTTAATGCTTTCGGACGATTAAAAGCAAAAATTATTATTGGTGCATATTGCATATTTTTATAATGATTAATCATAAGTTAGGTTTCACTTCAATTCTTGAATCAAGAAGCGTTGCTTACCCCGATTGGTTTTCTCTATGAAATCGACGTAATGAATTATCAACTCAAAACCATTACAAACAAAAAGATTTACTATCTCTTTCTCAACATTATCACTATATTCTCTAGCCTTTACTATATACATTTCCACTTTACCAACTTCATACTGATGGAGTTGCCAAGTTTGTATATAATTGAAGGCCCGAATATGTCCCCCAAAGATAAAGCCAACAAGATAAATCTTTTTTCCTCCTTTGTTATAAATACAATCAACCTCACGTCCCAATAGCTTTGTAAGAATAGTTTCACCCAATTCTGTTTCTCCACCATAGATTGCAAGATCCCCTGTCTTATATCGGATAAATGGTAAACCATATTCAACAAATCCTGTCACCACAACTTCTCCTTGTTCACCTATATTAACATGCTGTCCCTTCTGATCAACAACTTCTGTATAACCATATATAGGAGAGCAATAATAAACTTCATCTGCAGGATTTGTATAGCAAAAATAGAACTTTCCGTATGTCCATACTGTCCATAAACAGGGCATTTGAAGTAAGAACTTATGAAGTTTTTCTCATCCTGTGTGAAGCTCTCACTTGTCAAATAAACCCCTTTCAATTTCAAATCCATTACAATCCCTGTATTCATAGCTAATTTACACATTTCCATGATGCCAGACGGATATCCACGAATAAATGCAGGTTTCGTTCTTTTCAATTCTTCCCAATAATACTTCACACTATTATTATCAAGATAAAGTGTAGAAAAATTCTTCTTTCCAAAAGGAAATTAGCGTTCCCCATTTGCCAATAAATATTCCGAGATCTATCTTCATCTTTGATTCTGCAACCATCAAACGAAACTATAATATCTCCCCACTGATAGCCCATCTTCATATAAAGCATCATTTGACAAACCCCTTCAACAGGCAAGCCTTTATAGAGAGCGGGAAAATGCAAAGGTTCACCCGTAGATCCACCTGTATTAAGCCATACTTTCCAATTATCAGTTATTTCATCACTATAAACATTTTTCTCCTGATGACGAATAATATTCTTATCCAACAAAGGAAGACTCTTAATTATTTCCATTGAATTATCCATCCTTACTTCACCTACTATATATTTCCTATAATAGGTACAATGCCGTTGAGCATAACTGAGCATAGCTGTTAACTTAGCTAGTTGCCACTGTTTCCAAGTTTCAGGATGATTCAAAAATTTCTTAGCATAGTATTGCATATATTTCATATACAACCATTGTATAGATGAATTAGTCTTTAAATACTTCTGTAAATAAGTTCTATTCATAGCCTATATTATTACTTTGAGATTTTTCGTAAAAATCTATATATATCAACGGCATGACCTTGCCTAAGAATAACCATAAAAGAAAATATTTTAGCTTTCCAATTACCATATTCCATAAGAAGAGACATATATCCTTTTTCGGCTGAAAAAAATTATTGACCTCTTCTTGTTCCTTTTTATTTCCATTATGGACGGATTCAAGGAGAAAATAGATCATAGGAATAATACTTTGAGAGAAAGCCCAAGCATGTTCTTTCCTAACGTGACTTTTTAAATAAACAAATAGTGAATTACATACAATTTCTAGACTTTTAAATCTCTTAGGATTATACGAATGTGTAATAGATTCCGATCTAATGGAATAGTTGTAAAGAGGAATATGAATACATTTCATTTTAGAAGCAATATATACAACTTGGGCATTATTTCATTATCTTCATGTAGAATCCCTTCATAAAACATAAAATTATTCTTTTTCCAAAAGGAACGTAATATAATATAATAGGGAGCACAGCATAATGCATTTTAAATGCCATAAATTGAACTCCATTTAGCTCTCCATCAAAATCATTACGAACAATAAGCTGTTTCTTATTTTCAATAATATGATAAACTTTAGATTGATAAACAAGTTCAGTATGTCCGTCAAGAATAGGAATCAATTCATCTATACCCCCTTTAGCTATCCAATCGTCAGAATCTACAAACCAAATATACTCTCCTTTTGAATGTCTAACCCCTGTGTTACGCGCAGCAGATAAACCTTGATTTTCTTGTTCTATAATGGCTATCTTGGAATCATTAAATGTTTTTTTATAAGATCTATACTCTTATCTTTAGTGCCATCGTTAACAATAATAATTTCATAATCATTTGTTTGTTGATCAAGTAACGAAGAAATGCATTTAACTATATATTTTTCGACATTATAAACAGGAACAATTATTGATAATTTCATAATCCTACTTCTTTATTTTACGTTTAGCAACCTCCAATTGAATTTTATATATCGCAGCTCTTATAAAATCTTTCGACTCAAATCCTAATATGTTACTTACTCTTTTTTCGATCTTAGAATACCATGGAAGCCATGTCCCTTTAAAATGATGAATGCTTACTGTATTCGAAGTCAAAACAATTTTTCATCTCTGAAAGTTGTCTTAGGACTAAAATAATCACTTGATAATATAGCCAATGCATTACCAGTTTCCTTTTGTAGTGCTTCCTCTATACTATATACAGGTTCCAGACGATAAGAATCTTTTAAACAAATTTGTTGAATTATAAATGGTAATGTTATCGTATCAAGCATTCCATCCGCTTTAATAAATGACCTGTTTTCATAATATTTTAAACATTCTTTTACCCACGCAGCTCCTTTTTCCACTCCAAAAGTAGCCATTTCAAGACCTTGTTTGGAATTTTCAAAGCATATCATTGTTTTTAGTTTAAGAAAAGGATCAAAAGATTTCAAAACCTCGACATCCATATCCATGTATATACCACCATAATTATATAACGCATATAGTCGTATATAATCTGCTGCAAAGGCATATTTCTTTTTACTAAATGCTTCTTTAACCCATTGAGATGAATGGATATCAAAACGATTAAAATCCCAAAGCATGAACTCATAATCTGGCAATTTCTCATACCATCCATCAATGAACATTTGCATATCTTTAGGAATAGGGTCCTTACTTAGCCAACAATAATGTATTATTTTAGGTATCATATTAATACTTTTTTAAGCAATTTGATTCTATCTTTTAAAGGAAATTTCACGTTAAAAAATAAATGAGGAAAGCGAGTTAAAGCAAATGCAATCCGAAACAAAATATACTTCCATAAAGAGGTCCATTTCTTTAAAAATAAAAAACAACTAACATAAGGAATACAGATTCTATCTAACGTTACAACCTTATTTTTGTACTACCCGCTTCTAAATGAACGATCTGTGGACCATTAATTATTGCATTTTTTATACCATAAGAGAAATATCTTCTTTGCATGTCTGTTTCTTCATAATATAGGAAATAAGCAGGATCAAACAGCCCATATTTTTCAATAATGCTACGGCGAATAAATATATCTGCCCCCGTTACATATTCAACCTCCATCCAATCAATCGGTTTACTTTATAATTGAAATAACGATAAAAATGAGAATCTAATTTAAATATTTCACACAAAGATAAATGATAAAAAGAACTGCAGACAGTTGGAAATTTTCCATACGATAGAGATTCATCCCCTTTTCCATCAACTAACATTGTACCTATGCAACCAATCTCAAGTGGCAATATCCGCATCTTATCATAAAATAATTTTATCGCATTATTCAATAATAGCGTATCTGAATTCAATAAAAATATAAAATCTCCTGTTGAATATTGATATCCAATATTATTAGCTTGTCCAAAGCCTACATTTTTCTCATTGTATACATACTTTATGCGAGCGTCGTTTGAAAACAAAGCATAACTCCCATCCGTAGAATGATTATCTACAAGTATAATTTCATAAGAAAAACCATGAGAGTGTTCAACTATACTATTGATACAACTCTGAGTTACTTGTTTTGTATTATAATTTACTATAATAATAGAAACATCCATATTCTTATTGATATTTCAATTTTGAATTATTTATGTGCAAATCACAAATATATAATACCATTGACCAAATCATAAATTCAACACGAGTTCGGTATGGAAATATCATCACACTAATTAAAAAGTTGATATAATATACATTTTTATATAAAGAGGTACACAATTTCTATATTTATATACTTCCATAGTATTATAGGATAAACAGCGATATAAAAAAACCGTATATAAAACATTCTCCTATAAATCCGACATCTGATATCCAAAACCCTTCTTTTAATCCCCAGTTTACTGCTTCTTTCGGACTTCCATTTCCTAAGAAAAAACTAATAGGATTTGCTAATATCTTATCAATAAAAAAGAATGCACTATGTATTCTTACATTGTCATTATCAGTTTCATCTCTACTACTTCAATCAACTCCTCAAAAATAAATCTCCCCAATTATAAAAGATAACACACAAAACAGCCAATAGACACATTGTCCAAATTTTCAATCTTCGATTTTTTACCAAAAAAAGCTGAAAGAAAAATAGAAAACAATACTGTAATGATAATCTGTCTTGTTAGAAATAGATAAATGCTAGTTAAAGACAAAACAAATAATATTATAGCCCAAAGTCTTATTTTTTTTAACAATTGTCCCCAACAAAAAAAAACTAGTAACATTGCAAAGCACGCTGTTTCTATTCTAAATCTAAACAGTCCATTACGAATTTCAATTAAATTATTTGTTGTTTCTGCTTGTATATTAATTCCAAAAGGTGCTATAGGAAATGTAAATTGTTGCACTAGTTGAATGAACAATATTATTAAAACTAAAATTGTCAATATTGCAATAATTATCTTTTCTTTTATTCCATAAAAATGCAATAAAAAATAGTATAATATAAAAGCATGAGAACATGTATTTATTACATTTTGCATCGGAGATTGATGATATAAAATGTATTGCCAATTACAGATAAAAAAGCCAATTTAAATATCCAATTAACCTCACGTTCAAAATTGCATTAACAATTTTTCTTTTATTACGAAAGTATAAGAATATAAAGATAAGATCAAAACATCTTAATATTTGTCCACCTAATGTAGGGTTCCAATAGATATACGAAAAGCAGGAAGTAGTTAATACAAACAAAAAATGTTATAACATAAAATAAATAATTAGATCTTGTATGTAACATATTTCTACCGCTCTTTACTTTTCTTATTATTTATCGATAAATATAATATCAAAATACATTTTATTTATCAATATAATCTACAACTTTTTTCCATTAAACTCATAGAAAATATCATTAGGTCTATCAGCTATTTTTTTGCTGGGATTCCGGCTACTACTGTAAAAGGGCTACATTTTTACTAACTACACATCCTGCACAACAAACAGCGCCTTCACCAATATGAACCCCTGGAAGTACTATTACATTACATCCTAACCAAGCCCTATCATCAATAGTTACACTTAGATCCTTATCAAAATCACATCCAAAGTCCTTACTCCTATAATTATGTTGTAATGTATATATGGATACATTAGAAGATAAATTAACATTTTTTCCTATATATAATCCACTTCGAGCATCCAATAAGGCATTATCTCCTATTATTGTCCCCTCACCTATTTTTAATTTATAAGTCCCTCTTATCTCTGTTCTAAAATGCATTATTACATTTTTTTCGATTTGAGCACCAAGACCTTTGTATAATAAACGTCGAAAATGAACAGAAGGAATTTCTGCAATATTAAACATTACAAATCGACTACCTCCATATCTCAACATATATTCAATTACATGATATGGTACTGCCATCATTTTGCACAAAACATTTTGTTTTATGATGGATATAAAATACATTCAAGGCTTCACATATATACATCATAGATATGAATATCCATTTCAAATAAAGTACTAATACTAAACAAAACAATAATTCCAAAATCATATCACTTTGTTTTAAAAGTTAATTGTAAGTTGCTAATTTATTAATTAGATTATAACGTAATGTTCTACATAAATATTTAATTCTCGTTTCCATATTTGATGAATTATTATTAATCCAAATAACAGGATAGAATAACAAATTCTTTTTTTCTGCATAAAGCCATACATTCATTAAACGTTCTGCCATATATCCCCATATACGTTTCTGAATTACATTATAATGACTGATATCAATTCGTTTTTCAGCCTCTTTTAATATAGGGAACAACCAATTACAGTAATTATTAAAATCATCCCACTTCATAATAAACATGTTATAATGAATTAGTTTATTATTACGAAACATTACATCCTCAAAAGCATTGATAAATTTAGCATCACCCTTTTCTTCTATAATCTGTTGAATGATACGCATATCACTCCCAATATGACAACTTGCATAATCATAAAATAATGGAATAGGATAGATCACCGAACGGGGAACTACGATACCACCTTTTAAAATCCTGTCTACAACACTTTGGGGTATGGAAAATCCAATAATTTAAATTGAGAAGTTGTAAAAGATGTAATAGGATAAGGCCATTTACACTGCTTATGAAAGTCAAAATATCTACGATAATGACAAAGTCCTATTACATCAACATTTTTCAAATTTTTCCAAGCCCAATACATTCCAGTTAATTCACAATAACTATCATTTTTGTTACTTATACTATCTCCTGCATTATCTTCTTGTATTTTCAAATCTAATTCAGGATGTAATTCCTTTCCAACATGAATTGGAACATATGGACTATCTGATGCCCAAATATCTAGTTTATGACAACATACTAATATTTTCACATTCATCGTTTATATATTATTTAAAAGGTTCTCCTTTCTATGAAAGATCTTTTTATCATTTTTAAAATTATTGTGCTAATAGAATTTTTTAATGCTAATAATATGAGAGTGTAAACTAAACAACCAGCAATAATCATAACCACTAATGTTTCATACTTCCTAAATAGAATTGTGAAAGAATATACAAACAGCCTCCCATCACAACACTTCCTAACACATAATGCAAATGTTCTTTCTTAAAAAACTGAATAGGAATATACCTTCTCCCAATAATGAACATGGAAACAGTAACAGCTACTTCCGCCAACATATAAGCCACTGCCGTACCATTATGTCCATAAACAGGAATTAGTAATACATTCAACACCACGTTCACTACCGCACCTATGAATGTGCAAAGAATAACAATATTTATTCTACCCATCGGATAAAGCACCTGAAGCCCCATTACACCCGAAATGCCTACCATTAAAATATTCAAAGCTACTATTTGTGAAGTTAATATAGCTGGAGCAAAACTTTCACCACTTAACAATAGAATAACACTAGGACTAGTAAATATCAATCCCACAGTCAAGGGCATTGCCAATGCTAAAATAAAATCGTATGATTCTGAATCAAGACCTTAAATTCATCCATCTTATTTTCAGCTATCAATTGGAAGTGCGTGGACATAATTACCGCTCCCAA
>ENA-OQJH01000623-OQJH01000623.1-human-gut-metagenome-genome-assembly--contig:-NODE-623-length-18255-cov-1.902471_pt1 | contig 18255 bp, 24 predicted proteins | sample MGYA00242597_ERZ504763 | MGnify/ENA primary metagenome ERZ504763 (study PRJEB26092, sample SAMD00036359) | human gut metagenome | host: Homo sapiens | study: EMG produced TPA metagenomics assembly of...
TAGGGCGGGCTGCCATTGTTCTAAGGATGAAAAGATCAGTCGGTCGGGGAGTTCGCAAGGACACAAGCAGATCACTCCGACCAGACGGAAAGGAAAATCAACACTTGGAAAACGTATCGGTCAAACCATCGGTACAGTAGCTGATACCAAAGACAGAATGGTAGACACTGCTAGTGGTTTGAAAGAACAGGTTAAAGATTTGCCGACCAATGCAAGATATGCAGTATATCAAGGAAAATCCAAAGTAAAAGAGAATGTCCGTGATTTAACCAGTAGTATTTCTCAAACCAAAGCGGACAGAGCCAGTGGACGCAAGGAACAGCAGGAACAAAGGCGAAAAACCATTGCGAAGCGTCGCTCTGAAATGGAACAGGTCAAACAGAAAAAACAGCCTGCTTCTTCTGTTCATGAAAGACCGACTACAAGACAAGAACAATATCATGATGAACAGACCTCAAAACAGTCTAATATTCAGACTTCATATAAGGAATCTCAACAAGCCAAACAAGAGCGTCCAGCAGTTAAGTCCGATTTTTCAAGTCCAAAAGTGGAACGCCAAGCAATACCGTTCAAGAAAAAACCGTTCAAAAGCCAGCAACTTCAACCACTACAGCAGATAGAACTTCACAACGTCCAATCACAAAAGAACGTCCGTCTACTGTTCAAAGAGTACCACTACAAAATACAAGAAGTAGACCACCAATCAAAACCGCCACCATTAAGAAAGTCGGTAAGAAACCATGAAGTTGAAAACTTTAGTGATTGGTGGTTCTGGATTATTCTTGATGGTCTTCTCACTGCTTCTGTTTGTTGCCATTTTATTTTCAGATGAACAGGACAGCGGAATTTCCAATATTCATTATGGAGGTGTGAATGTTTCCGCAGAAGTGCTGGCTCATAAGCCTATGGTAGAAAAATATGCCAAAGAATATGGCGTTGAAGAATATGTCAACATACTTCTTGCGATTATACAGGTGGAATCGGGCGGTACTGCGGAAGATGTTATGCAGTCCTCGGAATCCCTCGGTCTTCCACCTAATTCATTGAGTACAGAAGAATCCATTAAGCAAGGTGTGAAGTATTTCAGTGAATTATTAGCCAGTAGCGAAAGGCTCAGTGTAGATTTAGAATCGGTTATCCAGTCCTACAATTATGGTGGTGGTTTCTTAGGGTATGTGGCTAATCGTGGAAATAAATATACCTTTGAACTGGCTCAAAGTTTCTCAAAAGAGTATTCAGGTGGCGAAAAAGTGTCTTACCCCAATCCCATAGCCATACCTATCAATGGGGCTGGCGATACAACTATGGCAATATGTTTTATGTGCAACTGGTAACGCAGTATCTTGTCACAACAGAGTTTGATGATGATACGGTACAAGCCATCATGGACGAAGCACTGAAATATGAGGGCTGGCGATACGTTTACGGTGGAGCTTCCCCGACTACTTCTTTTGATTGTAGCGGACTGACACAATGGACGTATGGAAAAGCTGGAATTAACTTACCACGAACCGCACAACAGCAATATGATGTGACCCAGCATATCCCACTATCGGAAGCACAAGCTGGCGATTTGGTTTTCTTTCATTCTACCTATAACGCTGGCTCTTATATTACTCATGTTGGGATATGCCTTGGCAATAACCGTATGTTTCATGCAGGCGACCCTATCGGTTATGCGACTTAACAAGCTCTTACTGGCAACAGCATTTAGTGGGAGCAGGACGAATCAAACAATAAGAAAGGACGATTCAATGATGAAATTCGGAAAAAATCAGAATACAGAAAAACAGACACCAAAGGAAAAGAAACCTCGTGTCTATAAGGTCAATCCTCGTAAAAAGGTTGTGATTGTCCTATGGGTACTTTTAGGACTTAGTTTCAGCTTTGCGATATTCAAGCACTTTACAGCCATTGATACCCATACCATTCATGAAACCACCATCATAGAAAAGGAATATGTCGATACTCATCATGTGGAAAATTTTGTAGAGAACTTTGCGAAGTCTACTATTCATGGGAACTAAACGACAAGTCCATTGATAATCGCATAGAAAACCTGAAAGCATATCTGACAGAGGAACTTCAAGCTCTGAATGTCGATACAGTTCGTAAAGATATTCCTGTATCGTCTTCTGTAAAAGGATTTCAGATATGGACGGTAGAAGCAGATGGCGACAATCAATTTGATGTAACCTACAGTGTAGACCAACTCATTACAGAGGGGGAAAATACAAAGACCGTCCACTCTGCTTATATAGTGAGTGTCTATGTAGACAGTACTGGAAATATGGTCCTCATTAAGAATCCGACCATTACTAGCATACCAAAGAAATCAGACTATAAACCAAAAGCTATTGAAAGTGAGGGTACGGTTGATTCCATTACAACCAATGAAATCAATGAGTTTTTAACGACGTTCTTCAAGCTCTATCCTACAGCGACAGCCAGTGAACTTTCCTACTATGTGAATGACGGGATATTAAAACCAATCGGAAAAGAGTACATCTTTCAAGAACTGGTAAATCCTATTCACAATCGTAAGGATAATCAAGTCACGGTATCGCTGACAGTGGAGTATATCGACCAGCAGACCAAAGCAACGCAGGTATCTCAATTTGATTTGGTACTTGAAAAGAACGGGAGTATTGGAAGATATAGAATAACAAATATTGGTACATTATTACAGCTATTTTGTAATCACGTACTCTCTTTGATAAAAATTGGAGATTCCTTTACAAATATGCTCTTACGTGCTATTATTTAAGTATCTATTTAAAAGGAGTTAATAAATATGCGGCAAGGTATTCTTAAATAAACTGTCAATTTGATAGTGGGAACAAATAATTGGATGTCCTTTTTTAGGAGGCTTAGTTTTTTGTACCCAGTTTAAGAATACCTTTATCATGTGATTCTAAAGTATCCGGAGAATATCTGTATGATTTTTATGCCCTTTTGGTTTTGAATGGAGGAAAATCACATGAAAATTATTAATATTGGAGTTTTAGCTCATGTTGATGCAGGAAAAACTACCTTAACAGAAAGCTTATTATATAACAGTGGAGCGATTACAGAATTAGGAAGCGTGGACAAAGGTACAACGAGGACGGATAATACGCTTTTAGAACGTCAGAGAGGAATTACAATTCAGACAGGAATAACCTCTTTTCAGTGGGAAAATACGAAGGTGAACATCATAGACACGCCAGGACATATGGATTTCTTAGCAGAAGTATATCGTTCATTATCAGTTTTAGATGGGGCAATTCTACTGATTTCTGCAAAAGATGGCGTACAAGCACAAACTCGTATATTATTTCATGCACTTAGGAAAATGGGGATTCCCACAATCTTTTTTATCAATAAGATTGACCAAAATGGAATTGATTTATCAACGGTTTATCAGGATATTAAAGAGAAACTTTCTGCCGAAATTGTAATCAAACAGAAGGTAGAACTGTATCCTAATATGTGTGTGACGAACTTTACCGAATCTGAACAATGGGATACGGTAATAGAGGGAAACGATGACCTTTTAGAGAAATATATGTCCGGTAAATCATTAGAAGCATTGGAACTCGAACAAGAGGAAAGCATAAGATTTCAGAATTGTTCTCTGTTCCCTCTTTATCATGGAAGTGCAAAAAGTAATATAGGGATTGATAACCTTATAGAAGTGATTACGAATAAATTTTATTCATCAACACATCGAGGTCAGTCTGAACTTTGCGGAAAAGTTTTCAAAATTGAGTATTCGGAAAAAAGACAGCGTCTTGCATATATACGTCTTTATAGTGGCGTACTGCATTTGCGAGATTCGGTTAGAATATCGGAAAAGGAAAAAATAAAAATTACAGAAATGTATACTTCAATAAATGGTGAATTATGTAAAATCGATAAGGCTTATTCCGGGGAAATTGTTATTTTGCAAATGAGTTTTTGAAGTTAAATAGTGTTCTTGGAGATACAAAACTATTGCCACAGAGAAAAAAGATTGAAAATCCGCACCCTCTACTACAAACAACTGTTGAACCGAGTAAACCTGAACAGAGAGAAATGTTGCTTGATGCCCTTTTGGAAATCTCAGATAGTGATCCGCTTCTACGATATTACGTGGATTCTACGACACATGAAATTATACTTTCTTTCTTAGGGAAAGTACAAATGGAAGTGATTAGTGCACTGTTGCAAGAAAAGTATCATGTGGAGATAGAACTAAAAGAGCCTACAGTCATTTATATGGAGAGACCGTTAAAAAATGCAGAATATACCATTCACATCGAAGTGCCGCCAAATCCTTTCTGGGCTTCCATTGGTTTATCTGTATCACCGCTTCCGTTGGGAAGTGGAATGCAGTATGAGAGCTCGGTTTCTCTTGGATACTTAAATCAATCGTTTCAAAATGCAGTTATGGAGGGGATACGCTATGGCTGTGAACAAGGATTGTATGGTTGGAATGTGACGGACTGTAAAATCTGTTTTAAGTATGGCTTATACTATAGCCCTGTTAGTACCCCAGCAGATTTTCGGATGCTTGCTCCTATTGTATTGGAACAAGTCTTAAAAAAAGCTGGAACAGAATTGTTAGAGCCATATCTTAGTTTTAAAATTTATGCGCCACAGGAATATCTTTCACGAGCATACAACGATGCTCCTAAATATTGTGCGAACATCGTAGACACTCAATTGAAAAATAATGAGGTCATTCTTAGTGGAGAAATCCCTGCTCGGTGTATTCAAGAATATCGTAGTGATTTAACTTTCTTTACAAATGGACGTAGTGTTTGTTTAACAGAGTTAAAAGGGTACCATGTTACTACCGGTGAACCTGTTTGCCAGCCCCGTCGTCCAAATAGTCGGATAGATAAAGTACGATATATGTTCAATAAAATAACTTAGTGTATTTTATGTTGTTATATAAATATGGTTTCTTGTTAAATAAGATGAAATATTCTTTAATAAAGATTTGAATTAAAGTGTAAAGGAGGAGATAGTTATTATAAACTACAAGTGGATATTGTGTCCTGTATGTGGAAATAAAACACGATTAAAGATAAGGGAAGATACTGAATTAAAAAAATTCCCCCTCTATTGTCCGAAATGCAGACAAGAAAATTTAATTGAAATAAAGCAGTTCAAAGTAACTGTGATTACAGAGCCAGACGCAAAGACGCAGAGCCATAAATGAGATTAATACAATCTCATTTTATCGGCTCTTTCCGTTATGTATGGATTCTTTTAATTAGTCTTCGATGTTTCTTGCTTCGTTGATACCGCTGGCTAAAGATTCCATTAAGGATAGTTCTTTGTCTGTAAAGCTATCCATGTATTTCTCTATCTGTAATCGTCGGGTGCTTTTTACCAAGTTATTAGCAGGTAAGAAAAATTCATCAACGGAAACATGAAGTAACGATACAAGGTCATAAAGAACTTGTATGCTGGGGTGTTGCCCTTTATTTTCAATATTAGTTAAGTACCGTGGGTCAATTTCAATCAATGCTCCCACTTGTTCACGAGTTAAACCTCGTTTCAATCGAGCTTCTTTAATGGCTAAACCAAAGGCTCTAAAATCATATTTATCTTCTTTTTTACGCATAGTAGACCACCTCTATACATTTTATTGTTCCTACTGAATTAAAAACAGGTATAGAAAAACGTGTTATATGGTTTATAGGTTTATATTTAATAAAAAGCACTACTAAACGCCAATAAAAAAAACCGTTATATGGTAGTGCTATTTACGCTGTTAAAATATTGTATATTACTTCCAAATGGCGGTTTGTTGGAGGTCAACGTCGCCATGAAGTACATCATATACAATAAATTTCCTTACATTGGGTTCTTGTCAAAAAAAGTCGTCTATCTGCAATAGATAAGTACGTCCACCAATGTGGTTTTATAAATCATATAGATAGAATAACAGAAGCATGTAAACAGAGAAATAAATCTGTTTATATGCTTTTTTGGCTATTCAGAACTTTTTTACAAAGTTTATTTATCAGTAATGCAACAAATCCCCCTTTCACATTGGGACTAAGAGTGAAAGGAGATAAACGAGCAAGGCTCACTTCCTTTCCTAGACAGAAAGGGGGTGAGAAACATGAAACCATCTTCTTTTCAGACCACAATAGAAAATCAGTTTGACTATATCTGTAAACGTGCTATGGAAGACGAGCGAAAGAATTATATGCTTTATCTTTCAAGGATTGCAAAGCGTGAGGTGTCCTTTTCGGATGTTGGCGATTATCTTGTTAGCAGTTTGCGACAACAGATAACTATTCAACTGACTTTCAGATTTTTACACTCAATGGGTTATCAGTAGGCGTTGAAAATGATTTGTTGAGTGAAGCATTACGTGAGTTGCCAGACAAGAAACGTGAAATTCTACTGCTGTTTTACTTTATGGACATGAGCGATTCAGAAATTGCAGACCTGTTGAAATTGAACCGTTCTACTGTCTATCGGCATAGAACCAGTGGACTAGCCTTAATTAAAAAGTTTATGGAGGAATTTGAAGAATGAAAACACAATATCCTATGATTCCCTTTCCTCTCATTGTAAAGGCAACAGATGGCGATACCGAAGCGATTAACCAGATTCTACATCATTACAGAGGGTACATAACGAAGCGTTCCCTACGACTTATGAAAGATGAATATGGCAATCAAAGTATGGTCGTTGATGAAGTCTTACGTGGAAGAATGGAAACCAGACTGATTACAAAGATTCTGTCATTTGAAATTAAGTAATAACCTCTCTCTTTCGTGGAAGCGTGCCATACTATTCCACGCTTCCCGAACAGGGAGGTTTGTTATTCCATCAAAGCATATTGAGCTTTCAATGTGTTTTGATAGGCTAACGAGCCATTGTTCTTTGAAAACTGAATAAAAGTAATCGAATACGTTTCGATAAGAAAAGAGCCAACGGAACTAACCGCCATGACCTATCTTATAAAGATAGCGAGCGATTCATGTTAGTGATCCGAGAAGCAATCTTTAGCAGGATTGCCTGCAACGACATTCTTATCGTGATAATGATACTCCCATACAGTCAATAGTCCGAGCGTGATAAAACCGTCGCAGGCAATGAGTATGGCTACATGAGAACCATGCAGGGGTGGAACTCCCGTGAGCTTTGCTAAAGCTGTTCGATTGCTGGTAAAACAACTTTTATGAAATCCAAATAAGTGATTTGGAAAGGAGGATTTTATGAAGCAGACTGACATTCCTATTTGGGAACGTTATACCCTAACCATTGAAGAAGCGTCAAAATATTTCGTATTGGCGAAAACAAGCTACGACGCTTGGCAGAGGAAAATAAAAATGCAAATTGGCTGATTATGAATGGCAATCGTATTCAGATTAAACGAAAACAATTTGAAAAAATTATAGATACATTGGACGCAATCTAGCGTCGCCAAAGGGTCTTGTATATGATAAAATAGTATTAAGTCGTATCAAGGCTCTTTCCATAAAGGAAAGGAGCAAATGCCATGTCAGAAAAAAGACGTGACAATAAAGGTCGAATCTTAAAGACTGGAGAGAGCCAACGAAAAGACGGAAGATACTTATACAAATATATAGATTCATTTGGAGAACCGCAATTTGTTTACTCGTGGAAACTTGTGGCTACAGACCGAGTACCAGCAGGAAAGCGTGATTGTATCTCACTTAGAGAGAAAATCGCAGAGTTACAGAAAGACATTCATGATGGTATTGATGTTGTAGGAAAGAAAATGACACTCTGCCAGCTTTACGCAAAACAGAACGCTCAAAGACCAAAGGTTAGAAAAAATACTGAAACTGGACGCAAATATCTTATGGATATTTTGAAGAAAGACAAGTTAGGTGCAAGAAGTATTGATAGTATTAAACCATCAGACGCTAAAGAATGGGCGATTAGAATGAGTGAAAATGGTTATGCCTATCAAACCATCAATAACTATAAACGTTCTTTTAAAGGCTTCATTCTACATTGCGATACAAGATGATTGTGTTCGGAAGAATCCATTTGACTTTCAACTGAATGCAGTTCTTGATGATGATACTGTCCCTAAGACCGTACTAACAGGAGAACAGGAAGAAAAACTGTTAGCCTTTGCGAAGCTGATAAAACCTACAGCAAAAATTATGATGAAATTCTGATACTCTTAAAAACAGGTCTTCGTATTTCAGAGTTTGGTGGTTTGACACTTCCAGATTTAGATTTTGAGAATCGTCTTGTCAATATAGACCATCAGCTATTGAGAGATACTGAAATTGGGTACTACATTGAAACACCAAAGACCAAAAGTGGCGAACGTCAAGTTCCTATGGTTGAAGAAGCCTATCAAGCATTTAAGCGAGTGTTAGCGAATCGAAAGAATGATAAGCGTGTTGAGATTGATGGATATAGTGATTTCCTCTTTCTTAATAGAAAGAACTATCCAAAAGTGGCAAGTGATTACAACGGCATGATGAAAGGTCTTGTTAAGAAATACAATAAGTATAACGAGGATAAATTGCCACACATCACTCCACATAGTTTGCGACATACATTCTGTACCAACTATGCAAATGCAGGAATGAATCCAAAGGCATTACAGTACATTATGGGACATGCTAATATAGCCATGACGCTGAACTATTACGCACATGCAACATTCGATTCTGCAATGGCAGAAATGAAAACGCTTGAATAAAGAGAAGCAACAGGAGCGTCTTGTTGCTTAGTAGTACAAATGAATTTACTACTTATTTACCACTTCTGACAGCTAAGACATGAGGAAATATGCAAAGAAACGTGAAGTATCTTCCTACAGTAAAAATACTCGAAAGCACATAGAATAAGGCTTTACGAGCATTTAAGAAAATATAAAAAGATAATTAGAAATTTATACTTTGTTTATGCAAAAATGTATCTTTTTTAGCACAATCTTAACTATTTAATTCGTTCTCAAGCATACGGTATCCGACTCCGACTTCTGTAAAACATACTTTGGAACTGCTGGATTTTCCTCGATCTTGCGGCGGATATTTGCCATATTTACTCGCAAAATCCTATTGTTCGTATCTGCGTGAGGTCCCCAGATATCTTTGATGATAGACTCATATGTAATAACCTTTCCTGCATTCTCTGCAAGAAGGGATACCAGTTTATATTCAATCTGTGTAAGACGGATTTCTTCTTCTCCAAGAAAGACTCTTCGCTTATCAAAATCAATCTTTAACTGACCTGCATGATACATTGGTGTCTTCGTCTCTGCTCCCATTGGTTGTCTTCTATGTCTTAGGGCAGTACGGATTCTTGCAAGCAATTCCTGATTACCAAATGGTTTGGTGATATAGTCATCTGCTCCGGCATCCAGGGCTTTTACTTCTCTGATTCTCTGTTTCTCGCAGAAATCACGATGATCGGCGTAACTGCCCATTTTCTGATTTCAGAGATCACATCGATTCCATCCATATCCGGCAGTCCAAGATCTAATAAGATCACATCCGGACAGTATGATTCCGCACACTGGATCGCCTGATTTCCTGTAGTCGCTATGATTGGTTTGTAGCCATTGGTTTTTAAGATCGTTGATATAAAATTGCCAATGTTTTCTTCATCTTCAGCAATCAATACATTAAATTTTATCTCTGTCATAGTTCCTTTTCCTCCGTCAATTCTTTTTCATCCATTGGCAGACTAAAACTAAACTCTGCTCCATCCTCATAGTTTCTTGCATAGACATCACCTTGATGTGCCATAACGATTGATTTACAGATACTTAATCCGATACCCATGCCCTTACGGCTTTCATGGTCTAATGCACCTGCACAGCCGTCAAACAACTGATCCAAGCGCTCTGGTGCGATACCATTTCCGTGGTCACGGATATAGAATACAACTTTGTTACCTTCTTCTTTGATATCAAGTTCAATAGGTGCATCACTTCCAGAATGTACCCATGCATTTTCCAAAAGGTTCATAATTACCTGCTCGATCAAAGTCGGATCCATTGGAACCATTAAAAAATCTTCTGGGATCTTTACCTTTAATTCACTGTCTGGATATCGCTTCTGATAACGCTGGATTGCTTCTGCTACAACTTCTTCGAGAGGTTCCGGTACTTTCTTTACATGTGGCTGTGTGTCACTTCCATTGCTCTGGATCCTCGTGATACTAAGCAGGTTTTCTACCATATTTAACAACCAGTTGCATCTTCTTTGATTCCCATGACAAGCTGATCTTTTGCATCTTCATCCAGCTGGTCTTTGGCTTCTAAATATGTCGAACTTGCCCCGATCATTCCAGTCAGCGGAGTCCTAAGATCATGTGAGATCGCTCTTAATAAATTTGAGCGCATCTTCTCCTTTTCTTTCTCAATCTGAAGCTCATTGATCTGCTTGTTATATTCATTTAATTTTGCAAGTTCTTTCTCTCTCTTGACAGCTGCTTCTTTCTCTCGGTTTAAGCTTGTTGTTGTCATATTCGTGATGATTGCGATCACTAAAATTCCAAGAAATGTCATCGGATATCCGTCAATCATGAAATTAATCTTAAAATATGGAAACGTAAATCTCCAATTAATAAAAATAACGCTTAACAGTGAAGAAACAATTCCCCATCCATATCCTTTTGTATATCTTGAGATAAAAAAGTTGCAATGTATAAATCATTGGCACATTAATGTTGTGAGCTGTCTGATAGAAAAAAATATGCGCAATGATGGTCGCAATGATCAGGATCGTGACCGAGATCAAAAAATCCTTCTCCCACTGCATCAAACCTTTTTCATTCTGCTTCATGTTTATTCTCCATTCGGCCGGATATTCACATCTATCTTACATTTTGAAACGTGATCAGAGTTCATACTCAGATCATAATCCACTTTAAGATGCATCTGTTCTTCTTCTTCGATCCAGTCAATATTGCTTGTATTGACCCCCATCAAAAGACTTCCAAATGGTGTATCATAGTAAGAGAGGTTTTCTTTTCCCTCTTCAAAGACCATATGAGAAGACTGTCCGCCTTTTCTTGTAAGTTCCACGCTCTTTGGCCCGATCTTTATGACATTTTTTACGATCTCGTTGTCTTCAGAAAGTTCATCGTATAAAATATAATGTTTTCCATTTCTCAGGTAATAGGCACCTGTCGTCATCATCTCGATCGGATCATTTGGATCTACATCCATCTGAAGTCCTGAAATATTAATTAATATATCTTTTGTCATCTTATCTTCACTTCCTAATAATTCTCAATATCTACCGGCTGTACCTGATCCACACGGCATGGAAGTACTTTGTCGGCAAATGATAAAACTGATCCGCCATATCACTGACATAATATTCATACTTCGCAGTATGATCTTCTGATGCCGCCATATCTCTCTGTGCGAGCATCTGCTTTAAAGTCTTCGCAACTTCATAGGCAGGGTTTACAAGTGTGACCTTATCCCCTACAAATCGCTGGATCGGATTGATCAACAATGGATAATGCGTGCATCCAAGGATCAGAGAATCAATATCATACTGCTTAAATTCTCTTAAATATCTGGATACCATATCTTCTGTAATACGGTCATCGATCAGTCCTTCTTCTACTAGTGGAACAAATAATGGACATGCTTTTGTAACGACAGTTACAGATGGATCTAGTTTCCTTAAATATTGGCCATACTGTCCACTCTTGATCGTTGCATTTGTCCCAATGATCCCGATATTCTTATTCTTCGTCGCATTCATTGCTGCGATCGCACCTGGCTGTACCATACCGATGATCGGCACATTATAAAGTTCCTGTAAATCAGCTAAGGCGAGCGCACTCGCTGTATTACAGGCGATGACCACTGCTTTGACACCCTTACTCAACAGAAAATTGACGATCTGTCTGGAATAGCGCACGATCGTATCTTTGGACTTCGTTCCATAAGGTACACGTGCAGTATCCCCAAAATATATCATACTTTCTTCCGGGAGCTGGCGCATGATCTCTCTTGCAACAGTGAGCCCACCAACTCCAGAATCAAACACCCCGATTGGTGCATTCATATCAAATTCCTCCTAACGATATCTTGTCATTGCCTGATCGATCAATGTATCAAGTAACTCAGGAATATCAAGTCCGCATGCTTTCCATAACATTGGATACATACTGATCGATGTGAATCCTGGCAATGTGTTGATCTCGTTAAATACAACTCTTCCTGATTCTTCTAAGAAAAAGTCAACCCTTGATAATCCAAATCCGTCAACAGCTCTAAAGATTGCTTCTGCATCTTCTTTGATCTTGCGTTTAGATTCTTCTGGCATCTCTGGATCAACAACCGTTTTAGACTCTGCATTGTTATATTTTGCATCAAAATCATAGAATGCCGCTTCTTCGGCCGCAAGGATCTCTCCAACACATGTACTCTTCACCTGTGTTCTGTCACCTAACACCGCACATTCCACTTCTCTTCCGACAATTGTTTCCTCACAAAGGATATTACGGTCATGTTTCACTGCTTCGTATAATGCCGCTTCCAATTCTTTTCTATTCTCTGCTTTGGAAACTCCCTTAGAAGATCCTGCACAAGATGGTTTTACGAAGATCGGATATGGAATTTCCTTTTCCACACGATCCATTGCTTCTTCTAAATGTTCAAAATCGCTTTCTCTGACATGAACAAACTTTGCCTGATCGATTCCAATATGATCGACGATGATCTTTGTGTATACTTTATCCATTGAAACTGCTGATGCCAATACACCACATCCAACATATGGAATTTTAGACAATCAAATCACCCTTAGAACGGTTCCATCTTCACCATTCATACCATGAAGAACTGGGAAGATCACATCAACTTTCTGAAGTTTATATGTACCTTCTGCAAGGATCACTAAAGAACGAGTTGTTGTATCAGGAGAAATAAATGCTTTCACTTCTCCTTCTCTCCAACTTCCATCTTCGATATCTTTAACACCATCTACTAATAACCATTTTCCTTCTTTTGTGATACCAACTAAGATCACATTATATTTTTCAGTGTCCATGTTCTTGATGACTGTTGTTGCTGACAGACATGAAACATCATGTTCAGAGGAATCTCCTCCAAAGATCACTACTACATTCTTTTTCATTGATTTAAACTCCTTTATCATCATAAAAAGTATTTCATCATTATCATTTGATTATAGCACAAATTTTTCAAAAATAAATCCTTCAAAATAAGGTTCATTCTCTTTATATGCTTTTTTGTCACGAAATGTCCATCCGTAAATTGGAATCTTGTAAAATCTGCGGCAGATCTTGAGTGGAAGACAGTCTTTATATTTATAGTGATAGGCTATAAATCTGGTTTTGTAATAAAATTTGTCAATAAATTCTTCACAATAAAATAACCGATTTTGCGAGTAAGCGTCCCTTCTTCTTTTTCTTTCAAAAACTGCTCACTTAACTGTCCACGGATCACTTCTGGACGGTTTTTCTTAAACCAATACAGAGCATACGGATGAAAACATTCCATACAATATAATCCTTTATATTGATCTAAAGCTTTTGCAACTTCTTGCATAATTTACGGTTGCATGTTTCCATTTTTAATTCTACTAATAATGGTACTTTGCCATCAACTTCTCTTAAAACTTCTGCAAATCTTGGAATTCTTTCTCTCGTTCCCATCAAACGATATCTGCATAATTCACGATAAGTAAGATCTGTGATCTTTTTATTTACTCCACATGTTCTCTTAAGATCATAGTCATGGTGAACTACCATTACACCGTCTTTGGTCAGCTGAACATCTAATTCTATTCCATAGCCTGATCCCTTTGCTTTCTTGAAAGCTGCCATGGAATTTTCTGGAATTCCCTCTTCTCCATGGAATCCTCTGTGTGCATAGTATTTTACATTTAGCACAGGATGTTTTCTTTTCTTTCCCGGATCGATCATCTTGATGTATGCAAAGATTAAGACTGGTATCCATAACAAGATCATTTCGCATCCCTCTTTTCTTCTGCCATCCGCGTTAATGTTTCACATTCATTTAACTGTGGATCTTCTAATACCTGATCTAATAGCCAAGATAAAATTTGACCGATTTCTTTTCCCTGTGGAACTCCCATATCCATCAAGTCTTTTCCATTGATCTTTAATTCTTTGATGGAAAGGCAGTTTTTCTCTTCGATGATTTCTTCGAATAATTTCTTTGTTTCTTGTAATACCTGTTCTTTCTTATCTCTCTGATAATCACTTTGTGCACTGATATCTGCTTTCTGGACCTCCATCAGTCTTGTAAACAACTCTGGGGTTAACTGGCTGACCCATCGTCTGACTGTTTTCTTATTGACTTCTTCTATAGAAGCAAATCTACGGTCATGCCATCTGACAAGAGTCGTTACCTGCTTGATCGTCTGGTTGTCAAACTTTAATCTTCGTAGGATCTTCCTTGCCATCTCTTCTCCGATCACCGGATGCATTTTAAATGATCTTTATCTGGACCTTCAACTCTCGCTGTTGGTTTTCCCACATCATGAAGCAGCATTGTCCACCGGTAAATATGTTCTGCTTCAATCTGTTTCATTGCTTCGACCGTATGGATTCCAACATTGTATTTGTGATGCGGATTATTCTGCGGTGTTTCCATCATAATATCAAATTCTGGGAAATGATCTTCGTCACACCTAGTTTATATGCATTGACCAATACTTCTGGATGTGCCGATGTGATCAGTTTTTCAAGCTCTACCTGAATTCGCTCAGCACTGATATCTTTTAGAAATTTTGCCTGATTTTTAATTGCTTCTTCGGTTTTTTCTTCGATTTGAAATCCTAATTGAGCCTGAAATCTTAGAGCTCTTAAAATTCTCAATGCATCTTCATCAAATCGTTTCTTTGCTTCCCCGACACAGCGGATCGTTTGATTTTTAAGGTCTGTCATACCATCATACATATCAATGATCCCTTCACTGTCATTATATGCCATCGCATTGATCGTGAAATCTCTTCGTAACAGATCTTCTCTTAATGACTTTGTAAAATGCACTTCATTGGGACGTCTATGATCTTCGTATTTTCCATCGACACGATAGGTTGTTACTTCGTATGGTTCATGATTCATAAGAACCGTAACTGTTCCATGTTCGATTCCTGTATCTACCGTATGATCGAAGATTTCTTTAACTTCCTGAGGTGAAGCTGATGTTGTGATATCCCAGTCACCTGGAGTTCTTCCTAGTATGGAATCTCTGACGCAGCCCCCAACGATATATGCCTCAAATCCATGTTGTTCTAATGTCTGTATTACCTTTGCTGCCTGTGCGGGCATCTTGATCTTCATCCTATCACCTCTCCTTTTCTTTGTTCTTATATCTGCTTCTCATATTTATTTACTATTCTTACAAATGTATCTCGCAAACGGAAGAATTGCCGGAAATGTATCTTCATAATCCCCGGCAATTGTTATCATTATACTCTTAGTAAGCTTTTCCAAAGTAAACCATCTTCTTCGCAGGTTTTCCACAGTGAACACATACGTCACTTAAATGTTCCTGCTCAAATGGCATACATCTTGTTGTAGCTGTTGTCTCGTCTTTGATCGCTTCTTCGCATTCTGTTTCTCCACACCACATTGCTTTTACGAAACCATCCTGTTTCTCGATGTGGGCTTTGAATTCATCCAGTTTCTAGCCTCTACTGTATGTTCTTCCAGATGTTTCTTTGCTCTCTCAAGCATATCGTTCTGCATCTGTTCTAATACTTCACCAAGTTTTGTCTCGATCTCATCTAAAGATACAATGATCTTCTCTCTTGTATCACGACGAACGATCACCGCCTGATTCTTCTCGATATCTTTTGGTCCGATCTCGATTCTTGTAGGAATTCCGCGTACTTCCTGTTCACTGAATTTCCATCCTGGGCTCTTATCAGAATCATCAACTTTTACTTTGTAAGAAGAAGCAAGTCTCTTTCTGATCTCTTCTGCTTTATCAAGCACTCCTTCTTTCTTCTGCATGATCGGTACGATCATTGTCTGTACTGGTGCGATTCTTGGTGGTAGTACAAGACCTGAATCATCTCCGTGAACCATGATGATCGCTCCGATGATACGTGTAGACATTCCCCATGATGTCTGATGTACATACTGAAGTTTATTATCTTTATCTGTATACTGAATATCAAATGCTCTTGCAATCCATCACCAAAGTTATGGCTTGTTCCAGACTGTAATGCTTTTCCATCGTGCATTAATGCTTCAATCGTATATGTGGAATGTGCACCTGCGAATTTCTCTTTCTCTGTCTTCTGTCCTTTTACAACTGGAATTGCCAGATACTGCTCACAGAAATCTGCATACATATTTAACATCTGTACCGTTCTTGCTTCAGCTTCTTCTTCTGTCGCATGTGCTGTATGTCCTTCCTGCCAGAAGAACTCTGAAGTTCTTAAAAATGGTCTTGTTGTTTTTTCCCAACGTACAACAGATACCCACTGATTATATAATTTAGGTAAATCTCTGTGAGACTGGATGATCTTTGAATAGAAATCACAGAATAATGTCTCAGATGTAGGTCTTACACAAAGACGTTCCTGTAATTCTTTATCTCCACCATGAGTTACCCATGCAACTTCTGGTGCAAATCCTTCGACATGGTCTTCTTCTTTCTTTAAAAGGCTTTCTGGAATAAACATTGGCATTGCAACATTTTTCCACACCTGTTTCTTTAAATTTAGCGTCTAAAACTTCTGGATATTCTCCCAGATCGCATATCCATTCGGACGTAAGATCATACATCCACGAACGCTTGAATAATCTGCTAATTCTGCTTTCTTAACAACATCTGTATACCACTGTGCAAAATCATCTTCCATCGCAGTGATCGCTTCTACTAATTTCTTATCTTTTGCCATTGCAATGTCTCCTTTTCTATGGTTATATACACAGTTTTTGTGTACAATGATACTAAGAATAATATTACTGTAAAATGTCGGATTTTTCAAGGGGTGACGTTTTATTTAACTACACAAAAAGGAGTTTTTTATGGCAAATGAAAACAAGATGGGGTATCTTCCCATCAAAAAGCTGATATTGCAGATGTCCCTTCCTCCGATGTGCTCCATGTTTCTGCAATATTCTTACAACCTTGTTGACAGCATGTTCGTGGCTAATATCAATGAAAATGCACTTGCGGCGGTTTCTCTTTCCTTCCCGATCACAACCCTTATGATCTCCCTGTCCATCTGGATCGGGGTCGGTATAAACGTTTTGATCGCAGGTTATCTTGGAGAGAAAGAGCAAGACCTTGCTGACTGTGCAACAACACTTGGATTGTTGGTAGCCTTGATCGTCGGTATCTGTATCAATATCCTTACACTATTGATCATGAAACCGTACTTTTCAGCATTCACAAACAATCCAGCTATTTTTGACTATGCGATGCAGTATATGTCCGTCTGTGCTTTTATGCAGGTTCCAAACATGGTACATATCGCCATCCAAAAGGTCTTTCAGGGTACTGGAAATATGATCACTCCTATGTGGTTTCAGATCGCAGGAGTTATCTTTAACTTTGTTTTCGATCCATTACTGATCTTTGGAATCGGACCATTCCCTAAGATGGGAATCCGTGGTGCTGCACTGGCTACTGTCCTTGGATATGCTTTATCTATGGTGATTGCTTTTCTTCTGCTTGTTTTTACAAAACAGAAAGTTCGTATCAAGATCAAAGGATTCCATGTTGATTCTCATATGTTAAAGAATCTGTTTTCCTATGGATTTCCTTCATTTGTTATGAATGCTCTTGGATCTTTTATGCTGACATTTACCAATCTGTTTTTAACAGCTTATTCAGATACTGTTGTTGCCTTTTTTGGCGCCTATTTCAAAGTACAACAGATGATCTTCATGACAGTAAATGGCTTGATCCAAGGATGTTTGCCTGTCATGAGATTCAACTACAGTGCCAAACAGCCAGAACGTTTAAAAGAAGCTTTTCATTTTGGCACACAGGCGGCAACTGTTATGATGATCGGTGGAACATGCCTGCTTCTGTTTTTACCAAAACAGATTTTGTTCCTGTTTGCAGCTTCTGAATCAATGATCAAAATCGGAGTTCCAGCCATGCGGATCCTGTCGATCGGTTTAGTTTTCTGTGGATTTTCTATTATGATCGCTACTTATCAGCAGGCAATTGAGAAGATCCAATCTAGTATGTTGATCCACATCTTACGGCAGGGAATTTATTGGTGCCTTTGATGTGGCTGTTTAATCATATGTTTGGGATAAATGGGATTTGGATCTCATTTCCTG
>ENA-OQJH01000624-OQJH01000624.1-human-gut-metagenome-genome-assembly--contig:-NODE-624-length-18169-cov-7.272475_pt1 | contig 18169 bp, 30 predicted proteins | sample MGYA00242597_ERZ504763 | MGnify/ENA primary metagenome ERZ504763 (study PRJEB26092, sample SAMD00036359) | human gut metagenome | host: Homo sapiens | study: EMG produced TPA metagenomics assembly of...
CCACAATTCGCAGAGAAATTCTGGTGTTGAAAAGCGTAAGAAAGAAATGAAAGAAATGAAAGAAATGAAAGAAACAGGCAGCCCGGCAGCGGAAAAGCTCAAAAAGCTTCCGTGCAGGGAACCTGTTTTTTGTTTGTGCAGGAAATTAACAAATCATTCATCCGGCCACACAAAATGTGCATTCCCCGCCTCAAGGCCGTCAATCAGAATATTCTGTCCCGTGCAGAACCGGTTCGTCACGGTCATAAAATACGCCCAGTCCGCTGCTTCCTCGACGGTCATCCACCGTTTCAGCGGCGTCAGCTCCATGATATGATCCCAGAGCTTTTGGTCTTCTGTGACAGGCAGATTCAACTCGGTCAGTACGCCGCCGAAATCAAGGCTGTTGCACGTTCCGCCATACGGTGCAATGCGGAGTGCCACGTTTTTCGTGTAGGCGAGCACACCGCCCTTGCTTGCGGTGTATTCCGGAAATTCAGCTCCGGTATGGCCGCTGGCCGAGCCGATCATGAGGATGGCGCGGATGGTGTCATGAATTCCGTACGCTCCGTGATTGCGATGGTTCCCTTTAAATTGATATCAATATCATCCTCGTTCTGCACACCGGCGTTGTTGATGACAATATCAAAAGGCGCAAGTGCCGGATACTGTTCTTTGGCGCGGATATCAAGGCAGAAATGAGTATACGAATCCTGCTGATCGAAGCCTCCTTCCGGTCAAATCCGGTAACATCAAAGCCTTCTTTTAAAAATTTCTCCGCAATCGCCTTTCCGATTCCGGAGCTGGTTCCTGTAATAAGTACACGCATACGATAACCTCCCGATGAAATATTACCCTCATTATACCGCAAACACAGCATGCGATCCAGAAGAAACGAAAAAGAATGCAGGAAAAGAAAATGTTACGGGAAAAATCACTGCATAAAACAAAAGAGTCTCTCAAAACCACAACAAATAATTGACAGATTTTAGGAGAAGGAGTAGAGTTTTTGAAAGGGGGATTATCCCTGCAAAGAGTGAAAACAAAAGAGGTGCAAATATGCTGAAAGTAGACAATCTTACCTTTGAAGTAAACGAAGAGGGAAGAAAACGCTGCCTCGTCAACCACATCAGTTTTGAGGTAAAGGACGGGGAAATGCTGGTGATTACCGGACCGAACGGTGGCGGAAAATCAACGCTGGCCAAAGTGCTTGCAGGAATTGAGGACGCCAATGGCGGAGAAATCTTCCTGGATGAGGAAAATATTACCGGTTATGATATTGACCACCGTGCAACGCCGGCATCGGCTATGCATTCCAGCAGCCGCCGCGTTTTAAAGGAATGACGGTGAAAAAAATGCTGTCGCTGGCAGCCGGAAAAGAACTGACGGAAGCCGAGAGCTGTAAACTCCTCTCCGCTGTCGGACTCTGCTCTGCCGATTACCTGAACCGCCAGATGGACGGTACGCTCTCGGGAGGAGAGATGAAGCGTCTGGAGATCGCAACGGTTCTTGCAAAACCGCATAAGGTCAGCATTTTCGATGAGCCGGAGGCCGGCATTGACCTGTGGAGCTTTTCCATGCTGATCAAACGGTTTGAAGAAATCCACAAAGAGAAGAAAGAATGTCTGATCCTCATTTCCCATCAGGAACGCATTATCCAGATGGCAGACAAGATCATGGTGATCGAGGACGGCCAGGTGAAAGAATACGGTACAAAGGAAGACGTACTGCCGACCCTGTTCCAGCAGAAAACAGGCCGGATGTGCGGCCAGGAAGGAGGCACATGCTGATGGTACAGTAGATGAGACAACCCAGGGCGTATTAAATCAGATCAGCGAGGGATTTGAGCAGAAAGGGGCATACAATCTCCGCCAGAACGGCATTCCGCTCTGCCACGGTGACAGTGAACATATCAAAATCCGCAAAAAAGAGGATAAGCCGGGCATTGATATTTTGATTGACGGCGAGACAAAAGGCGAAAAAGTATTTATCCCGGTTGTCGTCAGCGTTTCCGGTATGACGGATCTTGTTTACAATGATTTCTACGTTGCGGACGGCGCCGATGTTACGATTGTAGCGGGCTGCGGTATCCACAACGGCGGCTGCAACGACAGCCGGCACGACGGTATCCATACGTTCCATGTAGGAAAAAATGCCAACGTGCGCTACGAGGAAAAGCATTACGGAGAGGGAAACGGAACGGGACAGCGGATTCTGAACCCGGTGACAAATATTGAAATCGGAGAAAATTCCGTTTTTACGCTGGATACCGTACAGATTAAGGGCGTTGACTCAACAATTCGTACGACGAATGTTGTGATGGATGCAAACTCCAAACTGTTCGTGCTCGAACGTCTGATGACAGACGGTGACCAGAAGGCAGAGTCGGATATTGAAGTATGTATGAACGGAAGCGGTTCTTCCGCACAGATTATTTCACGTTCTGTCGGAAAGGGCAATTCCTCCCAGGTCTTCCATCCGAAGGCAGTCGGCAAAAACAAATGCCACGCCATATCCAGTGCGATTCTATCATCATGGATCACGCCCAGGTCGGATCTATTCCGGAGATCCAGGCAAAGCATGTGGATGCGGCAATCATCCACGAGGCGGCGATCGGACGGATCAATGACGAGCAGCTGTTGAAACTCAGAACGCTCGGCATGACGGAAGCGGAGGCGGAAAACGTCATTATTGAAAACTTCCTGAGCTGAAGAAAAAAAGGAAACAAGAGAACAAAAAAGAGGCATTTCCAGTCTGCATAGATGGAGATACCTCTTTTTGTGCATTTTTCACAAAAGCAGGTAGTAAATTTTACTAAAATAAAAAGTAAAATATTTTGACTTTTAACATATGATAAATTTGTACTGTTGAAAAAAGGAAAGATACAAGATAGAGAAATGGGGAAAGCGAAAATGGGTATTGTGATCAATCATTCCGAAAATATTTTCCTGCTGCAGACCAGATCCAACAGCTATGCGTTCGGCATTAACGATCAGGGACTGGTAAGACATACAGAGTTTCTTCCGTGATATCATTCAGGTGCAGGATGCGGAAGTGCTGTTCCATTACGCGGATGCGTTCTATTTGGAATTCGCAGCTGTGACGAGAAAACAGACCAGCAGGGGAACTTTGTATTACGTGGCTGCGGCCTGGAAGAGAAGATCACGAAGCTTCTGATGGAGCAGGTGATGCGGGACTGGCACAGAAAGGCCTTGTGGAGCTCGAGCTCATCCCGGGAACGCGGAACAAAAAGAGGATTCTGCTGACGGATGCCGGACGGGAACTGGAGAAAAATACGACGGACCGGCTGCGCGGGGCAGAGATCCGTGCATATGGAAAACTTTCGGTAGAAGAGCTGAACAGCTATCTTGAGATGACAAGAAAGCTGACGGCAGCGCTGCGCGAGGAGACGGAAAAACTTTAAAGAGAGAGCAGAAATGAATCAGAAAAAAGACAAAATTCAGTTATCCGATCATTTTACATACGTGGCTGTCTATTTCCCGACAGCCCCTTTTCTTTTTGTGCGGAAAAAACTTGTAAATAAGACGCGAGTGTGCAAAAATAGACATGAAACAGATGCGGAGGCATCCTGAAAAAAAGAGGAGAACAACATGGAAAAACAGAAAAAAATAGCGCTGATTAACGATCTGACAGGCTTTGGACGGTGCTCGACGGCTGTGATGGCGCCGATCGTGTCGGCGCTGAGGATTCAGGCGGTGGCAGTTCCGACCGCAATTCTCTCAGCACACACGCAGTTTCCGACGTATTACTTTGATGATTATACTGACCGGATGAAGGATTACATTCAGACCTATAAGGATCTGAAGCTCGATTTCGATGCGATCTCGACCGGCTTCTTAGGATCGGAACAGCAGGTGGATATCGTGCTTGATTTTATCCGCCATTTTAAGACGGACCGCAACTTTGTCATCGTCGATCCGGTCATGGGAGACTATGGGAAGCTGTATCGGACGTACACGAAAGAGATGTGCGAAAAGATGAAAGAACTGGTTCACTACGCGGATATCATCACGCCGAACTTGACAGAGCTCTGCACACTGATCGATGCGCCGTATCCGGAGAACGGGGCTTCGATTGAGGAGCTGAAAGAGATGTGCGGAAAACTGGCAAAGCGGGGACCGAAACACATCGTGGTGACGGGCATCCACTTTAACCAGACGCAGATTGCCAACTTTATCTATAACAAAGGCGAAGACTTCCAGATTGTCATGGTAGACCGCATCGGCGGCGACCGGAGCGGTACGGGAGATGTCATTGCGGCAATTATCGCAGGCATGTATCTGAACGGCCACAGCCTGTACGAGTCGGTGAAAAAGGCGGCGGATTACGTATCGAAATGCATCCGCTACTGCGAAGAAAACGAAGTGCCGAGCTACTGGGGACTCTGCTTTGAAATGTTTATGAAGGACTTAACGGAGGAAGCGTAATGTATTTATATACTGTAACCGGAGCCGTCGGCGAGGAAGGGTATCTCGACCTTGCAAAGAGCGGCGATCTTACCGGAAAAAATGTCTATGTCAACATGACAAACAAATGCCCGTGCAGCTGTGTGTTCTGTCTGCGCCAGACGAAACAGCAGCAGGAGGGAAATACACTGTGGTTAAAAGAGGGCGAGCATCCGTTGAGACGATGCTGGAGCTGTTCGCACAGTACGATCTGAACGTGATCAATGAACTGGTCTTCTGCGGCTTCGGAGAACCGCTTGAGCGGCTTGAGGATGTCTGTCGGGTGATCGATTCCTTAAAAGAAACGTATCCGAACCTGAAAGTGCGTCTGAATACGATCGGTCTTGCCAACCTGATCTATGGAAGAGATGTCACCCCGGAATTAAAGGGAAGATTCGATACCGTCTCGATTTCCTTAAACGCGCCGGATGAAAAGGAATTTCTGGAGCTCACGCGGTCGAAATTCGGCATCCAGTCGTACGAGGCGATCAAGGAGTTTGCGGTTCTTTCCAAACAGTATGTGCCGAATGTTGTGATGACGGTTGTCGAGAAAGTCATGCCAGAGGAGAAAATTCAGAAGTGCCAGGAGATCTGCGATACCTTAGGAGTTACTTTACGTGTCCGCCCGTTTGAAAATTGAGAGGCCCGCAATCTTTCGCTTGTATTTGAACGACATAACGCCTATAATGGGAAAGAAAAACAAAAGAGAGGGAGAGACGTATGAACGAGTCTAATGGAGTCATCCGCGATGCGAGAAAGCTCGGTATTCCTAAAATGCTGATTCTCGGATTGCAGCACATGTTTGCCATGTTCGGTGCAACCATTCTGGTGCCGATTCTGGTAAACAGCTACTTTGTAGACGCATGCGGCGAGGGGCCGTCCCGCGGTCTTACCGTATCCGTCACACTGTTCTGCGCCGGCTTTGGAACCCTGCTGTTTCATCTGTGCGCGAAATTTAAAGTACCGGCATTTCTTGGTTCTTCGTTTGCATTCTTAAGCGGTTTCGCCGCTGTTGCAAACCTGAATACCGGAAAATATGCCAGCATGAGTGTCAACGACAAGGCAGCCTATGCCTGCGGAGGTATTGTGGTAGCAGGTCTTCTGTACCTGATTTTTGCCTTGATCATCCGCATGGTCGCGTCAAACGCGTGATGCGCTACCTGCCGCCGGTTGTCACAGGTCCGGTTATCATCTGCATTGGCCTCAGCCTTGCTGGTTCCGCCATTAATAATGCTTCGACGAACTGGTTCCTGGCACTGGTTGCGCTGGCAGTCATCATCATTTTCAACATCTGGGGAAAAGGAATGCTCAAAATCATTCCGATTCTGATGGGCGTTGTGATTGCCTACGCTGTGGCAGTTGTCCTGAATGCACTCGGCATCAAAAATCCGGACGGATCCGTGATCATCAACTTTGCGCCGGTTGCACAGGCAGGCATCGTCGGACTTCCGCCGCTGCAGCTCTGCAAATTCGATCTGACCAGCATTATGATCATGGCACCGATCGCGATCGCGACTATGATGGAGCATGTCGGCGATATGTCGGCGATCTCTGCAACCGTAGGAGAGAACTTCCTTTCTGATCCGGGCCTGCATAGAACCCTGCTCGGTGATGGTCTTGCAACCGCAATGGCAGGTTTCATCGGCGGACCGGCCAACACGACGTACGGCGAGAACACCGGCGTTCTGGAATTGAGCCGCGTACATGACCCGAGAGTCATCCGTATTGCCGCAGTCTTTGCGATTATCGTCAGCTTCATTCCGAAGGTATCGGCACTCATCAGCACCATGCCGTCCTCCATCATCGGAGGCGTCAGCTTCATGCTGTACGGTATGATTTCTGCCATCGGTGTGCGCAACGTGGTTGAGAACAAGGTAGACCTGACGAAATCAAGAAACCTGATTATTGCGGGCGTCATCTTTGTCTGCGGACTGGGCTTCAGCAACGGTCTCTCCTTTACGATCGGCGGAACGACCGTCACCCTGACTGCACTTGCCATTGCAGCCATCGCAGGAATCCTGCTGAACATGATTCTGCCGGGCAACGATTACGAATTCGGCGTAAACGAGACCGGAGACGAGAACAGAGGAATCCACGCATAAAGAAAAATGCAAAAGAAAATCCGTTTTTTCTGCATCTGTATTCTGCACAAAGGAATGTGCAGAAACAGAGGGGAAAAAGCGGATTTTCTTTGCATTTCGGTACGGGCAAGTGTATATTGGAGGGTAAGAAGATATAAGGTTGGTAAAAAAATGACACACGAAAGATCGAAAAAGGGGATGATGGGACAGGTCGTCGGATCCTTATATTACCTGGATCCAACGGTGATTCCGCGGCTGAAAAGTCTGCGAAGCGGTGACGATCCGGTGTTTTCGTTTGGTGTTTTATTTTACGCGCTCAAATGCAATCCGCGGAGAGTGGTTCAGTACGTAGATGATGCCGCGCCGTTCAAATCCGTTTTTCTGGATCAGATGCTGCATGATTTGATTGTCCGTATGCGTATCGACGCGCAGGTGCGGGATCTGTGTCCAGCAGTAATCGACGATCTGGGAGAAAAATCCGTGGATTGTTCCGTCTGAGGCAACCTGGTGATCGTGCCATACGGCGCATCGGAGAGCCAGGAGCCGTCGTCGATCTGCAGATACGTCGGATCCTCACCGATGATGAAGGCAAACGCGCCGTGCAGCGTGCCGTTTTCTTCCAGGACAAAAAGCTGTTTGTCACGGATTCTGTTGTGAATCAGCTCCTCCGGCGGAAAATGGTTTCCCCACTGATTCGGATTTCCGGTTTCCTGCATAAAAGAGCGGGCGTACGCATAGATTGACATGAGCGAAGTAAAATCCTCCGGGACGGCAAGTCGTATCATGATAAAAATTCTCCTTTTAGTTCAAAATAAGCAGTTTTATTGTAGCACAGCGGACGGTGAAGCACAAGAAAGAGAAAACAGGATTTGACTTTTTGAAAAATCCCATGTACAATGCGGTTAGTTGTAACTAACTAAAGCAGCCAAAACCACAACAAAACGATTTCTGCCGGTCCTGGATGGGCCGGTTCCGCATCAAATTGTCAGAAAGGAAAGAATATGAAACAAAATCGAAAACGAAAAGAGACGGCGGGCATGAATTTTCTCCGCTATCTCGGCCCGGGACTTCTTGTCACGGTCGGTTTTATCGACCCGGGAAACTGGGCATCCAACATTGCCGCCGGATCGGGTTACGGCTACGAGCTTCTGTGGATGGTCACCCTGTCCACGATCATGCTGATTTTTCTGCAGCACAATGCGGCGCATCTCGGCATTGTCACGGGAAAGTGCCTCTCGGAGCGGCGAGCCTCTATCTGCCTGCGTGGCTGAAAAACACGATTCTTGCGACGGCGATGATGGCAGCGGTGGCGACCGCAATGGCGGAGATCCTCGGCGGTGCGATTGCGCTCCAGATGCTGTTCGGCATTCCGATCAAGCTCGGCAGCATGATGATTCTCGTGCTGGTTCTGATCTGTGAGTTTACAAGTGCTTACAAACGGATTGAAAAACTGATCATTGTGTTTGTCTCGCTGATCGGCTTTTCGTTCCTCTTCGAGGTCTGGATCGCCGATATCGACTGGGCGCAGGCGGCTGTCGGCTGGGTAAAACCGTCGTTTCCAGAGCACTCAATGCCGGTCATCTTAAGCGTCCTCGGTGCGGTCGTCATGCCGCACAACCTGTTTCTCCACTCGGAAATTATTCAGAGCCGCCAGTGGAATCTTGAGGATGATGAGGTGATTGCGCGCCAGTTAAAGTATGAGTTCAAAGACACCCTGTTTTCCATGATCATCGGATGGGCCATCAACAGTGCAATGATCCTGATGGCGGCCGCAACGTTTTTCCAGCCGCAGAATGCAAAGCAGGTGGATGATCTCGCAACGGCGGGAAAGATGCTGACACCTCTCCTTGGAAATGCCGCATCGGTGATTTTTGCAGCAGCGCTTCTGCTCGCCGGAATTTCATCGAGCATCACCGCGGGAATGGCGGGCGGAACGATTTTTCGGGGATTTTTAACAAGCCGTATGAGATCAAGAGTAAGGAGACACGCTGGGGAATCCTTCTTACCATGATCCCGGCCGCAGCGGTCATTCTTCTGATTGATTCCCCGTTCCAGGGCCTTCTCTATTCACAGATGTTCCTTGGAATGCAGCTCCCGATTACGGTATTTACACAGATTTATCTGACGTCCTCGAAAAAAGTCATGGGAAAATACGCGAACAGTCTGCAGCTGAAAATTGCCCTGTTTGCGATTGCGGTGATTGTGACACTGCTGAATATCGCGCTGCTGTTTGTGCAGTAAAAAGAATGAGAAATAAAAAAAGAAGTCCGCTGCGCTGCTCCCTGAAAAAGAGACCGGCGCAGCGGACTTCTTCTATTATAATATGCTCTCCATGCAGGCATCGACAAAGTCCTGCAGAAGCGGAGAGAGTTTCCGCCCCTTTTTCCAGATCACGGCGATCTGCGTTTCCAGGTCGCTTTCTGCGAGCGGCTGGATGCGGAGTCCCTGGCAGAGAGAGCTCATGGACTGCGGGAAAATGGCAGTAGCAAGGCCTTCCTTTGCCCAGAGCATCGCGCCGCGGGGATCGTCGCAGACACAGAAGAGATCCGGTTCCATGCCGCGCGAGTGGAATGCATCCATGATAAGTGCCTCGTACCGGCGGTAGATGATAAGTGGAATATTTAAAAGGTCCGAAAGTTTTAGCGCTCCGTTCTTCTCGGGAAGCATATCTTTGGAAGAAACGGCAATCATAGGTTCAGAGCTTAAAATTTTATAGTCGACATCATCGAGCCGCAGCGGCGTGCGGGCAATGGAAATATCAATGATGCCGTCCATCAGATAGCGGTACAGGGTGTAGGTGATGCCGTCATGTACTTCGAAGTTGACGTCGGGATTGCGGCGGGAAAAAAGCGAGACACACGGCATGATTGTCGCAACTGTGGTCGGTGTGATGCCAAGTCGGAGAACCCGCTTTTTGCCGACCTTTGCGACCTCAAGCTCCGTCGATTTCACGTACTCGAGCAGGCTGGCGGAGCGGTCGTACAGCAGTTTTCCGGCCTCCGTCAGACGGACACCCTGGCGGGTGCGTTCAAACAGGATGACGTTCAGTTCCGTTTCGAGCTGTTTTAACTGGTAGCTGAGCGGCGGCTGGGACATGTTGAGGCGGCGGGCGGCCTCGTGAATACTTTCGGTTTCGGCGATGACGCGGAAATATTCAAGCTGGCGCAGTTCCATAAGAGACTTCCTTTCGTGAAATTATCTATGATATTAAAATTATATCACTAAGCTATAAAAACAATACTATTCGTATTAATCATATGAGATTATACTGTCAATGTCAAGAAACAAAGAAATGGAGAGTGAAAAAGAAGATGAAAAGTCTTGGAGTCTACTTGAAGCACTACAAAAAAGAGAGCATCATCGCTCCTTTGTTCAAGCTTCTGGAAGTCGTATTCGACCTTCTGGTGCCGATGGTTGTTGCCCAGATCATCGATGTGGGTATCGCAGGCAATAACCGTCCGTACATCGTCAGCCGTTTTGGAATCCTCGTTCTGATGGCGGCAGTCGGACTTTGCTGCAGCTTCACCGCGCAGTATTTCGCGGCAAAAGCGAGCGTCGGCTGTGCAACCGAGCTTCGCCAGGCGGTCTTTGATCACATCCAGGCTCTGTCCTTTACGGAGCTGGATACCATTGGAACCGATACGCTGATCACCCGTCTGATCAACGATATCAACCAGGTGCAGAACGGAATCAACATGGGTCTGCGTCTGCTGCTGCGGAGTCCGTTTATCGTATTCGGTTCCGTTGTGATGGCATTTACCGTCAACGTAAAATGTGCCATCGTATTCCTGGTTACTATTCCGATCCTGTTCGTTGCTGTATTCGGCATTATGCTGGTCAGCATCCCGCTGTTCAAAAAGGTACAGGCGGCACTCGACCGCGTCACCGGAATGACAAGAGAAAATCTGAACGGTGTCCGTGTCATCCGTGCGTTCTGCCGTGAGGAGCAGTCTGTTGCCGATTTCGAAAAGAGCAACGATGAGCTGACTTGTCTGAACGAGTTTGTCGGAAAAATTTCCGCACTGTTAAATCCGCTGACCTATGTCCTCATCAACATCGCAGCCGTTGTCCTGATCTGGCAGGCAGGCTTCAGGTTAACATCGGCAGTATGCAGCAGGGACAGGTTGTCGCACTTTACAACTACATGCTGCAGATCATCGTGGAACTGATCAAACTGGCATCGCTCATCATCACCTTAAACAAATCCGTTGCCTGTGCAGAGCGTGTCTCCGGCGTACTGGCGGTTCCGACAACCATGAACTACCCGGCAAAAGGCGGCGCTGCAAAGAAAGTAACTGGCGATGCAGCTGTTACATTTAAAAATGTCAGCTTCACCTATGCAGGAGCGGCGCAGAGAGCTTATCGGATATCAGCTTTACCGCAAAACGCGGACAGACCATCGGAATCATCGGCGGTACCGGAAGCGGAAAATCGACGCTGGTCAGCCTGATTTCCCGTTTCTACGATGCGACCAGCGGTGACGTCATGGTAGACGGCGAGAATGTAAAGAATTACACGAAAGAAGAGCTCTGCAATAAAGTCGGTGTTGTTCAGCAGAGAGCAGTGCTCTTTAAAGGCAGCATCCGCGACAATATGAAGTGGGGCAAAGAGGACGCCACCGATGCAGAAATCTGGGAGGCGCTCACCACAGCCCAGGCGAAAGAAGTCGTAGAAGGCAAACAGGATCAGCTCGATTTTATGCTGGAGCAGAATGGAAAGAACCTCTCCGGCGGACAGAAACAGCGTCTTTCTATTGCGCGTGCGCTGGTAAAAAAACCGGAAATCCTGATTCTGGACGACAGCTCGAGTGCGCTTGACTTTGCAACGGATGCAAAACTCCGCAAAGCCGTCCACAATCTCGAAGGAAACACGACAACCTTCCTCGTATCCCAGCGAATCGCCGGCATCCGTCAGGCAGACCAGATCCTCGTCCTTGGAAATGGTACGCTCGAAGGAAACGGCACACACGACGAGCTGATGAAACCTGCGAGGTTTACCGCGAGATTTACTTCTCCCAGTTCCCGGAAGAGCGTGCAGCTTATAACAACGAAAGCGGGGTGATCGCATGAAAAAGACAGAAAACAAGTCCGGAAAAAGCGGCATGCAGGTCATGAAAAAGCTGATGGCGTTTATCGGAAATTATAAAATTTTCTTAGGCCTTAGTATTGTCCTGGCTGCGGTTACCGTTATTTTACAGCTTTATATTCCGATCCTGTTCGGCGATGCGATCGATGAGGTCGTTGCAGCCACCAGGTCAATTTCCCGGAGATGTGGTTCTATCTGAAACGAATCGTATTCTTTACCCTCGTTTCCGCACTTTCCGCATGGATCATGAACCTGATCAACAACCGTATGACGTACCGCATCGTGCGCGACCTTCGTTCCCAGGCGATCCGTCATATCCAGGTGCTGCCGCTGTCCTATCTGGATCAGCACAGCTCCGGAGACATCGTAAGCCGTGTTATCGCAGATACCGATATCTTATCGGACGGTCTTCTGCTTGGCTTTACGCAGCTGTTCTCCGGCATCGTAACCATTATTGTGACACTGTTTTTCATGTTCTCGAAGAACGTATGGATCACCCTTCTTGTGATCTGCCTGACACCTCTGAGCTTCTTCGTGGCAAAATTTATTTCCGGCCGCTCGTTCAAAATGTTCCAGAAACAGAGTGAGACGAGAGGAAAACAGACCGCACTCATCGATGAGATGATCGGAAACCAGAAAGTAGTCAAAGCGTTCGGCTATGAGGAAAAAGCTTCCGAGCGTTTTGCAGAGATCAACAAAGATCTGCAGAAATACAGCCAGCAGGCCGTGTTCTACAGTTCCTTAACGAACCCGTCTACCCGTTTTGTCAACAACGTGATCTATGCCGGTGTTGCCCTTGTGGGAGCTTTCATGATCCGGGCGGTGCGCTGACTGTCGGCGGACTTCCGTTCTGCTGTCGTACGCAAACCAGTATATGAAACCGTTCAATGATATCAGTTCCGTTATCACCGAGATGCAGAACGCGCTTGCCTGCGCAGGCCGTATCTTTGCTCTTCTGGAAGAGAAAGAGGAGAGTGCAGACCCGGCCGGAATGATCGGTACCGTGACGGGAAATGTGACGATCGATGATGTAGCATTTAGTTATGACAAAGAGAAAAAACTGATCGAGAACTTTAATCTTGACGTACAGCCGGGCATGCGTGTTGCCATTGTCGGCCCGACCGGATGCGGAAAGACGACGTTTATCAACCTGCTGATGCGCTTCTATGATGTCGATGCCGGAAAGGTCTGCATCGACGGAAAGCCGATCGACGAACTGTCCCGCCATGCGCTCCGCAGCTGCTTTGGTATGGTGCTGCAGGATACCTGGATCAAACAGGGAACCGTGCGCGACAACATCAGCTTCGGAAAGCCGGATGCGACGGAAGAGGAGATCATCAATGCGGCCAAAGAGGCACACAGCTGGGAGTTTATCAAGCGTCTGCCGAAGGGACTTGACACGGTTCTCAGCGAAGACAGCATCAGCCAGGGGCAGAAACAGCTTCTTTGTATCACCCGTGTCATGCTCTGCCTGCCGCCGATGCTGATCCTCGACGAGGCGACCTCCAGCATCGATACCCGTACCGAACTGCAGGTTCAGGAGGCGTTTGACAAGCTGATGCAGGCAGAACGAGTTTCGTCGTTGCCCACCGTCTGTCCACGATCCGCAATGCTTCGCTGATCCTCGTCATGAAAGACGGAAAGATTATCGAGCAGGGACGCCATGAGGAGCTTCTTGAGAAGAAAGGCTTCTACTACAATCTGTACAACAGCCAGTTCCAGGCGTCATAAAAGATATTTGGAAAAGAGAACAGCAGATCTGTGCCGCGCATGCGATTTTGAGGCGTGCGCGCGCAGATCTGCTGATTTTTTATATGTTTTTGCAATATTCTGAAAAAAATACGGCATGGGGTATTGACGAATCCTATCACAGGTGCTATAGTTTTACAAAAATAAAAAAAGACGTAGAAGTTTTTAGAAAATGTGCGGAGAGCCTTTGGAAATTTAATTTTTGAAAGGTGCACGACCGAAGAAGTAAAACTTTCAGGTGCTGGTTCTCTTCTTAAAACAAGAACGGACGGGAGACGGCGAGGACTAAAAACGGAGTGGTCTCTGGAGAAGCTCTTGAAAAGAGTGCCGAAGGTGCAATGCAGCGATGCAGAATCTCTCAGGCAAAAGGACAGAGTCAAAAAAGATACAGAAGAAGAACAGCCGCGGAACAAAAAAAGCGGTGCGCAGAAACGAAAAAATTCCGGAAGCGCGGTTTTTTGCTGTATTTTTCAATCAGAGCCATGTTCTGCAGGAAAAGTCCCGCAGGAGATGGTATTTTTTTTTTTCTCAAAACGGTGCGGATGTGTGATCCACATCGTTCAGACCATACGTCGAATGGAAAGGGAGAAAAGAAAATGGATGCATTGAATCAGGCAATTGCGCAGATTAGTGATGTGCTCTGGAACAGCGTACTGCTGTTTCTGCTGGTAGGTACGGGAGTTTATTTCTCTGTTCGGACCCGCTTTGTACAGGTAAGAAAGTTTAAGACCGCGTGGAACCGCGTCTTCGGCGGTTTCTCGTTAAAGGGTAAGAAGGCCGGAAAAGACGGCATGACTTCCTTCCAGGCGCTTGCAACAGCGATCGCCGCACAGGTCGGAACCGGAAACATCGCAGGATGTGCGACCGCACTCGTATCCGGCGGCCCGGGAGCCATCTTCTGGATGTGGCTTGCTGCGTTCTTCGGCATGGCAACGATCTACGGCGAGGCGTATCTCGCGCAGATCTCCAAACGCCGCGATGAGAACGGAGAAGTCATCGGAGGACCGGTTTACTACATTACCCACGCATTCAAGGGAACGTTTGGAAAAGCACTGGCAGGCTTCTTTGCCGTAGCCGTTATTCTGGCGCTTGGCTTTATGGGAAATATGGTACAGTCGAACTCCATCAGTGATGCGTTCTACACCGCATTTTCCGTACCGAAATGGGTGATGGGTGTGATTGTAGCCGTTCTCGCCGCATTCATTTTCATCGGAGGTATCTCCCGTATCGCATCCTTCACCGAAAAAGTTGTTCCGGTGATGGCAGCACTGTATCTCGTCGGAGCCTTGTTGTTATTCTGATCAACATCCAGCATGTGCCGTCAGCGATTGCTTCGATCTTTATCTGTGCATTCCGTCCGGACGCCGTATTTGGTGCAGCAGCCGGTATTACCGTGCGGAAAGCCATGCGTTACGGTGTTGCCCGAGGCCTCTTCTCTAATGAAGCCGGTATGGGTTCCACCCCGCATGCCCATGCGATTGCCGATGTCGAGAACCCGGAGGATCAGGGTGAAGTAGCGATGATCGGTGTCTTTATTGATACCTTCGTTGTCCTGACCATGACCGCTCTCGTTATTCTTTCTTCCGGCGTTCTGGAAGAGATGATGAGTACCGGTGTTAAAGGAACCCCGGTCGCACAGGCGGCATTCCGAACCGGCCTCAAAGGCTTCGGACCGGCGTTCGTAGCGATCTGTCTTCTGTTCTTTGCATTCTCGACCATCGTCGGATGGTACTTTTTCGCAAGACAGAACGTACAGTATCTGTTCGGAAAGAAAGCAGTCGTTCCGTTCTCGCTGATCGTCGTTGTGTTCGTTTTCCTCGGCTCTCTGCTGAAAGTGGATCTCGTATGGAACCTGTCAGACCTCTTTAACGGCCTGATGGTAATTCCAAACCTCATGGCGTTGATCGTCCTCGCAGGAACCGTAGCAAAAGCGGCAAAAGGTGAAAAAGTAGAATTCTAATCATATATACAGAACGGGAAAAAGGAGGAAAGTCTGCTGATGCAGACTTTCCTCCTTTTTGCAATTATTCAGAGCCACATCTCGATTCCGCTGCGCTGCATCTCGATGTGGCTTCTCGCCATATAAAATTTCAAGAAGAACTGTTCGTTCATGCGAGCATGACTCACAGTTCTTCTTGAAATTTTGCATGGCTCTGAATAATTGCAAAAAGAAAGACCGGCAGGGGAGCTACCGATCTTTCAAGGGGAGTATAAATAATTAATAAGGGGTTATTAATTGTAAAAAAATTTATGAAGGGTAAATTCTTTTACAAAATTGATTATAATACAGATAACGGGAAAAAGCAACATCGAAATTCAAAAGTTGGAAAAAAATTACCACAATTTGGAAAGCAGTGGTCCGAAAGCAGGAAAAACACTGTATTTTTGGGCTTGCATTCCCCACTTTGGAACAGATACCGTGGAAAAACAGGTTCTGGATGCATAATCTGCGCGGAAAAAGCGATACTAAAGGATGTCGCAGGACAAAAAAACATTCAGGAGGAAACAAGATTATGACCAGAAACAGCAAAAATGAATACAGCAAAAATGAATACAGCAAAAACGAGTACAGCAAAAACGGATACGAGAAAAGCGAATACAGCAAAAACAAGAAGAACAGCAGAGACTGCAATCATGTGAAAGACCGTGAGATGTCATCCTACGGTCAGCAGAACCGGGAGCAGGACGAGAAGGATGAGTATGAAAAATACTAAGTAAACCTTGGGATTCCAGCAGAAAAAGCCGGCGGAGGGTCCCATACGGACTCTGCCGCCGGTTTCTGCATACATATAAAACAGGAGAGAAAGTCAGATCCGGAGAGGGGGACCAGGATATGGCAGGCATGACACTGCTGGCGGCAGACCAGCTGGACTGGTACGTGGGAAAACCGTGGGCGATGATCATCGATGTGCGGAACCGGCGGGAATACGAAAAAGGGCATGTGAAAGGAGCGGTGAATCTTCCTATGACCATCTGCTCGAACGGGTCTGTCTGCCGCGGGACAAAATTCTTGTGATCTGCTGTGAGCGGGGTGCCGCGAGCATGGCGGAGGGAAAGCGGCTGGCGGAGAACGGATACGAGGTCAAAACGGTCATCGGCGGAATGCATGCATACCGCGGACGATATCTGGTGGCGGGAGAAGAACTGTAAGGGGGCGGCAATCCAACATTTCTTCTTGTCAAGCGGGAAAAGATACGGTAAGATGAAACAGAAAACAATACAAAACCAAACCACAAAACGAAAGAGAGATCACGATATGAAATACATGTTTGCATCTGATATTCACGGTTCTGCCTATTACTGCAGAAAAATGCTGGAAGCCTTCGAGGCAGAGGGCGCAAGCCGCCTGTTTCTGTTAGGCGACCTTCTCTATCACGGCCCGAGAAACGATCTTCCAAAAGAATACGCACCGAAACAGGTCATCGCCATGCTGAATGAGAAAAAACAGTACCTCACCAACGTGCGCGGAAACTGCGACGCAGAAGTAGATCAGATGGTACTGGAGTTCCCGGTGCTGGCAGATTACGGCATCCTGATCGAGGGAGGCCATACCTTCTATATGAGCCATGGCCACATCTACAATGAGCAGAATCTGCCGCCGCTGATGGATGGAGATATCTTCCTGTACGGCCATACCCACGTCCTGCGTGCCGAGAAAAAAGGCGCACACACCTTTCTGAACCCGGGTTCTGTATCTCTGCCGAAAGAGGGCAATATCCCGACCTATGCAATCCTCGAGGACGGCGTATTTACGATCAAAGGCTTTGACGGCACCGTCGTAAAACAGCTCACATTATAAGAGGGGACGGGAGAGTATGGAATTATATGAATTGATCGCCCCGTGCCACTTCGGCCTGGAGGCGGTGATGAAACGTGAAATTCTCGACCTCGGCTACGAAATCGAGCGCGTGGAGGATGGAAAAGTAACGTTTCTTGCAGATGCAGAGGGAATCGCCTACGCCAACCTGTTCCTTCGCACGACAGAGCGTATCCTGCTCAAAGTAGGACAGGTCCACGCCGAGACGTACGATGAACTCTTTGAAGCGACAAAAGCGCTCCAGTGGGAGAAATTTATCCCGAAAAACGGAAAGTTCTGGGTAACGAAGGCAAACTCCATCAAGAGTAAGCTCTTCAGCCCGTCCGATATCCAGTCGATCATGAAAAAGCGATTGTCGAGCGATTGAAACAGGTCTACCACATGGAGTGGTTCCCGGAGGACGGTGCACAGTACCCGATCCGTGTTTCGATTTTAAAAGACGAGGTTACGATCGGACTCGATACCTCCGGCGTTTCCCTTCATAAGAGAGGCTACCGCAAGCTGACCGCGAAAGCGCCGATCACCGAGACCCTTGCCGCAGCACTTATCATGCTGACTCCGTGGAAGGGTGACCGGATTCTTGTCGATCCGTTCTGCGGAAGCGGTACGTTCCCGATCGAGGCGGCCATGATGGCGGCCGATATTGCACCGGGTCTCAACCGTTCTTTCCTTGCGGAGCAGTGGACGCACCTCGTGCCGAAAAAATGCTGGATGGATGCGGCGGAGGATGCACGCTACCGGATCCGGAACGATATTGAGACAGATATTCAGGCTTTGATATCGACGGAGATGTCATCAAGAGTGCCAGAGAGAACGCAAAGCTGGCCGGTGTGGATCACCTGATCCATTTCCAGCAGCGTCCGGTTGCCGAGCTGTCGCACCCGAAAAATACGGTTTTCTGATTACCAACCCGCCGTACGGTGAGCGCCTGGAGGACAAAAAAGATCTTCCGGCCCTGTATCAGACATTAGGAGAGCGGTACCGCGCTCTCG
>ENA-OQJH01000625-OQJH01000625.1-human-gut-metagenome-genome-assembly--contig:-NODE-625-length-18106-cov-8.380166_pt1 | contig 18106 bp, 25 predicted proteins | sample MGYA00242597_ERZ504763 | MGnify/ENA primary metagenome ERZ504763 (study PRJEB26092, sample SAMD00036359) | human gut metagenome | host: Homo sapiens | study: EMG produced TPA metagenomics assembly of...
AATAGCTTTCGCTGTCCTTATGCCAGACTGCTTCAAAGATCTGCTCCTTTGTAAACAGTTTGCCCGGATGCTGTGCCATCAAACTCAAAACACCGTATTCATAACGACTCATGTACACCTCTGTTCCGTGTTTGAAAACACGGTGGTGTTCCAAGTTGATTTCCAGATCGGGACGGCTCAGAGCGTCTGTGGGATTCCGCATCAAATCGAACCATTCAAAAATCGTCTGCTCTTGCGGTGGGCAGTGATCCTTTGTGATGCGAACAACAACTTCAATTTTTTGCATACAATAGACAATCCTCCCCCAAAGCCAAATCTATATCACTCGATATGGAAAATCGGGTGTGGCTCGTATTTCCGCATTGACCGTGCACTACGATGCCGTGTGCTTTAGCCGCCGTCGTTTTTGGAATCCCGAAAGTTCAGAGCTGCCATCAGGCATCCAAACGCGCCTGCCCAGAGAAGGCCGGTATAGAGCCATCCTTGGAGAATAGCGAAAATCCCCCTGCGATCAGCAGCAGGATGCCAGCCGTTAACAGCAGACGTGCCGATAACTGCTCCATCTTAGGTATCCCTTTCTGTGCGAAGATAGTGCTGCGCCCGGTGGACGTCCCCGGAACGAACTGTAATGTACCACAAGGATTGAGTCACTGCTCCGGTAGGCATTGGTGTATTCAGCGGCACCAGAAGCAGTGCCGCCCGCACCTTGTAGGGAATATTGTTTTCCGCCATACGACGGCTTTTTTTTTGCCGTTGCTCGGCAGATACTTCTTATTTAATACTTTTCTTAAACAATAACCATGTGCTGATGAAGTAGCAAATCAATAGCAAAGCAAGAATGCTTACCGTCGTACCGATTTGTGACATCAATGCGCCGAAACCAATATAGGCAGAGATTTCTGCGGAGATCGTTTGAATAAAATAAATTATGACCATTGTGGACACGATGATGGCGACAACGATTGGCAGTCCAAACCAGATGCCTAATTGTTTCAGTACCAGTTTACCTATGTGAGTATCCTCCACACCCAATTTGCGAAGTACCGAGAAGCGATATTTATATTGGCTTGCATCCAAAAGTTGCTGCAAAGATAACACCGTAAGACAAATTACCATCAGACAACAGCTGCATAGAGCATAGACGCCTGTAAAACAAAATTACTTGCTTTTGTGGTATTGACTTGTAGGGTACTCAAGCGAATGGCATAACTGACGCCGGTATCGGTTATTTCTGGATACTCGGCTGAAAAAGCCTGTTCTAAGGTGCGGGCATTTTCATAGGAAATGCTTTCCGTCGTCATGATATAACGGTTCCGAATCACCGAGAGTAAGTTTTCGCAGATACTATCTGGAAATACATAGAGTACATCCGTATAAGAGTTATAGGCCGTTTCTCCAATTGCTTCCTCGTAAAAAGAATGTTCAGAAAGTGTAAGTTCCCCTGCGTCTGTCAGAATGCTGCTATGCTCTTTCAAAAAGCTATCTCGTTCTTCGTTCGTTGCAATAGATTGCCACTGTGTTGTGAACTCGTCCTCTGATAAAGTGATCGGCTCATATCCCAGCATTTTGCGAATGGTGTTGTAATCACTTAAAGAAATTGCCACAACAGGAAAGTCGTATTTCATCCGGTTATGAAAATCGTCCTTGCTCGGCAGATAAAGAGAAAAGGTGCAATCATAGTCAGTTTCAATCCCATGTTCTGATAGAAAATCCGTTACAATTTCGTAATTGTCATCGGGCAGGTTTTCTTCGTCGTATACATCGTTATAACGAGAGGAAATCTGCACATCGTACATAGAACGTATATCAAGATAGCCGGAAGCCCATCCCACCAGAATGGGGGCTGCAATAAACATAAAAATTGCAAGCACTAAGGTTACACAGATCAGCGTCATAGTCTTGCTGGTAGTATTCAGTTTGGATGTAATCTGCCCCAAAAAGAACAGATTTTCGCCCTTGTACCTGTGTTCCGGGGCCTTTGCTTTCCATGCAACAATAAAGCTGCTGCTAAGATAAATGACACAACAAATGAAGAAAAGAAGATCAATCAGGAGAAATAACAAGTATTGATTGATTGCCCCGGCCCCCAAAGCCAGATAGTATCGACTGGTCAAAGCCGGCACACTGGCGGCCATAACCGTGTTCAGAACTGTGCATACCAGCAGTCCCGGAAGCAGGGTAGAAACGCCGGTTTTTCTCTTTCTAATCAGCCAGAATCCAGACCAAAGTAATGTAATGGCCGGAAATAGAATGTTTCCCCAGAACATGAGTTTGGCAGGGATAGCAAAACGGCCATCATAGTAGAATACTATTTTTTGCACGCCAGTGAGAAGCATCCACACTGTGAATCCTTCAAACAGCAGAACCACAGCGGCAATCCAGCGGCTCTTTTTTAGCTCAGGATCATTTTCTTTCTCCGCTGCCAACATATCAATGATTTTGGTTTTCCGAATGGTGCGGGTATTGAATATCCCAACAATTAAGAAGCTGAAAATAAAGAAGCCGATGGTCAGCAAGACTGTATCCGGAAATAGTGTCCACGACAATTCATAGCTTTTTCCATAGGTAGTCAACAGCATGGCCGTGATAAACTGGGAGCAGAACACACCGAGAAAAATTCCAATGGCAATCGAGAGGATTCCCATCATAAAAGTTTCTGCAAAGAAAAGTCTACCGACGGTCTTTTGTTCCATTCCCATAATGGACTGGACCGCAAACTCTTTTTGTTTACGCCGCAGCATATAGTGATTGACAAAACGAATCAAGAAAAGTAAGAACAGAGTAATGACGCAGATCGCGGCCTTCATGCCATCACTCAAGATTGTGAAATTGTACTCGCTTCCAATATCGGGTTGGTAGTAGCGGCTGGAAATAGACAGAAAGGAATAAAACAAGGTGACACAGATCGTCATGGTCACGATATAAATCAAATAGTCTTTGACGGAGCGCTTTGCATTGCGGAAAACAAGTTTAGCATACATGACTTTGTCCTCCTCCAATCATGGTAAGGACATTGAGGATTTTCTCAAAGAAGGCACTCCTGCTGTCGTTGCCTTTGCGCAGTTCGGTAAAAATGGCTCCGTCTTGCAGAAAAAGAATTCTGCTGGCGTAACTGGCGGTAAAGGCATCATGCGTCACCATAAGAATCGTCGCACTAAGTTGTTCGTTGATGCTCTGGATCGTAGACAGAAGCATTTGCGCCGAATGGCTATCCAACGCACCGGTTGTTCATCTGCCAAAAGCAGTTTGGGATTGTTGATAATTGCCCTGGCACACGCACAACGCTGCTTCTGGCCGCCGGAAACCTGATAGGGATACTTGTTTAAAATATCCGTGATATTGAGCTTTTGGGCAATGTCTTGGATACGCGGCTCCACATCTCTGGCGGGCGTTTTATTGATGGAAAGAGCCAATGCAATGTTTTCAGAAATCGTCAGGGTATCCAGCAGATTAAAGTCTTGAAACACAAAGCCAAGATTTTCCCTGCGAAACCGGGCAATGGCCTTGGGCTTTATCTCCGTAACATCCGTTCCTCCAAATAGATGTGTCCTGCGCTCACGGTGTCAATCGTGGAAATACAGTTGAGCAAAGTCGTCTTTCCAGAGCCGGAAGCGCCCATAATGCCCAGAAACTCACCAGCTTCTACCGAAAAGCTAATATCTCGGATTGCTTTTGTGATATTTCCCTCATTGCCATAGTATTTCTGGATATGTTCTAATTTTAAGATGGGTTCCATTGTCTTACCTCCATGAATCATCCATGCCTCTATTGTAGCGGGTACGCAGAGTTGTTTGTATCAAGTTTTCTTACACACTTCTTACAAAAATGAAAGAAGTGCAGAGCGTGTCAGCCCTGCACTCCAGCGACAAAGTCGTTGATTGGGAAGATAAGAGAAACGCTTGTCCCGTTGCCCTGGGAACAGACTGACAATCCAATCCCCAGTTTATCGCAGAGCCGTTTACAAAGGTACAGGCCAATCCCGGTGGAACTATGAACCGTTCGGCCATTCTGTCCGGTAAATCCCTTCTCGAAAACGCGGGGCAAATCGCTCTGTGGGATTCCGATTCCATTATCTTCTACAGATAAAATCACCTGATTATGTTTCTGCGCCGTAGAAAAGCGCAACGATGGTTGCTCCGTCCGATACTTTACCGCATTGCTGATAATTTGATTCAGAATGAATCGTACCCACTTATCATCCATATAGGCGATTTTTCCATCATCCTCCACCTCAACCGTCACATGGTTTTTGCGTAGTAGGTATTTACTGTCTGCGATTGCATCATGGACCACATCTCTAATCCGTATCTCACGGACGGTATAATCTTTTTCCGTATGCTCACTTCGGGCATAGTAAGGGCTTGTTCTGTAAAGTGGTTTATATTTTCAACCTCTACCAGTAGCTCTCTGGTAAATTCTGAACGATTATTTTCACAGATCAGCTTCATGGCGGTAATCGGAGTTTTGACCTCATGAATCCATTGCTCTATATATTCCTTGTATTCTTGCCGTTCGCTCTGGATTTCGCCAATCTTTTCCAGCATAGACTTTTCGGCCATTTTCAAAATCTGATAAAAGACCTGTTCATCGGCTCTTTCCGGCATGGCCATCACTTCGGGCATCAGATATTTTTCCCCCAACTGCTCGGCCATTACCAACAGCGTTTCACAATGTCTTTTTTGTATGAAAAAAAGAGACCGTCAGATAGCAAACTACAACCACAATCCAGACCAAAGCGATAAAGAAAATGGCTTGGCGGGAGGTCCCGGTGGCGATCAAAAATAGTGCAAGTGCCAATACCCCCAAAAGGTTCAGCAGGAGCACGGGCAGTTGATTTTTCAGATATTGTTTGCCGCTCATAGTGTATATCCCTGCCTGTGTTTTGTTTTAATGAAGTCGTGCAGGCCAATGTAATCCAATTTATTCCGAATACGAGTGATATTGACACTGAGGGCATTGTCATCAATGTAGAGTTGATTATCCCAAAGAAAATCTACCATATCATTTCTGGAACAAATTTTACCGGCACTCTTAAAGAGATAGTAAAGAATTTTCAATTCGTTTTTTGTCAATTCTGCTTTCTGACCTTTATATTCAATCATGCTGCTTTCCAGGTGTAGCGTTGCATCATTCCATGTCAATATCTCGGATTGTTCAGAAGCGTACACACGCCGCAAGAGGGCGGCAATTTTGGCAAGTAAAATTGCTGTATTGTATGGTTTTGTGATAAAGGCATCACCGCCAAGCATGATGCTGTTCAGCTCGTCCATATCGGTATTGCAGCTTGTCACAAAAATAATTGGAACATTAGAAATGCTGCGGATTTTAGAGCAGATAGAAAAGCCGCTCTCATTGGGCAATTTAATATCCAGTAATATGAGGTGAGGTTCTTCTGCTTTGAAAGTGTCGGTGACCTTTGAAAAATCCTTTACTGAAACAGCAGTATATCCATTGCCTCGCAAAAGGGTTTCCATTTCACCTTGTATGACAGGATCGTCCTCAATAATCAGTATTTTATATGGTTTCATGTTTTAGTGCCTTCCCTTGCTTTGTTCTTCCGTCAATCGGTTTGTCTGCATCCTTTGGTACCAACCAGACACCGGCCATTTTCACAGCGCCGGGAATACGGTCGGCGGTGCAATAGTAATTTACTCTACGAGGTGTCACGCCCCATTTTTCGGCGGCCTCTTTCAATGTCATATAGTCCATTTCGCACCTCCACAGAGTACATTATAGTTCCTCATCTCGAATAATGCAAGAAACATAATATGAATTATAAAGTTTAATCTTACTGCATTCTCTGAACTTAGGATACTCATTAGAATGGGGGTTAAGATAACGATATAGATGCACTTCACCTTGCCCTCATACTGCGGCAACAGGGCTTTCAGTGCTTCAAGATTATCGCCGTGGATGATCATGTTCTCACTGTCGTTGTTCTCGGTGTGCTGCCCCTGCTCATCAAAACTGTATTGCCGCTCCAGCACCCGGAAGGGAACTTCCTGATGATGGTTCACGACTTTATTTTTACCGATCCATTCCAAGGTTAGCATGGCGTTTTTCTCCAATCTAAAAATTTCAAACTGCGGACAAAAAGGACGCATTGTTGTAGCAAGCAGGCGTCCGTATATACAAACGCCATTTTTGCGTTGCAAAATGCTTGTTGGGATAGTCCCAAACCCTTTGTGTACTGCATCCGCCGGATGCAGGCTGCGCATTTGTGCCAAATGCTTCTATAACGAAAAAGAACACCGAGGACTCTCCAAAATGGGAAGAATCCTCGGCGTTTTCTGTTTAGCGGGTCTGCGCTTTTTCCTTGGGGACCTTTTCTTCTGCGAAGAACATCTCTACATTCTTCTGAGCTTTCATCAGTTCCTGTATCTCATCCCGTGCCTTGCGGTACTCAGGGTACGCCGATTTCTTTTTTGCCAACAACTCAGCGTATTCGACATTCAGTTCCTTTACCTTCGGCAGTTTTTTCAGCCCCGCTTCATCGAAAGCAACTTTTGCTGCCTTGTGCAGTGTGATCTGCTCCCGGTGTTGTTCCAGAAACTTCTTGCTGTATCCGGCTTTGCGGTAAGCATCATACACAGACCGGGTCTTGGCGTAATTGACGATGTGCGCTCGCAGAACAGCAATTTCAGTCATGCGTTGCTCTGCGGCCTTGATGGAATCCCCTAGCTCATGGTATCGTGCAGTCGCTGCATTTACTCTCTCCTGCATTTCCTCGATGCTGCCGATTTTATTTTCCTGTAAGAAAATCAGGGTCTTGGACATCTCTTTCAGATTGTAGCGTTTCGCCCACCGTGCATAACCTTCGCCCTTGCCCTCGGAGAGTTTTGCCTGAATGTCCACTAACAGGTGGAACGGCTGCTCTTTCGGCGGCTGTTTCTGATGAGGGCGGCGTTCGGCTTCTCCGGCGATGACCGCCTTGATTTCATCTTCGCTGTATCCTGCGCCCAATGTGCGAAAACGGATAAATCGTTTCTGCCGTGCGCCTTTGACGGAAGTGTGCTTTCCTCGTTTGATCTCATAGCCCTGCTGTTCCAGCTTTTGAAGAAAGCCCTCAAAACTTGCAGGCTTCTCGTTCAGCAGGATGCCGTCGATTACGGCACACAGCTTATCCCGGCTGCTTTCTCTGGACGGATAAAGGGTGCGCTTCTGTCGCTCCCGATACGGCTTGATTTCAATGACGGACAGCTGATGTTCCAGACAAATCAAATCGCTCAGTCGCTGCACCGCAAGCCAGATAACAAAAAATCCCGGAATTTCCGGTGCTGTCCAGTGCAGTGGAGTTGTAGAGGATGTGGTTATGAATGTGTTTCCGGTCGGTGTGGGTCGCAACGATAAAAGCGTACTTGCCTTTCGTGAACCGCATGGCAAGCTCATAACCGACCTTGTTGGCTTCCTCGGCGGTGATCTCTCCGGGTTTGAACGACTGCCGAATCTGATAGGCGATCACATCACTTTTCTGCCTGCGCCCGGTCATCAGTTCATACTGGCGTTTGGAGAGCATAAATTCTTCATCCACGGTCAAGGGACTGCATTCGTAACTGCTGACCAGTTCGCCCTGCTGTGTCTTGTCTGGGTTCTGGGCGTAATCCGTGCGGCTTTTCAGACAGGCCGCAACCGACTTGCCTTTGTTTTTGTGCAGCGCAATTAATCTTGTTGCAGCCAGTTTGACCACCTCCCGGCAAAAAGAAAATGCCGCACAGTGGCGGCATAAAAGTTTTATAATTCTGCAATCCAGCCGCTGAACCATTCCACGGCTTCCACGATGACCGTTCCGGCAGTGATGAGCAGAAAGCATCCAAACTCCGCCACCAGCAAGATCAAAAACTGCATCCATTCCCGGCAGTACAGCGTATAAAGGCCGCAGCCAAAAATATACAGCATGGGCAGAGCCAGCACGAACGCTGACAGGTTCAGCGTCCATTTCAGCATCAGCGCAAGGAAAGCCGTAAGCAGCCAAAACGGGAAAACGATCATCTTAAAAACGAACCTCATATCTAGCACCTGCCTTTCTTTCGCCCCTATTATAAAGGTGTCAACCACTGCGTTGCAAGGATGTCGCCCCCTTATGTAGCCCCGCAGCCCTCCATCTGCGGGGGGATTTTAGAGTTCTGCCAGCCGAGCGAGAATTTTTCTGCCAATGTCGATCAGCTCATCCAGCCGCTGCCGCAGGTCCTCCATGTCAGCGGCGTAGACCCGACCGTTTTCATTGGCGGCTTTGGCATACTGGTTCAGATTGTTGCTGCACATTTGGAGCAGATACGCCATGCGACGCAGCTCCTTCAGGTCAAGGTTCAGGCAGTAGCGTCCAGTGCCATCTTGCGGATATAGGCACTCAGGCTGCGGATGCCCATGCCCAGCATCTTTTCATAAATGCGGTTCTTCTCGGCTTTAGTGGTTCTCAGGATGATGATCTCGTCCCGCTTTTCCCTCACCGGGCATCACCGTCCTTGTCGTAATAACTGCGGAAGGGCTTCACCGGCTCCGGCTTGTCCGACTTTTCCTCCAGCGCTGCCAGCACCGAGGGGCGGCGCGGGGTATCCTCCTGTTCTTCCTCGTCCTGTTCCGGCTCGTGGCTCTTTTCGTCCACATCCAACTGAGCGTTCAGCTCTGCAAGCCGTGCGGACTTTTCGGCCAGTTCTTCCTCCTGTGGGAAGGGCTTTTCCACTTCGATTTGCGCCGCTGCCTGCTGCTGATGCAGAGTGGCTAGTTCATTCTCAGCAGAGTTAATGCGCTCCGGGAAGTTGTTCAGCGAATTATCCAAACGGATAATGTTGCCCAGCGGGTCGGTGCCCAGTGCTACCGGGTACCTCCGCTGACCCTTCAAAATAGCCTGATACTCGCTGCGGTAGGTGTCGAAACGCAGGGACAGTTCAAAACCCCGGTAGCTGCCGATGACTTTTTCTTCGGCGTTGGGCAGTTCGGAGCAGACAAGCACCAGACGCTCACCGGCGGTCTTTTTCTCATCGTAGGTCACGCCCTTGATGGTCATGCCGCAGAAACCCTCTTGCACCTGCGGATGGGCGGCGGCAAGCTGTGCGTCCGCTTTCACCCCAGCAATATAGGCGTTCGTTTCCCGAATGTCAGCCGGGAATTTGGTCAGCAGCTTGTCTTGCAGGCGGAATTTCTGGCTCTGGTGGTCGGCTTTCAGCACCTTCAGCTTTGCCACCTGCACATCCAAGTCCATCTTCTCTTTGATGAGAGGATTTCCGGCACACAACGCCTTGATCTCCGCATAGGAAAGTGCCTGTTCGTCTACATCTTCGCAGGAGCGCACCGGGGATTTTGAAGTCATGATTTGGCTGATAAATCGCTGTTTGTTTTCCAAAGTTTGGAACAAATAACTGTCAAATGTCCCTTCCGTAACGTAATTGAACACCTTGACTTCCTTATTCATATTGCCCTGCCGGATGATGCGACCATTGCGCTGGGTCATATCACTGGGTTTCCAGCCGACATCCAGATGATGCACTGCCACAAGACGCTGCTGCACATTGGTTCCTGCGCCCATTTTTGCCGTGCTGCCCAGCAGGACGCGCACATCGCCGGAGCGTACTTTGGAGAACAATGCTGCCTTTTTCGCTTCGGTGTCGGCGTTGTGGATGAACTCGATTTCGCTTCCCGGCACACCGGCGGCAATCAATTTCTTGCGAATGTCGTCATAGACGTTGAAATTGCCATCATTCTTTGGTGTCGAGAGGTCGCAGAACAAAAGTTGGGTCAACTTCTGTTCTTTACCCTCCTCCCAGATTTTCAACACATTTTGAACGCATACGTTCAATTTGCTGTTGGGATCATCGGGCAGCATGGGGTTCATCAAGCGAACGTCCAAGCCGATTTTTCTGCCGTCGTTGGTGACGCAAAGCATATTGTCCACGGACGCATCCACGATGCCGGAGTGGATATCTGCGGCACGTTTGCTCAGTTCCTGCACCATTTCCTTTTGAATTTCGGACGGCTTTGCCACCACGGTTTCAAACTTCGCTTCGGGAACCGGCAAATGAAGCTGGTCAGAGGTTTTAATGTCCGCAACCTCCTTGAACATGGACATCAATTCCGGGAGGTTGAAGAACTTGGCAAATCTCGTTCTCGCCCGATAGCCTGTACCTTCCGGCGCAAGCTCGATGGCGGTGGTGGTCTCGCCAAAGGTGGATGCCCAGCAGTCGAAGTGGGTCAGCTTTTTCTGCTGCAAGGTGCTGTATTGCAAATACCGCATGACCGTGTACAACTCGGTCATAGAATTGCTCACGGGCGTTCCCGTGGCGAACACCACGCCCCGCCCGCCGGTGATCTCATCCAGATAGCGGCACTTTCCGAACATATCGCTGGATTTCTGCGCTTCGCTGGTGGATAATCCTGCGACATTCCGCATTTTTGTGGTCAAAAAGAGGTTCTTGTAAAAATGGCTCTCGTCCACAAAAGCCTGTCAACGCCCAGTTGTTCAAAGGTGATAACATCATCCTTGCGCTCATCGGAGCGCAGTTTTTCCAGCTTGGTTTCCAGAGTTTTCCGGGTCTTTTCCATCTGCTTGATGGAGAAATTCTCGCCTGCATGGGCTTTCAGCTCGTTGATGGCGGCAAGCGTTTCATAAATTTGCTCCTGAATGATACGCTCCTGCCGCTCAAAGGACAGCGGAATGCGCTCAAACTGACTGTGCCCGATGATGACGGCATCGTAGTCGCCAGTGGCGATACGGGCGCAGAATTTTTTGCGGTTGGCAGTCTCAAAATCCTTGCGCCGTGCCACCAGCAGTTTCGCATTGGGATAAAGGTTCAGAAACTCGCTTGCCCACTGCTCTGTCAGATGGTTGGGAACGACAAAAAGGCTTTTCTGGCACAGCCCCAGCCGTTTTGCTCCATGGCAGATGCCGCCATTTCGTAGGTCTTGCCCGCACCAACTTCGTGTGCAAGCAGCGTGTTACCGCCATAAAGCACATGGGCGATGGCATTTCGCTGGTGTTCCCGGAGGGTGATCTCCGGTTCATGCCGACAAAATGGATGTGGCTTCCGTCATACTCACGGGGCGGTAGAGTTGAACAGTTCGTTATACTGCTTCACCAGTGCAATGCGCCGCTGTGGGTCTTGCCAGACCCAGTTGGCGAAAGCATCCTTGATGACCTGTTGTTTTTGCTGTGCCAGCATGGTTTCCCGCTTGTTCAGCACACGCTTGGGTTTGCCCTCGGCATCCTCGATGGTGTCATAGATGCGGACATCCTTCAGGTTCAAGGTTTCTTCCAAGATCTTATAGGCGTTGGCACGGCTGGTGCCGTAGGTCTCGGAGGAAATAATGTCGCTCCGCCCGGTGGCAGTCTTGCCCTCCACACGCCACTCGGCGGTGTAGGGCGAATATCTCACCTTGACTGCATGACGCAGATAGTAGGGAATCTGGAAGGTTTCGGTCATAAACTTCTGAATAATATCCGGGTCCAGCCACGTTGCACCCAGCCGCACATCAATTTCAGAGGCTTCCAGCTCTCTGGGCTGCGCTTGGTCAGTGCCTCCACATTGACGGAAAACTCCGGGTTGGTCTCTGCCGCAAACTGCGCCATCCGCAGCTTTGCCCTGACATCGCCGGACAGGTACTCGTCTGCCATCTGCCAGCCCGCTTCCGGTCGGTGGGGTCGGCGGCAGGGTCTTTGAAGATCACGCCGGAAGTTCAGTGGTAATGCGCCCATAGTCACCGGGTGTGCCCAGCAGCTCTGCCATATAGGGCAAGTCCACCTTACCGTGTTCCCCGATGGACACCGCCAACGCTTCGCTGGGGGTGTCCACGCTGGTGACGGTGCGCTCCGGGCGAATCGTCCGTTTCGTGAACATCGCCGCCTTGGATTTAAGCTGCCCCTGCTCGTCCAGATTTTCCAGCGAACACAGCAGATAGTAGGAGGAATCCTGCTCAAACAGCCGCCCATTTTTGCGGTCGTTCAGCAGACTGTATTTGGTAGTAAAGGCATCGTAGGCAGCGTTCAAATGCTCCTGTGTTGCTTGATGTCCTCGTCCGGGTAGTCGTTCAACTGCTGGTCAATCAGGTCATTGACGATCTGCCGCAGTTCCACCATGCCGGTGACACGTCCCTTGGCAGCGTCGGAAAGTTCCACCTGCGTCATCACGGAGTTTTCCCGGTAGAACACCTCACCGTCCACCACCGTGTAGGAGAAGTTTTTCACATCCGGGTCAGCAGGCAGGGTGCGCCGGGTGGCTTCTTCCTCGGCAATGTCGGGAGCGTCCACCTCGGCGGCAGTATACTGACCCTCGATGTGCTGCACCGCTTCGGCAAGCTGGTCGGCAAAGTTTGCGCCTCAAGGGGTGCAACGGTCAGTTCCTCCCGTCCGTACTGGGTGTTTTCAGTGGTGAGTTCGCCCAGCACCATCTCCGGGTGGTCTACGAAATACTGGTTGATGGCAAAGCGTCCTCGGTCTTGCCAAGCTGCACCCAGTCCGGCTCAATATCCGCAGGACGGTCACGCTTCTGCAAAAAGATAATGTCGCTGACAACATCGGTGCCAGCATTGGCACGGAAAGCATTATTCGGCAGACGGATCGCCCCCAGCAGATCGGCACGCTCTGCCATGTGCTTGCGGGCGGTGCTGTCCTTGCTGTCCATCGTGTACCGGGAAGTGACAAACGCCACGATGCCACCCGGACGCACTTGGTCGATGGCCTTGGCAAAAAAGTAGTTGTGAATGCTGAAACCGAATTTGTTGTATGCCTTGTCGGCAACTTTATAATTGCCAAACGGGACATTGCCTACCGCAAGGTCATAGAAATCCCGGCGGTCGGTGGTTTCAAATCCGGCTACCGTAATGTCAGCCTGCGGGTACAGTTTTTGCGCAATGCGCCCGGTGATGCTGTCCAGCTCCACACCATACAGGCGGCTGTCCTGCATGGTGTCCGGCAGCATCCCGAAAAGTTGCCGACACCCATGCTGGGTTCCAGAATATTACCGCTGCGGAATCCAATTTTCTCTACGGCATCATAGATGGCATGGATAACGGTGGGGCTGGTGTAGTGGGCGTTCAGGTACTGGAACGGGCGGCGGCGTATTCGTCCTCGGAGAGCAGTCCTTTCAGTTCGACGTACTCTTTTGCCCAACTGTCTTTGCCGGAGTCAAAGGCATCTGCCAGACCGCCCCAGCCCACATACTGGGAAAGCACCTGCTGTTCCTCGGCGGTGGCACCCCGGTGTTCCTGTTCCAGCTTGAACAGGGTGCGGATGGCTTCGATATTTCTCGCATATTTCAGCTTTGCGCCGCCCTCGCCCAGATGGTCGTCCGTGATGTGGAAATTTCCGGCAGGCTCCGGCGCAGGAGTGAGATTGACAGTCAGGTTGTGCAGATGGATGTTGCCCGGCTGGCGCAGCAGCCGTTCCAGATTTTCCTTGCTTTCCGAGCGGGCAACCGGATAGACCTCATCCGGGTCACGAAGCTGGATGTTCAGAGTTCCGACAGTTTCGACCGTAAAATCCTTACCGTCCAGACGGATTGTATCGCCCACACGGTAATCACGCTCTTTTGGGAGAGCGAGAACAGGTTCATTTTCCGCCAAAAACTTTGCCTTTTCCACTGCAAGCCAATCGGCGGCGGTTCGTTCATCCGTCTCTTTTTTCAAAGCGGTGCAATAGGATTCGGCCTGCTCCTTGTCTGGAAATTGCGCCATTCCGTTGTCATTTGCATAGTAGCCCTCATTGAGATCATCCCAGATAGCAAAAAGCGGGGACGTACCTCCGACCACTTCGCGGACAGAAAAACGCTCATATTCCGGCACCTCGGATTCCTTGTAGATGGTTTCTGCCTGCGCCAGCATTTCATCCACACGCTGGCTAGGTTCATTCTGCCGCAGACCGTCCTCGAATTGTCGTTTGTTGATAACTTCGTTATCCCACGACTGTCCGTGTGCGCTGGTGTCGATGCGAACATCCGTTTCGCCGATATAGCCAATGGTGCCCTCGATGGTTCCAGTGGGCAAATCAACCATTACATCGTCACCGACTTTGTAGCCGTTTTCTTCCTGTACAGTGGTACACTGCTCCTTTTCTTTATCCGTCAGGTAGCGGTCGGACTGGATCATCAGGTCGATATACTTTTCCACCTGCGCCCATTTCAGGGTGATTTTCTGGTGGTCGGGGTAATGGTCAAATTCCAGACCCTTCCAGTCGTGATTCACAAAGCCCCGGCTTCCGTCCAGAAATCGTGGGAATGCCCACCGATGCCGTACTCCTTTGCCAACGCTTGGCACGGAGTTTTCGGTCAGGCTGGGTCTGGTACAGTGCCATAATGCGTTGCTTGCCACCTGTAAACCCAGAACCATGCTTACGCAGTTCGTTCTCGATTTCAGCCTGCGACAAAACAAAAGCGGAGGGCATTTTTTTGCTCTCCGCTCGGTCGATTTTTTCGATTTGCTGGGCTTCCGTAGGGATGTTGGCATCCAGAAAACTTAGCTGTAGATCAGCTCCGTCATCACCAGTTCCTCTGCCTGCGCTTTCAGACTGTTCATGTGCTGCACCCACATCAGTTGGTTCTGCGCTTTGTCCGGGGCCGGGTTCTGCTTCAGCAGTTCGGCCATCATCTGCTGCATCCGGCTCTCTGCCGTCTGCTCCACCTCCATTAGATGCGGGTACAAGCTCCCCGACAGGAGCATCGTGTTGTACAGCACTGGGCGATGGTCTTTCAGGTACGTCCGGCGCAGCCTGCCGTATTTGCCCAGCGGCTTCCGGGGCTGGTTCAGGGTCAGGTTCGGGAGTTGGTAGTCCCCGACGGTAGAGTAGGTCACGTTCCTGCTGTTCGTATTCATATTGGCTCCTTTCTGCATTGCGGCGGCGAATGGTTGTTTTTACGGTGCGCTCGATGTTCCGCAGCACCTCCCGGCTCATGTCGCTGACTGCTGCGCCGAGGGCAAAGACGGCATCCGGGTGGAGAAGTTGTAGATTGCCTGAAAATCGTCCTTGTCGAACCACCCGGCAGGCTCAAAGCCGCAGCGTTCCAGCAGCGTGTAGGTGACACTCATTGCTGCTGCGCTTTTGAACTGCATCTCCACCCCGGCTTCATCATAATCCATCAGGAGCGAGCCGTCAACGATGGCACGGATGTCGCCGCCGTTGTTGTCCCAGTAATCCGCCACCAATTTTCCGGCAACATCGGCAAGCTGCTGGCTAACACGCTCTCCGCTGATGCCGTAGATAGCGGCGAGCATTTCCGAAACCGGCTGTTTCAGGTCATCGTTGTACTGCCACACCTCCGGATCACGGGAATTGCGGCGCACCCCGGTGTCCGACACATCGAAAACGTAGTGCAGTCGGGGAAATCCGCTGGATTCGTCCAGCAGAGCGATACCCTTAGAGCCACGTCTGACATAGCGGTTCATCCGGCTGTTCCAAACATCATAGTCGGCGCAGGCGGTGGCATCCGGGCGCTGGGCGTAGATCATGAGCTGGTCTGCAAAGGGGTACTTGTACAGCCGGGATGCGGTGGTCAGGTAATCCGTCCAACTTTCCCAGTACCGGGTTAAGCCATTTGCCGTGCGCTGGGCAAGGGCGAGATATTCTTCGGTTTTGCTTGGCATAGCGTTCCTCCCTTCAATCTCGTTGTAAACAAAAAAGCGAGCGGCCTTTTCAGGTCACTCGCTTATGGAATTAAAACTGGTTTTAATATAGCATGAATCGAAGCGTTCTATCAAGACCTCACTTTTGAGGGTTTCAAAAACTGGAACCGCAAAGTTTCGATTTCAAAGCAAGAACGTTCTGACGAATCTGCTCTATGACTGCTTTGAATTCATCATCGCTTTTTCCGGTAGGGTCATCCAGACCCCAATTCTCATCAAAAGGGCTGCCAATAAACGGGCAGCTGACATTGCAGCCCATGGAAATAGCGATATCCGGCTTTGGAATTGCAGAAATCAGCTTGGAATACTGTGTCTTTTCCATGTCGATGCCATATAGTTCTTTCATCAGGCGCACAGCATCCTGATTGATCTGCGGTTTGGTTTCGGTTCCAGCCGAGTAGCTTTCAAACACATCTGCGGCCAGTACCTTGCCAAAGGCTTCGGCAATCTGACTGCGGCAGGAATTATGGACACAGATAAAGGCGATTTTGGGTTTTGACATATAGGTGTTCCTTCCCCACAAACTGGAAGTTGTTATAATGCGTCTTTGGGACAGTTCTTTACGCACTCCATGCATAGGATGCATTCTGTACCGTTTTTACGTTTCCTTGAATTATCTGTCACATCAACATTCATCGGGCAAACACGTTTGCATTTCCCACAGGAGACACATTTCTCCTTATCGCATTTCAGACGAATCAGAGAAAAATAACTCATCGGCTTCAGAAAAACAGTAATCGGACAGATGTACTTGCAGAATGCCCGGTTATCCTTGAAGAAAAATGCAAGGATAATTCCTGCCGTATAATAGAGAATGTTACCAATGATAAATGCCCAGAACATGATTCTCTCTAGGCTCCCCACATGAGCAAGGAACAATGCTGCAACAAAGATCAGCGAAGCCGCAAAGGTGATATACCTGATCCATCCTATTTTTCTTCGCGGTTCCTTTGGCACTTTGTAGGGCAGAAAATCCAGCACCATAGCTGTCCAGCAGGCATATCCGCACCATCCGCGTCCAAATATCAGCGGTCCGAATATTTTGGCTACGGCATAATGTATTGTTGCAGCCTCAAACACGCCTGTGAACAGATAATACCAGAATCCCTCGATCTGCATATTTTCGTTACATATCAACCCAAGATAGACAAGCATGTACAGACCGACAAGAAGTTGAACAATGCGCCTTGCGTACTTATATTTTTTAATATACAAAAAAACACCAAGTGAAATGGACAGACCAATGTAGCTGAAATTGAACAGATAGAACAGATTGTTCTTTGTCAGCCATAAGGTAATTGCGACCGTTTCGAATACAGCCAGCATAATGATCGGCATAGCATATTTCTTCATTTTTGCATCCCCAACAAACTTCGATTTGTCGAGTTCAGTATACCACACCGAATCCCATTGTAAAAGAGCCTATGTACGCCGCCCGCAGGCGGCGAAAGTCAGTCCGGGGGAAATTCCAGTTCGGCAAACTCGGCATCGGTCAGCAGTTTCAGCTTCTCGATAACACCTTCCGACAACTCCCGCAGGCGGTCTCATCGGGCATCAGGTAGCACTGCATCAGCCGCAGTTCGTGGATAAGCCCCAGCCGGGTGCCGGTGTTGTAGAGCATCATCAGCATGAGTTCTTCATGGTTAAGTTCATGTTCAGCCCTCACTTTCCGGCAGACGGTGGATTGCACTCCGGGGCATCGCACTTTTCCTTGAGATTCATCAGCACCGAAGGACGTTCCGGCTGCTTGTCCAGAAACCCCTGTAAATGCTTGAAGCCGATGCTGTCCACATAATGCACAGATACCTCGCCATTGCGTTTAAGTGCGATCACATCGCTGACGGACAGGCTGTGTCCCTCAAAATCCTGCGGACGGGAGAGGTTGAACATCTGAAACAGTTCTTCCAAAACCTCGTTGTTCGGCACATCCTGCCACATGGCGGACAGATCAGCATAGTAGGTGACCTCGTAATGCTCCGGGTCAGGCGTTTTGCCTCGACGATTCAACTCCCGCATAGAAGCAAATCTTTCATCAAGGATTTTTTCGTCATGCCGCAGCTGCATCACCATATAAACATCGCACCCTGCGTTCAGAAACTTCTGCGGGATGTCCGTCATGGGTTCACCGTCAAAATTCTGGTTCCATTTTTGCTGCATCGTCCACCTCACAGTTCTGGCGCAGAACGTTCAGACGATTTTGGCGCAGACGTATCACTTGCCAGTTCTGCCAGCTTTTCCAGTGTGGAAGGGCGGTGGTCTGCGCTCAGTTCCTCGGCTTCCGCAACTTTGTCCATGACGGCATCGTAGTCCTGCAACAGCCGTCGCCCCTTTTCCATGTGGTGAGTTTCCAGAATCTGCTCACGGGCTTCCTGAATGGTCAGTTCCGGGGCATCCAACTGCCCGCCGTCCATCACGGAAAAATCGCTGTGGTAAATGGTGTAGTCCCATCCATCCTCACAGGACTGGATGGCAAGATAACCTTTGCCACCCAGTTCCCATGCGG
>ENA-OQJH01000626-OQJH01000626.1-human-gut-metagenome-genome-assembly--contig:-NODE-626-length-18105-cov-7.662365_pt1 | contig 18105 bp, 24 predicted proteins | sample MGYA00242597_ERZ504763 | MGnify/ENA primary metagenome ERZ504763 (study PRJEB26092, sample SAMD00036359) | human gut metagenome | host: Homo sapiens | study: EMG produced TPA metagenomics assembly of...
TCAGTGCCACCAGCTTGGCTGCCTCAGTGGCGGTCTTGTTCATCTTCCAGGTTGCCTGCAATGATTGCCTTAACGCTTTGCCTTATCCATTCTAACGATCTCCTTATCACAAAATACCTCCCCGCCGCCTTCGTTGCCGCCTCTCCCGGCAGGAGAGGCAGGATAAACGACATCTCCTGCCTCCCGGATGGGGAGCTGGCGAGCGTCGGCAAGCCTGAGAGATCTTATTACCCAAAATAAAAAGTGCGGCGGCGTATATGCCGCCGCACCTCAGTGATGCTGGTTCAGATGCTTATGCGTTCTGGATCACAGCGATACCAGGCAGCTCCTTGCCCTCCAGATACTCCAGAGAAGCGCCGCCGCCGGTAGAGATGTGGGTCATCTTGTCGCCCAGGCCCATCTGCTGCACAGCTGCTGCGCTGTCGCCGCCGCCGATCACGGTGGTAGCATCGCTCTCAGCCATAGCCTTGGCAACAGCCAGAGTGCCGGCTGCAGGGTGGGGTTCTCGAATACGCCCATGGGGCCGTTCCACACCACGGTCTTGGATGCCTTGACAGCATCGGCAAACAGCTTCATGGTCTCGGGGCCGATGTCGCAGCCTTCCATGTCAGCAGGGATGGCGGTGACGGGCACCACAGTGACATCCACGGGAGCGTCGATGGGATCGGGGAAGTCCTTGATGCAGGCTGCGTCCACGGGCAGCAGCAGCTTCACGCCCTTCTCCTTGGCCTTGGCCATCATTTCCTTGCAGTAATCCAGCTTGGTATCGTCGCACAGGCTCTTGCCGACCTCGTAGCCCTGTGCCTTGACGAAGGTGTAAGCCATGCCGCCGCCGATGATCAGGGTATCGACCTTCTCCAGCAGATTGGAGATGACGTTCAGCTTATCGGCGACCTTAGCGCCGCCCAGGATGGCGGTGAAGGGACGAACGGGATCGTTGACTGCGTTGCCCAGGTACTTGATCTCCTTCTCCATCAGGTAACCGACAGCGGTATCCTTGATGTAGTCGGTGACACCTGCGGTGGAGCAGTGTGCACGGTGGCAGCTGCCGAATGCATCGTCAACGTATGCATCTGCCAGAGAAGCCAGCTCCTGGCTGAACTCAGGCATGTTCTTGGTCTCTTCCTTGCGGAAACGGGTGTTCTGCAGCAGAACGACATCGCCGTTGTTCATTGCGGCAACAGCAGCCTTTGCGTTCTCGCCCACAACGTTATCGTCATCAGCGAACACAACGGTCTTGCCCAGCTTTGCGCTCAGAGCCACAGCAACGGGTGCCAGGCTGAACTTTGCCTCGGGGCCGTTCTTGGGTTTGCCCAGGTGGCTGCACAGGATGACCTTAGCACCATCGTTGACCAGCTTCTGGATGGTGGGCAGAGCCGCATTGATGCGGTTCTCGTTGGTGATCACGCCGTCCTTCATCGGGACATTGAAATCGCAGCGGACAAGGACCTTCTTGCCGCAGTAATTCTGATCGTCGATCGTTTTCTTACCTAAACCCATGGTAACAAACTCCTCTCAAATTCTTTTCGTTCGGAATCGAATTTTGCTCTTCATCGGGGGCCGCGCACTGCGAACTTCCCCGTACATTCTTATTATAAACAAAAAGCGTGTGTATTGCAAGGATGGGAGATGGATAATTTATTAACAAACATTTGTTGCAGAAGCAAAGAAATGTGGTGATTTTGCCGGAACGCACCAGAAAACGCCGTTTTTTCTGAAAAAGACCCGCCGCAGGGAGTGTTCGCCCCCGCAGCGGGTCCTGTCCATTCAGGATATTTTCCGGAACTTCTGCTTCGCTTTTTCCAGATATTCCAGCGCCAGCGGATTTTTCATGCCCAGCAGGATGGCCGCGTATGCAGCCACCGAGCCCAGCACCGCCGCCAGAATGCAGATGAGATTGGGCAGAGCCAGTGCCTTGACCCCGGTACAGACAAGAACGATGCCCGCACAGCCGCAGAGCACCGAGCCAACAGTGCGCCGGTCAGCAGAGACCGTAACCAGGCCCCTGGAGCAGCGGATGCAGAGCATCATGGAGCACAGCTCTGCCAGCAGGGTGGTAAAGGCCGCCGCATTCTCCCGGAACCGCGGGATGAGCAGGATGTTCAGCCCCACGTTTAAAATTGCACTCACAAGCGTTGCTACCAAAAATTGACCTTCTCTTTTCCATGGCACCAAAACACAAGTATTATAGAGCCACCCAAATAAACTTGCTACCAGTGCTATACTCAAAATGCGAAGTGGCACAGCTGCTTCCAGATAGCTTTCGCTTGAGATAAAAAGAACGACCTCTTGACTTAGTTCAAACAATCCCACTACAGCCGGAAGAACGGTTAATGCCATTGCCCCAAACACTTTATTAAAAAGCCTTTCAAAATTCAGCCTATCCTGCATTCCCGCATAACGAGACAACCTCGGAACAGATACTAAAAGAATAGATGCCAGAACCGATTTTACCATCGTATATATCTTCATTGCAACGGTGTAAATTCCCACATGATAGTCTGAAGTTAAAACTCCGAGAATCGTCACATCTGAATTTACATAAATCGTAATTGCAAAGCTCGATGCAAAAATCAGAAGTATTGGTTTTAAATGCTTTTTCCAGTCTATTTTTGCTGTCAGTCGAATCGTGCAATATTTCCTAGCTCGAAAGAAGTTCAATATATTCGCACCTGCTGCGGCAAACACCGTAATTCCTGCGTAAATACAGTAATCGTCCTGCGTTTTAACAAATGCGAACATCATCAGAATTGATATTATTTGAAAAATAATACCTCTAACTGTGATATAGGTATACTCCTCAAAGATCGTGAACACCCATTCGGTACCGATGGTCGTAAAGAAGATCTGTAAACTCAGCACCAGCATCAGGTCGTATAGGCATGGAGCTTTGTCCAGAAAAGCATCGTCACCGCCAATACCGCATAGGTCAGGGCCGTGGAGATCATATTGATGGAGAACATCTCCGATGCAAAAGCCGACAGCTTTTCCCGGTCGTTCACATAGCGGGACCCCTCACGCACTGCATAGGAGGAGATACCAAGGCCTGCAAACAGCAGGAAATACCCGCAGACGGAGCTTGCAAAGTTCACTTTGCCCAAATTATTTACTTGTAGAATGTTAGATATGTACGGGAATGTAATCAGTGGAAAGATGATTTGTAGAATCGTCTTGATTCCACTCATTATTGCATTTAATGTAAGCGATTTCTTCATAACTAGATACTTTCACTCACCCTGTTTTTTCTTTACCCATGCGTCCCAGAAGAAATACGAATACATGGTTTTAAGCCAGTAAAAATATCTCTTTTCCTGAAGTTGCTGTTGCATCATTTCCTTTGCCCATCTGTAAAACCCTGCTTTTGCTTTCGGATAACCTTCTTCCATAAAGCGTGCACTCTTTCCATATTTAACCACTAACTCACGACAAACCTGTGAATATCCCGCTTTTGCAGTCTTCTGTACAAGTGATTCATTCGCATACAATACAACAATTCGCTCCCACGCCATCATTTCTGTTAATTTTCCAGTAAAATAATCGCACAGCGTTACCGACTGATCATTGCGGTAGTAATAGTATAATTCACTTTCCGAACGAACAATCTTAGATGCTTTTTTGATGCATTCTGCTAAGAACAGAGTATCTTCTCCAATATACAGGTCATCAGAAAATCGAATATCCTTCACACAGCTTTTTCGGTATACTGCGCCGCAGGCGACTTTATGCGCTGCTGGTGTAAACCAATCGTACCGTCTTGCATCCAATATGCAAACTTATCTGTAATTTGGGGAATATGTTCTACGTCACTGCCTTCCCAAACATCCAGCATTTTACAGTATGCAATTTCCGCGTCCGATTGCACCAACATCATTTCCAGTCGTTCTATAAATTCCGAATGAATAAAATCATCTGGATCAACAAATGAAATATACTTTCCTGTACTTTTTTCCAATCCCAGATTTCGCGCAGAAGAAACACCACCGTTTGGCTTGTGGTATATCTTGATCCGCGGATCTTTTTCTGCATAGTGCTGGCAGATGGCAAGGGAGTTGTCTGTTGACCCATCATCCACCAGAATGATCTCCAGATCCCGATAGGTCTGACCAAGGATGCTGTCCAGACATTTTTCCAGATACTTTTCCTTGTTATAGATCGGCACAATGATACTGACGGTATCGTTCAGCACAAATTTTCCTCCCTTATTTTGCCGCCGGGCCGTTTTTCAGCAGGAACAGTTTTGCATACAGCCTCCGGCTGCATCTGAGCAGCTGATACTTCCGCTGGCTGCTGGTGCAGAGCAGCTTTGCCGCCGCCGGGTCACACTCCTGCAAAAAGGCCTCCATTTTTGCGCAGCGCTCCGTATCCTGCATCAGATACGGATAGCAGTGCTCCACCACGCTCAGCATGGCGGCATCATTTTCCGACATTCCCGGGTACGCTTCCCGGATGGCCCGGTACTTCTGGTAGCCCATATCCAGCTTATCCTCGTAGAACTTCATGTTCCTGCGGTGAAGGATGCTGTCCGGGCGCTGATAGTAATAATACAGCGGCACCGGGCAGTATACGACCTTGCTGCACTGCTGAAAAATGCGGTATGTGGTCCCCTGATCCTCCATCATCCGCCCCAGCGGATAGCGGATATCCCGGAACAGCTCCCGCTTGTAGAGCTTGTTCCAGGCAAAATCCCCCAGCTCATCCGAGACAAGAGTGTTGCGGATGGCTTCCCGGCCTGTCATACACTGCACCGGTACGGTGAGTTCAGCCGGGGCAAGCTCTTCCTCCCGTTCAAACATCCGGAAGCCCACCACAGCAACATCCGCATCCTGTTCCTGCAGGTCACGGCAAAGCGTTTCCAGCATCCGGCTGTCCAGAAAATCATCACTGTCCACAAAGCAGAGATACGTTCCTGTGCCCGTTCGAGCCTGTGTTGCGTGCTGCAGAGAGTCCCCCGTTTTTCTGGTGGACTGCCGTTACGCGTTCTTCCTGTGCGGCATATTCGTCGCAGATGGCTCCACTGGCATCGGTGGAGCCATCGTCCACCAGCAGGACCTCAAGATTCCGATAGGTCTGGTGCAGGATGCTGTCCACGCAGCGGTGGAGATATCGCTCCACATTGTAGACCGGGACAATGACACTGATCAGCTCTGTCTCCATGTTCTGTTCCCTCAGAAGAATGTTTCTCTGCCGATGTGGAGGATCTCCGAGGTGTACGGACAAATGGCATTGTTGCCTGAATATACGCCTGATAGATCCAGATGATGACCAGCATTCCCCACATGGCAGCCTTCAGCAGCTTGCGCAGACGCTCATCCTCCACGCACTTGACCACACGGCCAATGGCGAGATAACGGAAGAACGCAAAATACAGGCAGATGCGGTAGAGCGGCACATTGATGTTGCGCAGCTGGGCCGTTGCCATCTCGATCAGGATCATCACGATCCAGAAATCGGCATCCGAGCGGGTAAAGCGGCGGCGGCCCTCCCCTTCCTCTTTGGCGTACCAGCGGTACAGCACAATGGGCAGGATCAGGAACGGCAGACGCACAATGATAGGATTCAGCGTGAAGCCGCCCGCATTGGCATCATAATAATATCCGTAAAGTCGATCAATGAAGTCCACATTCAGGGCCAGCCTGACCACAGCCTTGCTGAAGAAGGCAAGGTAGACCGAAAATACCGCCAGGCCACCTTTGACCCACCAGTGTCGAAATGCTGAAGCAGGATATAGATCAGCAGCGCGCCAAATGAAATTAAAGTCGCATTGTGAAACAGGCAGGAGACTGCCAGCAGAAGAAATGCCCAGTGATACTTTTTCTTCCACGCAAAGCTGAATGCCAGAAATGCCACACCCAGCGCCACAGACTGCCGCTCGGCATTGTAGGTATCGCCATAATGCAGGCAGATGTAAGCCAGCCAGCCATAGGGCACGGAGACATACTCCTTATACTGCACCAGCCCGATCATAAACAGGCCGCAGGCCAGCAGGTCCACCATAAAGTAGAGCCAGTGGACATCACCAAAAACATGGGCCGCCAGATAGACCAGCGTCATAAACAGCGGCTCCGTTTTGTGCCGCTGCCGGATGCAGGCCAGCAGACCATCCTGCTGCTTTGCATCTGCCACCCATTCCTCATACACCACGCTGTCCGTGCCAATGGATGGGTCCCGCAAGCCTGCCAATACCGCCATCACCAGCACCGCCAGCGCCAAACAGAGATAAAAGCCTTTCTCGTTGTTTTTCTTCGTCCGCAAGTGCTCACCATAGGCGGCAATGCCCACAGAAGCCGCAAAGGTTCCCAGGTAAATCAGCATAACTTCTCCATTTTATTTTTCGACTGTGTGTTTATTTTTCCATTCTCCCAGCCCATAAACGGCATAAAAAAGCCGCTTGCTGATCAGAAGTGTTTCCACCTTGATCCGGTCTGCCTTTTTGGCCCAGGGCCGCCGGGCAAGCGCGGTGTTCCTGCACAAAGCGGCAGATCCGTGCCTGAGCCTCCGGATAGCTGCCAAAGCCGCCATCCAGAATGCCTTTCAGTGTCTTCAGGTATGTAACCAGCTGCAGGTATTCCGCTTCTGCTTTCAGCACTGGAACCGTTTCTGCAATAAAACGGGTCACATCCCCGCCCACGTCCAGAATGACAGATTCTTCTCGGCTATGCCGCTCTTCATGGTCGAACCGGTATGGATGCGGTAATCGTACATCGGTTCCGGAAACACTTCCACTTTTGCACAGCGGGCAATGGCACGGTACATCACCGCATAGTCCTCGTACAGGATGCCAACGGGGAACTGCAGATTGCCCCAAACCTCCCGCCGGAAGAAAACGCCGCCTGCTCCATGCCCGATGCCCTGATGCAGCAGCATCCGGCGCACGGTCTCTTCCCGGTTCAGCAGCTCTGGGATCTGGTGCGAATTTTCCGTCCGCCCCTCCGGCTGCTCTGTCGAGAACATCTCCAGCGGGGTCAAGGCTGCATCAGCACCATCCGCCTCACAGTGCGCCACGAACTGGGCAAGGGCCGTGGAGCGGATCAGATCATCGCTGTCCAGCAGGTAAAAATATTTTCCCTGCGTCTGTTGCAGCCCAACATTCCGGGCATCAGACTGCCCCCCATTGGGCTTATGGAACACCCGGATGCGGTCATCCTCCGCAGCCAGTTCATCACAAAGCTCCCCGCTGCCATCGGTAGAGCCGTCATCTACCAAAAGCAGCTCCCAGTTCTGGTAACTCTGCGCCTGCACGCTCTGCACACAGTCCCGCAGATACGGATAAACATTATAGACCGGCACAATGACCGATACAAGCGGTTTTCTTTCCTCCAACCGGATCCCTCCACTTTACTTTTTTCCACGCCATTGCGTTTTTTCATAGACCGCCGGGTCATGGCATAGCCGCTGTAGGAAAGTGCCGCCGCCAGCCGGGCCTTTTTGCGGGACTGCGGGTCCAGCAGAACGTTCCGGCGGTATTTTTTCACTTCCTGCCAGAGGGCCTTTTCAATCTTTTCATGCTGCCTGTCCTGAATCTGGAACAGGATATTGCAGACATTGCTCAGATAGCGGCATTCTGCCGCACGGCTCAACTGGGGGAAATCACGCTTCACATTTTCCATCAGTGCATGGCAGTGCCGCACACTATCCAGCTTTCTGGGGTTGAAGGCATATTCTGGATACTGCTGCCCCGCTGGAAATAGTAGTAATCCCGGTTTGCGATATGTGCCGCCTTATGGGCACGCTTTGTCACCTCGTAGGCGACCGGGATATCCTCATAGAGCTTGCCCACCGGGTAGCGCACGCCCTCAAACAGTGCACGCTTGTAGAGCTTGGTGGGGGTAGTCACCTCCATGCCCTCCTGATACAGAATGCGGCGCAGGCATTCCTCCCGGCTCAGGATCTCGAATGCTTCCAGACGCTCTGTGGGCACGGACTGCACCGGCTGGCCCTCGAACACCTCTTCAAAACAGCTGGCTGAAAAATCCGCTCCCGCCTGCTCCAGTGCCCGGTACAGGTTCTCGATGTAATAAGGTGACACCCAGTCATCGCCATCCACAAAAGAGAGATATTCCCCCTTTGCTGTGTCCACACCAGCGTTGCGGGCATCGGACAGACCACCATTTTTCTTGTGGAGCACCCGCACCCGGGCATCCTGTGCAGCATATTCATCACAGAGGGTCTCGCTGCCATCGGTGGAGCCGTCGTCCACCAGCAGCAGCTCCATGTTCTGATAGCTCTGCCCCAGCAAGCTGTCCACACAGCGGTTCAGATATGGCTTTACATTATAAACAGGAACGATAATGCTTACCAAAGGGTCCATCTTATCTCCTCATTTCAGCAGGTCGAAGTAAAACTCTTTCAGCTTCTTCGCCTCGGTGACGATATCAAAGCCGCCTGCCCGCATCTCGGCAGAGGTATCCCGCCGCCGGGCATTTTCTGCAGCCCGGATCGCCGCATCTGCCCAGACTGCCGGGCTTTCCCGCAAGCTCAGGTACTGCATCTCGGGCAGGACCTGAGCCTCCTGCGGCACCTCTGTGGAACAGATGACCGGCAGTGCCGCCGCCTGTGCTTCGATCAGCACGATTCCAAGACCCTCATACCGCGAAGGCAGAACAAAGGCATCCATGGCCTGATAGAACTTTGCGGGATCACTCTGCCGGCCCAGAAAGCGGACATTCTCCTGCAGCCCCAGCGCCTCCGCTCTCCGGCGGGCAGCAGCTTCGCTTTCCCCTTCTCCAATCAGCAGTAAAACGGCATCCGGCCGTTGTTTGCAGATCTCTGCCATTACATCCAGCAGAAATTCGTGATTTTTGGCATAGCAGAACCGTCCGACATGGCCCAGCACCAGTTCATCCCCCAGGCCAAGCTCCTGCCGGACGGCTTTCCGTTTGGCGGCATCATAAGTAAAGCGGTCGAGCTCAATGGCATTGTTGAACACCCGGAAGGCTTTTCGCCATAAAGCCAGCTGCCTGCCGTTCTGGAGCAGGCACAGAGCCGGGTGGGATACACTGTGGCAAAGGGACGGAGCAAGTATTTCATCACATTTTTTGCTCCTTCTCCCTGCCCACCGTAGAATGGTTGTGCGCGATCCGGTTGGGCACCCCTGCACGCTTTGCCCCCCAGAGGGAAAGCACGCTCAGGGTGTTCATGTGGGAGTGAACGATCTGGTATTCGTTCTGACGGAACAGCCGCCCGATCTCCCGTTCATACTGCGGCAGGTGGGTATATTTTGGCACCACATACACCCGGCCGCCCAGCTGTTCGATCTCTTCCCGCTGGGGCAGAGTCGAGCCTTCCAGCGCGAAAAAATCAAACTGAACCCTGGAACGGTCCATGTGGCGGTAGTAGTTCATCACCACCATCTCCACGCCGCCGTAGTTCATATCCGTCATCATCTGGGCCACACGGATGGGCTGTGCATTCTGCTCCATGGTCATACCAGCTCCTTGCGGTCACAATCCTCGAACCAGTCCCGGAAGCTCTCCTCCAGCGTATAGTGGAACTTGTAATCGGTGGCGGCCAGCTTCCTGCCGCAGACATTGGTGGATACCATCAGCTTCCGGACACGGGCGGGATGGATGCCCACCTTTTTGCCCCCGATGGGTCCCAGAATGCCCGCCGCAAACAGCAGCAGTCCGGCGGGCACCAACGGCACACGGCGGTGCAGGCCGGTCGCCTTCTGCATCGCATTGCAGATTTCTTCAATGGTATAAGCCGGCTCATAAGTACAGTTATAGATCTCTGCTCCGGGGAAGGAATGATCCAGCATCCGGTACTTGAAGAAGCGCACCAGCTCCTTGACATAGATGCACGCCTTGATGGTGTCCTTCCGGCCGGCATAGAAAAAGTAGCCCTTCTTCTGCCCCTGTACAGGCGGGTCATGTTGCCGTGCTCCCCTTTGCCATAAACGATGCCCGGCCGCACGATGGTCAGCTCCCGGGCCGGATCACGGGCCTGCCAGATCTGGTGGATCTTTTCTGCCACCAGCTTGCTGATCCCATACGGCGTGTTGGGCGTCGGCAGAGTCTCCTCCGTCTTAAGGTCCTCAGACGCGCCATAGGGTGCAATGGAGCTGGTGAACAGGATCTTCCGGATGCCGTATTTTTCCGCAAATGCGGTCACATTTTCCGCGCCCCGGATATTTGTTTCAAAATAGGCTTCTTCCGGGTGGCCGGGGGTGCGGTGGACCGCTGCCAGATCAAAGATCACGTCCTCCGGAGTCGGAACGAACTCAAAATCGATGGGCTTGCGCACATCCAGCCGGATATACTGCACCCCATCGTTCTTTTCCACACGCCCGGCACCACGCCCTCTTCCCCGGGCATCACAAGATCCAGGTCGTAGATCACATCGCCGGGTCTGACACATTCCCTCAGCAGCAAATGAATGAGATGGGTGCCGATAAAACCGGACCCACCAAAAAGAATATAATTCATTTTGCCCCTTTCCGGTCAAACACAACGCCCACCGTCCTGAACAACAGGTAGATATCCATCCAGATAGACCAGTTGTCGATATATTGGACATCCAGCTTGACCACTTCTTCAAAATCATCAATATCGCTGCGGCCGCTTACCTGCCACAGGCCGGTAATTCCCGGCTTCATGGAAAGGCGGCGCTTGTGATGGCTCTCGTACTGCCGGTACTCATCCAGCGTGGGCGGGCGGTACCCACCAGGCTCATGGAACCCCGCACAACGTCAAAAAACTGCGGCAGCTCATCGATGCTGGTGCGCCGGATAAAGCGCCCCACCCGGGTGATCCGGGGGTCATCCTCCATCTTGAACATCAGGCCGTTCATTTCGTTCTGGGCCATCAGTTCCTTTTTGCGTGCTTCCGCATCCACATACATGCTGCGCAGCTTGTGGATGTAGAACACCCGTCCATTCCGGCCCACTCGGCGCTGCTTGAAGATCAGCGGGCCGGGGCTTTCCAGTTTGAGCGGGATGGCCACCAACGCAATGATGGGGATGCTGATGATGCACCCCACGATGCCGCCCACGATATCCATGGTCCGCTTCAGTACCTGATCCCGCAGCTTGAGTTCCACCGTGCCCATCGTCACAACATTGCCGCCCGCACAGCGGCTCAGTTCCCGGCTGATGCGCACTGCACTGGTCTCATCGCAGCAGGCTTTTTCGATCCGATCCAGCACCGGCAGGCGAAAATGGACCGTCAGGCCCATGCTCTCCATCTCTTCGAGGTAGGGCAGCATGTTCTCCTCGCTCTCCTGCGCAATATCCAGATACACTTCATCCAGCGCTGCCTGCCGCAGCCAGTCCATGAAATTATCGAAGTTCGCCTCGATCTTCACCCCATCGATCTCAGTGTGAAGCTGCTCCGGGGCAGCTTCCAGAATGGCAAGGCCGGTCACACGCTTGGACCAGTCCTTTTTCAGCTCTTCCAGGATAGGGCTTGCGTTCTCCTGCGTGGTCACCACCCCCACAAGGCTCTGAATCCCTTGGTATAACGGGAGCGCACCAGCATCTTTTTGAGGACAGTATGAGCGCCGTCATCACAAAGACATCGATGACGGGCACAAACACCAGAAAATAGCGGGAATGCAGCATGGGAGCCTTGGTCAGCGCCAGACAGGCCGCATCAATGAGGGTCAGCAAAAAATTGAACCGCACCGCAATTTCAACTTCACGGATCGGAGTGCGGTTCACGATATTCTCGCTCTGATCAAATGTAAAAAAAGTCAGAATATAGGCCAGCAGCAATAAAAAACAGGCTTCTACCAGATCGTCCAGCTGGAAGTCCCCCATCTTGTGCAGAACACCTGCGGTCAGCCCCCACGCCAGCCCAATGCTGAGAACCAGAGAGAGCAGATCAATCAGAAACAGGTATCCATACTGCAGTTTTTCACGTTTCGTAATCATACTGTTTCGTTGTCTCCATTTATTTTTACCATTTTATCATATCGGGAGAAGGGTTGCAATAGATGGAGGTCGAATGCAGCACTGCTTTTGTCGGATCACTGCGAATGGATCATGCCATTTTACGAAAGCGCCTTATCGCACCCAAAATGGTCAGCAAAAAGCGCCCTTTCTCTCGCATCACACAAGAGAAAGGGCGCAGTCAAGCTTTATTCAGCTCAGGAGAAACTCCGATCAGCAGTTCTCAGCGAAGTACTTAATGGTACGGACCATCTGAGAGGTGTAGGAGTTCTCGTTGTCGTACCAGGACACGACCTGAACCTGATAGGTGTCGTCGCAGCTACGCTGAATTTTTACACTTTTCCAAGTAGTTCTTCACAGTTTCGTAACAACAGTTACAGTACCAGAACATACCGTTGTCGTACCAAAACCGGTTTGTTCGTACTACGATTATATCACGTTTCAGCGTCATTTGCAAGAATTTGATTCGTTTCGCTTCTGACCTGCATTTTTCAGATTTCAGCGTATATTTTTATGACATTCCACGGTTCAAACGCCTTGGGTCTAGGGCTTCCGCCGGGGCAGCAGCCCTCCCAAGCACTCTCCTCAGAAGCTCTATGACGGCTAGATTGCAACATGTTCCTGCTGATTAACTGAAATTTCTCCGGACGTGATTTTGAGCCATGGTGTGGGAAATGTAGCCGTTTGTGTTCGATATGGAGCAATTCTATTCATTCCGAGTCACACCAATTACCATTTATATAAGAAAACCGCGTGAACTGCCAGAACTTTAGCTCTACGCTCCGACTGATCCACACGGCTCTAAAATATTTATTTCAGCTTTGCGAGGATCTCATCTGCCGTCATACCAGATGCCAGCAACTTTTTCAGCACGTCCTCTGCTTCGACTTTCTTTGCCGATTCCGCTGCTTTGGTTTCAGCTTTGACCTTCTTAGCTTCGATTCTGGCGATTTCCTTGTCGATAGATTTCAGCTCGGCTTTCTTGGTTTTCAGGTCAGCTTTCAATGCATCGATATTGGCAGTGATAGATGCAATTTCGATGGTAGCGGCTTCCTTTGCAGCCTGCTTTTCAGTGATCTGTGCGGCAAAGTCAACGGTTGCTTTTACGGTCTTGGGTTTATTCTTGCTTCCTTTGGGACGGGGCATAAGGGACACCTCCAATGTTTTTTGATGGCTTCAGTATAACACTCGTCTTTTATGTTCGCAAGAGGTGCATTCTGTAGAATAAAAATATAATTTGATTCAAGCAATGTGAAGGGGATGCTCAACTGCACCCGGCAAAAATTAATATTTGTTTATATCTTCTACTTCTGCTTTTGACGCGCTTTAGTAGGTTTGCCGCGTAGATATTTCTGTCAACTACTGCGTTAGAAATTTTCAAGTCGCTTCAGCTTTGCAAGGATCTCATCCGCGCTCACGCCGCTTGCCGGCATTTTCTCAATTTTCCTTTCACAGGGATAACGATCTTATCTTATACAACAGATCCACTGAACGAATTTTGAACATTTATTAAACCAATCTGAGGCTGGAGACTCAACTCTTTTATAATTGATATTTCTCTTTTCCTGTTTAGTTCATCGTTTCCCTTTGCCGTCAAAATATGTCCCGATATGCCTGCATCCGGCTCCACTTTTTTATATATCCCGCACTCTCGAGTTCTTCTATGCATGCATTAAACTTTTCTTTGGATATGCCTAATATATGCTCATCAATAAACCGTTCTCTCTGAATTGTTCGCAAGAGTGCCCTGTAATAATCTAAACTGCCATCGATACGTTTGCGCGGAATATAAGGCTTTTCAATATCGGGTAACAGTAGCGTCTCGCCATCTACACACATGCCAGTAATGTATCTTTTATAAACATAAGACAAAACCGTATTTTTGCTGCAGCTCCACTTCTTTGCCGCCTCATCAATAGTAATCATCTGAAGCCCTCTAGTATCAATTCAAATCTAATAATTTCAACTTATATTCTAGCTACAGAATCTCACTGTGTTGCCTTTTATGCCTTGATTCCCTGATACTCCTGCTGAACCTGCTGATAGCTTTCCAGATTGCCAATGTCATACCGCTTGCCCGGCATCTCCATAGCATGCACATCCGTTACTGTGCACAACCATGCAATAAAGCTGCCCGGAGCATCGGTACCACACTTCTTCTGTGCAATTGCATCTTTGACCTTTCTGGCATCTGCCCGAGTGTACACATAGAAGGAGGGCAGCACCAGTGGCTCTTGGGCTGGGCAGGCTTTTCTTCCATAGAAGGATCTTGTCCTGATCGTCGAGCTCCACCACACCGCACTTCATGAGCTTCTTTTCCTCTGGTTCATAATAGCGCATTATACAGGATGTTTTCTTCTGTTGGGCATAAGCCACAAATTTGGAAAGAGAGAAATCCAGCACATTATCGCCGGCGATCACCAGCAGGTCATCGTCCAGCCCCAGCTGGTCAATGGCAAATTGCACGTCACACACAGCACCAAGCCGGGTCTCATTGCTGCTGGTTCCATCGTCCACCACCTGAATATTTTGCTTCTTGGTAGCCGCCCAGTTTTCAAAATGATGGGCATACTTGTGATTGCTGATGACCACATAGGTATCTACCAAACCAGCGGTATCAATGTCATCCACCAGCCAGTCCAATATGGTCTTATCCCCTACCTTCAGCAAGGGTTTGGGAAAGTTTTCGGTCAATGGATACAGGCGGGTTGCGTATCCCGCGGCCAAAATCAAGCACTTCATATTAGTCCTCCGTCTTATGCCCTACGCCGTCCGCACTCTCGCACAGATGGAAACTGTACTTACCACACATCTCCGGGAATGCAGTGAGATACTTTCGTTCCACTTCTTCCCGGATGTCATCTGCCTTATTGGGATCGATCAACGCCATACAGCACCCCTTAAAGCCAGCACCACTGAAGCGCCCACCGTAAATGCCAGCGGTCTCCCTCATAATCTCGTAGAGTTTGATCTGCTCCGGCGCACCGGACTCCCAGTTGTGGATGCTGCTCCAGCCAGATTCAAAGGACAGGCGTCCATACTCCTCCAAATCGCCTCGCCGCCATGCTTCCGCACCAGCTTCCACACGCTTGAACTCGGTATACCAATGTTCACAACGTTTTGCCCATTGCACCGGCAGCTTATCTTTATAGGTCTGGTAGATCTCATACGAAACATCCCGGGCGTAGCTTCATTGAACTTTCCGTAGTCAAGACCCGCAAAAGCCTGCAAGGCGTAAATGCCTGAACGCAACTCATCCACTCGCATATTGTATTTAGAGCTAGCCAAGCTGTGCTCCAAACCGCTGAAAAATACCGCAATCTTGTAAGGTTTCATGTTGGGATTCGTGGGAATCAGCTCGTAGCTGTTATCCTTACAGTCCAGATATAGCAAGTGGTCTTTTTTGCTCAGAACCTCACAGCTCTGATCCAGGTTCCTACATTAACACCCACATATTTTTTTTCTGCCTCGAACGCAATGCTGATCAGCGCTGAAGAACTCAGCTTGATTCCATTGACCTGGCATAGCGCCTCCAAAAAAGACAGGATCACAGCCGCAGAGGAAGAAAGCCCTCCGATAGGCAAAGAACCCTCTATCACTCCACAGAGACCAACTGTCAGCGGAAACCGATTGCTCAACGCCCAAGTCGCTCCTCGCAGGTAGTCCGCCCAGTCACCAGTTTTTTCGCCAATCTCCCGGATATGCCACTGGGCACGTTTCGGGAATTGAAGACTGCACATTTCAATAACACCATTCATCTTGGGCTTGTATGCAATATGGATTCCTTTATCAATCGCAAGTCCTGTGATCTTTCCTAAGTTGTGATCACTATGGGCACCAATAGGGCAAATCCGATAGGGGCAAAAGCTGATGCCCATGGGATCTTTTCCATATATTTCGTAGAATCTTTCCTCGCAGCGCATATAATTCCTCCCACCGCTTTATTCCATATAGAACTTTTTATACCACTCAGCAAACTTCCGCAGGCCATTCCGAAGCGGAGTGTGAGGCTTAAAGCCAAAGTCACGCTCCAGCGGCTCGGTGTCTGCAAAGGTCACAGGCACATCGCCGGGCTGCATAGGAACCAGCTCCTTGTGAGCCTCGAAATCATAGTCCGCAGGCAGCACACCGGCACGCACCAATTCCTCGGACAGAATCTGCACAAAGTCCAGCAGGTTCTCCGGGTTGGAGTTGCCGATGTTGTAAACCGCATAGGGAGGAATGGGCAGACCATCTTCGCCGTTTTTCTTTTCAGGAGCCTTTGCCATCACACGGACAACACCTTCCACGATATCATCCACATAGGTAAAGTCCCGCTTGCAGTTGCCGTAGTTGAAAATCTTGATGGTTTCGCCGTTGACCAGCTTGTTGGTAAAGCCAAAGTATGCCATATCCGGACGGCCGGCAGGGCCATACACCGTGAAGAACCGCAGACCGGTGGAGGGAATGTTGTAGAGCTTACTGTAGGCGTGTGCCATCAGCTCGTTGGACTTCTTGGTAGCCGCATACAGAGAAACAGGGTTATCCACCTTGTCATCGGTGGAATAAGGCACCTTCTTGTTGCTGCCATAAACAGAGCTGGAAGATGCGTACACCAGATGCTCCACCGGATAATGACGGCAGGCTTCCAGAATGTTATAGAAGCCGATCATATTGCTTTCAATGTAGGCATCCGGGTTGGTGATGGAGTAACGCACACCTGCCTGGCGCCCAGATTGACCACAATATCCGGGTGATACTTCTCAAAAATACTGTTAATCAGTACCTTGTCCGCAAGGTTGCCCTTGATAAAGGTGTAGTTCTCGAACTTCTGAAGCTCTGCTAAGCGAGCTTCCTTGATGCGAACGTCGTAATAATCGTTCATGTTGTCCAAACCAATCACCTTGGTATCCGGCTCAGTGGTCAGGATACGCTTGGCAAGGTTGGAGCCGATAAAACCGGATGAACCGGTGATGAAAACCGTCATATTTCTTCCATCCTTTTACCTTTTCAAATATTTCTAGAGAGAATTTGATATAACTTTGTCTGGGCATATGCATATCTATTTGTTTTACGGAACAGAATAATATACGCAATCGCAGATACCACAACCGACAGTACTGCACGCACCACAAGCTGTACTATCTCTCTTCCGGGTATTATTTTGCAGAAGCAGAACATACTCCCTGCTAACACCGTAGTAACCAATGCATATTGAAGCTGATCCATTGAGAAGCGGGATTCTGACTCATTACGGAAATAATCAGAGAACAGAATGTGTGTTCTGTATACGTAATTAAAAACAAAAATCGTAATAATTGTTGCCAGAAGGATTCCTGTAATCCCCCATATTTTCCCCAAAACAATGTTTAAGACCAGGTTTCCACCAGCTTCTAAGACATAGCTGGCTTTTAGCTTATCCCACAGTCCTGCCCCATTTATGTACTGATTTCGAATGTTGTTCATGTTAATCAGATAGAAATACAAACAAAACAACATCATATCCTTGTCCGAAAGCATCAAATCTGTACCAGCCCATAATTTCATAAGTTGGTACATCGTAACAAGACAAAGGGTGCACGTGGTAGTTATCCATGAGAACAAAAACTGAAAATTACGCAGGTCTGCATAATTCTTTTTGACGCTTTCGCAGGAGATGCTATTTCCAACACTTCCTGCCAAAGCATTTCCGATAACAAGCAGAACACCATAGATAGCAGAATAAATGTAGTAGTAATTTCCATAAATTGTTGTTGCAACAAGCCCGATAAACGAAGAAATTATGATGCTGTCCAGAGAATTTCTCAGAGTATCGCATATACGATCAAGCATAAGTGCAGCAGTCTTTTTTTTGATATCAGAAGGAATGCTTCGTCCCAAAATCTTTTTGCATACGACATCCGGATAGCGCTTTTCTGTACTGTTTTGAATCATAAAGTTTGATACAATCGTACCAATGATCTGCACGACAATATACGCATAGAAATTATGGAAGATCAAAAGAACAAAAAATTGTACCAGGTACCGGAATGTATCTACAACAGAGCGGATATTATCTGAAATATCACGTCGTTGGTCTGCCAAAAGAAGCGTTTCTTTGTAAGCAAACAAATAATAACTGATTGCAGAGTTATAAGATATAAAAAAAACAGAATATAAATATTAAGTTCTTTTGGATATTCGCCATGGATCAGATAACGAAGAAATGGTATACAGCAAAGTCCTCCGCAGAAAATCAC
>ENA-OQJH01000627-OQJH01000627.1-human-gut-metagenome-genome-assembly--contig:-NODE-627-length-18105-cov-3.572922_pt1 | contig 18105 bp, 23 predicted proteins | sample MGYA00242597_ERZ504763 | MGnify/ENA primary metagenome ERZ504763 (study PRJEB26092, sample SAMD00036359) | human gut metagenome | host: Homo sapiens | study: EMG produced TPA metagenomics assembly of...
GAAAAAGTTAATGCAAATGAAACATACATGCAGACTGTGATGCGGCGTTTCCGCGCACATCATCTTGCAAAGATCAGCCTTGTGATACTGGTGGTTGTCGGTCTGGCTGCTCTGTTTGCGCCGGTTGTTGCGCCTTATGATCCGGATGCGATCGTCGGAACTTTCAGCGGTGCACCGTGTAAGGAATTTATCCTTGGAACGGATCAGATCGGCAGGGATGTGTTCAGCAGACTTTTATACGCAACCAGAATTTCTCTGCTTGTAGGAATCCTTGCAACAGTGATCTCCACGGTAATCGGAGTGGTACTCGGTCTGATCGCGGGATATTTTGGCGGTGTGGCGGATATGATCCTGATGCGTTTTACGGATATGGTGATGTCATTTCCTTATATCCTTCTTGTGCTCGTTGCGGCTGCAATCTTTAAACCGGGTTTGTGGAGCATTATCCTGATCCTTGGATTTGTAGACTGGCCGGGTGTGGCGAGACTGGTGCGTGGAAATGTTTTAAGTCTGCGTGAAACAAATTTTGTCAAGGGAAATGTGGTGGCAGGGATGCCGCTTCGTCATATCTTATTTTCAGAAATTTTACCAAACACAGTTGCACCGATCCTCGTATATGCAACATCTGTTATGGCGATCTCCATGCTGGATGAGGCGGCTTTAAGTTTCCTTGGCATGGGTGTACAGCCGCCGATGGCAAGCCTTGGAAATATGTTAAACGGGGCGCAGTCTATCACGGTATTGACTTCACAGCCGTGGCTGTGGCTTCCACCGGGAATTATGATCGTTGTGCTGGTAGTTTCCATCAACTTTGTCGGCGATGCATTGCGTGATGCATTTGATCCATCCGGTGGACGCAGGTAGGCGGCGGATGAAAGCGAATAAAAATTTAAACCACAGAAATGATGAGAGGGATAACAGATAGAACGTTTGCGGAGCATGCAGGCGATCGTTTGTTATAATAGACGGCGTTGCGGGCAGAACGTGAGAATGTGTAGAAATGGAGAAGAGTATGGAACGAAAGGCATTAGAACAGAAACTTACCGGTTTTTTTGAGGAACTTCATATGCATCCGGAGCTGTCTTATGAGGAATATGAGACGACAGAGCGGATCAAACGGGAACTTGCGGCGGCAGGCATTGAGATTTGCAGATACCGCTAAAGACCGGTGTGACCGCCATCGTGCGCGGCGCAAAACCGGGAAAAACTTATGGACTGCGCTGTGACATTGATGCACTGCCGATCGAGGAGGAAACCGATCTTCCCTATAAATCAAAAACTCCGGGGAAAATGCATGCCTGCGGACATGATTTTCATACGGCGGCGGTGTTTGGAGCAGCATTGCTGTTACAGGAGAGGAAAGAGGAGTTACAGGGAACTGTAAAAATTCTGTTCCAGCCGGCAGAGGAATCTTCCCATGGTGCGGAGACAGTTCTTGAAACCGGTGTGCTCTCGGATGTAACAGCAATCTTTGGACTGCATACGGCGGCATATCTTCCGGTTGGAACGCTGGGAATCCGCGCGGGCAGTGTCATGGCTGCAGTAGACCGGTTTGAGTTAAATATCACGGGAACAGGCTGCCATGGAGGACACCCGGATGAGGGCGTGGACACGATCCTGGTAGCTGCATCTGTGATACAGGCGTTCCAGAGTATTGTCGGCAGAAACTTAAATCCGTTCCATACAGGTGTTGTCAGTGTGACGAGGATTAATGGCGGCAATACCTGGAATGTGATCCCGGATAAGGTGGAACTGGAGGGTACCGTGCGTTCCATGGAAAAGACGATCGTATCTTTATAGAAAGACGCATGCGTGAGATTGCGGAACACACAGCAGCGGCATATGGCACAAATGCGGAATTGTTGTGGTATCCGGGGCCGCCTGCAACCGTCAATGAGAAAGCGTGGAGTGCGTTTGCACAAAAAGTGGCAGAAGAGAGTGGCTTTGAGGTTGTTCCACAGCGTAATTCGACAGGTGGAGAGGATTTTGCTTTTTATCTCGAAAAGATTCCGGGCTGTTTTATCAACGTGGGAACGGGAGTCGGTTATCCGAACCATCATCCAAAGTTTTATGCGGATGAGGCGGCACTTACACCGGCAGCAGAGTATCTTGAAAAATTGTTGGTAGAAGCACTGAGACAGTGAGAATCATAGATGTCAGAGGCACAGTCACAATCAGGTCCTTTCATGGATGGCAGAACAAGGCAGTATAAAGTAAAAACAGGGGCATAAGCTCCTGTTTTTTTACTTCATAGGAAATTGTCCGCTATGAATTAATAGAACCATAATCACATCCTGTGATTAGTCCTCATATTTATTTTTCTCACCGATCTCCTGCATCTTCATAGCGCGAACTTTTAATGGAAGTCCGAACAGTGTGATGAATCCGGAAGCATCGTGATGATCGTAAAGATCACCGGTTGTAAAGCTTGCGAGTGACTCACTGTACAGAGAGTATTTAGAAGTTGTTCCGGCTTTGATGATGTTGCCTTTGTATAATTTGAATTTAACTTCACCGGTTACATATTCCTGCGTGGAGGTAACGAAAGCTCTGACTGCATCACATAAAGGTGTGAACCATTTTCCTTCGTAAACGATCTGGGCAAGTTTGTTACCCATATCTTTCTTCACTTCCATGGTTGCACGGTCTAAAACGAGCTCCTCTAACTGCTGGTGAGCTTCCATTAAGATCGTTCCGCCAGGAGTCTCATATACACCGCGGGATTTCATACCAACAACACGGTTCTCTACGATATCGATGATGCCAACACCATGTTTACCGCCAAGACGGTTTAACTCACGGATGATATCGGAAACTTTCATTTCTTTTCCGTTTACGGAAGTCGGAACACCTTTCTCAAATGTCATGGTTACATATTCGCCTTCTTCCGGAGCTTTTTCCGGGGAAACACCGAGAACTAACAGGTGATCATAGTTTGGCTCACATGCAGGATCCTCTAACTCAAGGCCTTCATGCTGATGTGCCAGATGTTACGGTCACGGCTGTAGCTTGTGTCAGCGGAGAATGGAAGATGAATACCATGTGCTTTGCAGTATTCGATTTCTGACTCACGGGAATCCATGGTCCATTTTGAATCTCTCCATGCAGCGATGATCTTTAAGTCAGGGGCAAGTGCTTTGATGCCGAGCTCGAAACGGATCTGGTCGTTTCCTTTACCGGTAGCACCGTGGCAGATTGCAGTAGCGCCTTCTTTTCTTGCAATTTCAACTAATTTCTTAGCGATCAGAGGACGTGCCATAGAGGTTCCGAGTAAGTATTTGTTTTCATAAATGGCATTTGCCTGAACACATGGCATGATGTAATCGTCACAGAATTCATCGATGATATCTACGATGTATAATTTGGAAGCTCCACAGGAGATAGCTCTTTCTTCAAGACCGTCTAACTCTTCTTCCTGACCGCAGTCGATACAGCAGCAGATAACTTCATAATCATAATTTTCCTTTAACCATGGAATAATGGCGGTGGTATCAAGTCCGCCGGAGTACGCTAAAATAACTTTTTCCTTCATGTGATACAGCCCTTTCTGTTATGTATATTTGACCCATTTGTATGCCGGATCATTAACTAAAGACAATATACAACAAAAAATGTAGAAACGCAAGTGAAAAATTATACATTCATTATTCATAAAAATACATAAAGATTATACAAAATGGAGAAAATAGTTAAGTATAATACATATTATAGGAAAAAGACAAAAAATAGTATTGCATAAAAAACAAAATGAATGTATAATTATGCAATATCGAACAGCGCACGAAAAAAGATACTTTACGACTGCGATGAGGTGTATTAATATAGGAAGAAAGATGCTTATGCAGGTATGCCTGTATACAATAATGGGCTGAAAAGTGCAGAAATCATGTGAGATAAGCATGAGCGGAAAGGATGAGAAAAATGATAAAAGCAGGAATCATCGGTGCAACCGGATATGCAGGAAATGAACTGGTCCGTATTTTAATGGGACATAAAGAAGTGGAGATTAAATGGTATGGATCCCGCAGCTACATAGATAAAAAATATGCAGAAGTTTACCAGAATATGTTTGAGATCGTGGATGACGTATGCTTAGATGATAATATGGATGAGCTTGCAAGCCAGGTGGACGTGATCTTTACAGCAACCCCGCAGGGATTTTTGGCAGGTGTACTGACAGAGGATATATTAAATAAGGTAAAAATCATAGATTTAAGCGCTGATTTCAGAATCAAAGATGTTTCCGTCTATGAGAAATGGTACAAGATCGAGCACAAGAGTCCGCAGTTTATAGAGGAAGCTGTCTATGGTCTCTGCGAGATCAATCGTGATAAAGTAAAAGGAGCAAGACTTATCGCCAATCCGGGCTGCTATACGACCTGTTCCATTCTGACCGCTTATCCGCTGGTAAAAGAGGGGCTGATCGACCCGAATACGCTGATCATTGATGCAAAATCAGGAACTTCCGGTGCAGGGCGGGGTGCAAAGCTGCCGAACCTGTTCTGTGAGGTCAATGAAAATATGAAAGCGTACGGAGTGACAAATCACCGTCATACGCCAGAGATTGAGGAGCAGCTCGGTTATGCGGCAGGCAAAGAGATCGTTGTTAATTTTACCCCGCACCTTGTTCCGATGAATCGCGGTATCCTCGCAACCGAGTATGCAACACTGGTAAAAAAGCAGATGGCAGCCTTCCTTCTTATGAGGAAGTAAAGGCAGTCTATGATAAATATTATGGCAAAGAAAAATTTGTCCGTGTGCTGGAAAAAGATGTCTGCCCGGAGACAAAATGGGTAGAGGGCAGTAATTATGTAGATGTTAATTTTAAGATTGACGAGAGAACCGGACGTATCGTGATGATGGGCGCACTTGACAATCTGGTAAAAGGTGCAGCAGGACAGGCGGTACAGAACATGAACCTGTTATTCGGTTTTGATGAGACAGAGGGCTTAAATATGGTTCCGATGTTCCCGTAAGCATCATAGATAGATGCATAGTAATTAAAGATTACATAGTAATAAAGATTACATAGTAATAAAGATTACATAGTAATACACTGAATTATATTTTTAATAAGAGGTAAAAGTAACTGGACGAAACAGTTATGCTGGAAAAGGAATCAAAGACATGGAAGAGAAAAAAGTAAACATCCGTGAGATGACAATGGAGGATTTTGAGGAGGTACATGCACTGTGGATGGGGATTCACGGGTTTGGAATCCGGAGTATTGATGATTCGAAAGAAGGTGTGGAACGCTTTATCAGACGAAATCCGACCACGAGTATGGTGGCGTGTGAAAACGACAGAATCATCGGTGCAATCCTGTGCGGTCATGACGGCAGACGCGGATGTTTATATCATGTCTGCGTTCATGAGGATTACAGAAAGCAGGGCATCGGACAGAAGATGGTGGAAGCGTGCCTTGCGGCTTTAAAGCGTGAACATGTCAACAAGGTCAATCTGATTGCATTTAAGAAAAATGACATCGGAAACCACTTCTGGCAGGGAATGGGATGGACGTTCCGCGAGGATGTCAATTATTATGAATATGTCACAAACGAAGAAAACCAGACCGTATTTAATCCGTAAAACACAGGAACAGACAGTGCGAAAAATACAATTTTTACATGAAGGATTTGAGTTACGCACAAACTTGAGATGCAAATGAAAATTTTGTTTACATTAGAAAGCAGTGCAGGAATGGAGGTTACAATGAAACAGATCAAAGGCGGCGTGACCGCAGCAAAAGGATTTAAGGCAGCAAGTACAGCAGCAGGAATCAAATATAAAGACAGAACAGATATGGCAATGATCTACAGTGAAGTACCATGTGCAGTGGCAGGAACATTTACCACAAACATTGTAAAAGCTGCCCCGGTCAAATGGGATCAGCATGTAGTATATGACAGTAAAAAGGCACAGGCAGTCATTGTCAATGCAGGTATTGCAAATGCATGTACCGGAGAAGAGGGGATGGGTTACTGCAAAGCAACTGCAGAAAAAGTAAACAAACTGCTTCAGATCCCAACCGATGAGGTGCTTGTGGCATCGACCGGAGTCATCGGTATGCAGCTTCCGATCGACCGCATCTGTGCGGGAGTTGAAACGATGGTCCCACAATTAAATGGCGATATCGAGAGCGGACATAATGCAGCACTTGCGATTATGACGACCGATACACATGAAAAAGAAGTAGCTGTTGAGATTGAGCTTTCCGGCAAAACCGTCACAATCGGCGGCATGTGCAAAGGTTCCGGCATGATCCATCCGAATATGTGTACCATGTTAAGTTTTGTGACAACCGATGCTGCAATTTCACAGGAGCTGCTGTTAGAGGCATTAAAAGCGGACGTGGAAGATACCTATAACATGATCTCCGTGGACGGCGATACCTCCACAAATGATACCTGTCTCCTGTTGGCAAACGGAATGGCAGAGAACACAAAAATTACTGAGAAAAATGCGGATTATGAGACCTTTACAAAGGCGCTCCGATTTGTCAATGAGACACTCGCAAAACAGATGGCAGGAGATGGAGAGGGAGCAACTGCGTTGTTTGAGGTAAAAGTAATCGGTGCCGAGACAAAAGAGCAGGCAAAGATCTTAAGCAAATCCGTCATCACATCAAGCCTCACCAAAGCAGCCATCTACGGACACGATGCAAACTGGGGCAGAATCCTCTGTGCCATGGGCTACTCCGGTGCACAGTTTGATCCGGAAAAAGTAGACTTATTCTTCGAGAGTGCTGCAGGAAAAATGCAGATCATCAAAGACGGAGTCGCCGTCGACTACAGCGAAGAAGAAGCAACCAAAATCTTATCCGAACCCGCAGTCACCGCCATCGCGACATCAAAATGGGTGCTGCACAGGCTACCGCCTGGGGCTGCGACTTAACCTACGACTATGTAAAAATTAACGCCGATTACCGCTCATAGGCAGGCAGATATGAGGCCAACGCGAAACTCTTCAAAAAACTGGCGCTGCTGCGGTCACAGCAAACACAACCTGAATCAGAGTTCGTACGGCAATATCAAGATTTATAGAGGAGAACCAAACTAATGGAAGATAACAATATGAAGGAACTTTTGCAGAAAGCCGAAGTGCTCATCGAAGCACTTCCATACATACAGCGTTTCAACCGTAAGATCATTGTTGTAAAATATGGTGGAAGCGCCATGGTAGATGAAGAATTAAAAAAACACGTCATCCAGGATGTCACCCTGTTAAAACTGGTTGGATTCAAGCCGATCATCGTGCATGGCGGTGGCAAAGAAATCAGTAAATGGTTGGCAAAGTCGGCATGGAGCTGTATTTATCAATGGACTCCGCAAAACGGACGAGGCAACCATGGAGATCGCCGAGATGGTGTTAAATAAGGTCAATAAATCACTGGTGACACTGGTACAGGAGCTTGGCGTCAATGCAGTCGGCATCAGCGGAAAAGACGGTGGACTGTTAAAAGTAGAAAAGAAATACTCAAATGGTGAGGATATCGGTTTTGTCGGTGAGATCACAGAGGTAAATCCGCAGATTTTATATGATCTGCTGGAAAAAGATTTTCTCCCGATCATCTGCCCGGTAGGAATGGATGCAGAATACAACAGCTATAATATCAATGCCGATGATGCGGCATGTGCGATCGCAAAAGCGGTAAAAGCTGAAAAACTTGCATTTTTAACCGATATCGAGGGCGTTTACAAAGATCCGAAAGACAAAGATACACTGATCTCCGAGCTTCGTGTATCAGAGGCGAGAGAACTGATCGGGGACGGATTTATCGGCGGCGGCATGCTTCCGAAGTTAAACAACTGTATCGATGCGATCGAGAACGGTGTTTCAAGAGTACATATCTTAGACGGACGTATCGCACACTGCCTGCTTCTTGAAATCTTTACGAACGCGGAATTGGAACTGCCATTTTAGGAGATAAGGAGACGAAGTTTTATCATGAATAAAGAAGGATATATCAATGAGGCGGAGGAAAATATCCTCCACACATACAATCGTTTTTCACTGGTATTAGACCACGGTGAGGGTGTTTATCTGTATGATACAGACGGAAAAGAATATCTGGATTTTGCGGCAGGCATCGCAGTGCAGGCATTTGGATACGGCAACAAAGAGTATGGGGATGCCTTAAAAGCACAGATCGATAAGATTATGCATACATCAAACCTGTATTATAATGTGCCAATCATCCATGCAGCAGAGCGTGTGAAAAAAGCGAGCGGGATGGATCGTGTGTTCTTTACCAACAGTGGTACAGAGGCAATCGAAGGTGCAATCAAGGCAGCAAAAAAATACGCTTACACGAGAGACGGACATGCAGGACATGAGATCATTGCAATGAATCATTCTTTCCATGGAAGAAGTATCGGAGCACTCTCCGTCACCGGAAATAAACATTATCAGGAACCGTTTGAACCGTTAATGCCGGGTGTGAAATTTGCAGACTACAATGACCTTGACAGCGTGAAAAAACGGATCACGGACAAGACATGCGCGATCCTGTTTGAGACAGTACAGGGCGAGGGCGGTATTTATCCGGCAACAAAAGAATTTATGGAAGGTGTCCGGAAACTCTGCGATGAGCATGATATTCTTCTGATCTTAGATGAGATCCAGTGCGGTATGGGACGGACCGGTGAGATGTTTGCATGGCAGCATTACGGTGTGAAACCGGATATCATGACAAGTGCAAAAGCGCTTGGCTGCGGTGTTCCGGTCGGAGCATTCCTGATGACCGAAAAGGTGGCAGAAAAATCTTTAAAACCGGGCGATCATGGAACGACTTACGGCGGAAACCCATTTGTCGGTGCTGCAGTTGATAAGGTGCTTGAGATGATGGAGCGCGACCACATCACAGACCATGTGAAAGAAATCACACCATATCTGGAAGAAAAATTAGATGACTGGTAGCTTCCTACGATTTTCTGACAGCACGCAGGGACTTGGACTGATGCAGGGTGTGGTATCCGAAAAGCCGGTCGGACAGATCGCTGCAAAGGCACTGGAGGAAGGACTGATTGTGATCACGGCAGGTTCAGACGTACTCCGTTTTGTACCACCGCTCATCATCGAGAAACAACATGTGGATGAGATGATCGGAAAACTGAAAAAAGCATTGGATCAGATGTAAGGAATCATAGACTGCACGCGGATGTGTGCAGTCTGTTGTCGTAAAACGAGGGATAGGAAAATGGGATTATGAAGAACATACAAAAGAGAAGTGTAATTGCAGCCATAGTGGTTTGCGCAGGAGCAGCCATTATGGCTGGTGTCGTTTCAAAACAGCCTGTAAAAGAGACGACATTTCCGTTGCAGGCAGAAGAACCGGGCACAGAAGGAAAACAGCCGGATGTGAAAACAGATGCATACGATCTGGCAGATACAGACCTGACCGTGTGGTATGAAGATCCATCTTATGAAGATTTTTTGAATATGCAGCCAGACAGTATTTTGAACAGACGGGTGTGAAGGCAGCTTTCAAATGTCAGGATACTCTGGATTATATCGGGATGATTTACGACAATACCATGCAGGGAGAGGATTTTCCGGATGTTTATCTGTTAAATGGCGATGAGCTTGAGGAGGCATATTTATATGGTCTTGCCATGGAAAATGAGGATGGAGGATCTTATGAAGGGGCATCCCAAAAGTCAGTGAAAGCTTCCACCTATGAGGATAAAATGATTGGATATCCGCTCAGTTACGATGCAAATGTGTTTGTTTATCAGAACGGATATTTTGAAAACCAGCCGGAGTCACTGCAGGCGATCATTGATTATTCTAATGAGAATGAACCGGGAGAAAATGTGGAATACCTGTTAGAGTGGGATGTAAATGATGCATTTTACGATTTCCCGTTCGTTGGAAACAGTGTAACGTTTGAGAAAACGGCGCCGGAAACGATGAATGTGGCCTATGATGAAGATCTGTATCAGAAAGATCTTGAATACTTTGAAACCATTTTAGGATCATTTTCCTTAGACATCAATTCAGTCTCCATGGACAGCATTTTAGAACATTTTAAATCCGGAAAAACACTCTGTGCGTTTGTAAACACAGATTCCCTGCAAAAATTAGACGATATATCTTATTCTGTGATGGAGATCCCGGCACTGAATGAGGAACTTCCTTCTATCGGATGTGCATCTACGGATATGTTTGTTGTCAATGATTTTCAAAAATAACGGATCAGGCAGCGGATTTTGCAGATTTTGTAACAGTGCGGCTTACAGACAGACTGCATGATATGAGTGGTCATTATTCGGTATTTTTATCACAGACTGCAGATGATGCGGAAAAAACCGCTTATCAGCATACGAGGATGCCGTTTTACTGCCGGATTCCCAGGATGCAAAAGATTTCTGGGTAGGGTTAAAGGAAAAAATTGCCGAATATTTTTAAATTTTGTAAAAATAAATGAAATAAATTTTATACACTCTTGTAATAAATGAAAAATTTCGTTAAAATATAGAGAGTGGGCATTGAGGACTCCTTCTGGAATAATGAAGAAGGAGACGCTTATGACGAAAAAATTTATAAAAGTACTATGTTTTTCATGCATTTGCCTGTTGGCAGCTGCATGTGGAGAGAAAGAAAACGTCTATTTTCAATCGGAGACATCCGTGGCAGAAACGCAGCGGAGTGAGGCAGTACCTGAGACGGATGACACGCAGATATCGGAGGAGAACGGCATACAGACTGAAAAATGTTTTGTATATATCTGCGGGGCGGTAAATACACCGGGAGTTTATGAGGTCACGCAAAATGCGAGACTCTATGAGGTAATTGAGGCAGCCGGCGGTCTGACGGAGGATGCGGCAGAGGAGTCTGTCAATCAGGCGCGGGAGATCGTGGACGGAGAGATGGTACGCATTCTGACGCAGGAGGAAGCTGCTAAGGATGGTTTAGAAGAAGCAGGGGAACGAACGGAGACGGGAGTGGATGGCGAAACAGCCCAAGATTCAGATGGCAGAATAGATCTTAATCTGGCAACTGCAGCGGAGCTTATGACGCTTTCCGGAATCGGTCAGACCAAGGCGGACAGTATTATCCGTTACCGTGAGAAAAATGGTTCTTTTTCTTCTGTGGAGGAAATCAAGCAGGTAGAGGGGATCAAAGAGGGCGTTTATAATCGAATAAAAGATCATATAAAGGTGAAGTAAAATGGCAAAAAAAGGTTCTTGTTGTAGATGATGAAAAGTTAATTGTAAAGGGAATCCGGTTCAGTCTTGAGCAGGACGGAATGGAAGTGGACTGCGCATATGACGGGGAGGAAGCATTAAAGATGGCAACGGAAAATGCCTATGACATGGTGCTTCTTGATATCATGCTTCCGAAGATGGATGGATTTGAGGTATGCCAGCATATCAGGGAGTTTTCGAATATGCCGATCGTCATGCTCACCGCAAAGGGAGATGACATGGATAAGATCTTAGGGTTAGAGTACGGTGCAGATGATTACATCACAAAACCGTTTAATATCCTTGAGGTAAAGGCAAGAATTAAAGCGATCATGCGGCGTACTGCGGCGAGCCAGCCGAAAAAAGAGGACAGCAAAGTCATAGAAGCAGGTGATCTGAAATTAGACTGTGAGAGCAGAAGACTCTTTATTTTAGGGAAAGAAGTGAATCTTACCGCGAAAGAGTTTGATCTGTTAGAGCTTCTTGTCAACAACCCGAACAAAGTCTACGGCAGGGAGAATCTTTTGAATCTTGTGTGGGGATACGAATATCCGGGAGATGTGCGTACGGTAGATGTTCATGTGCGGCGTCTGAGAGAAAAGATCGAGAGCAATCCGAGCGAGCCGAAGTATGTGCATACCAAATGGGGCGTTGGGTATTATTATTCTCAGAATTAGTAAGGTGCAGCCATGACAAAATTAAAAAAATTTACAGATTTTATGAACAGCCTGAGATTCAGGCTGGTTCTTTTACTTATTCTTATAGGCGTGATCCCATGTGTTCTTTTGCGGATCGGGATGCTCAATTCTTATGAAAACAGGGCTGTTTCACTTCGAACCAGCGAAATCTTAAGCCAGGCAAAGATTTTAGCGAATCAGATCGTGTCAAATGATTATCTGGAAAATTCCGGTTCTCCTACCATTAACGCACAGCTCGAGCAGCTTTCCACTATCTATGACGGGCGTGTCATGATCATCAGTGACACCTTTCAGGTAGTGAAAGATACTTATAAGCTTGATGAAAAAAAGACGATCATCTCAGAGGAAGTCATCAAAAGCTTTTACGGGGAGGAGATTACGAAATATGATTCAAAATATCGTTATATTGAGATGACAATACCACTTGTGCGCACGGATCAGGAAAATGAAAGCAGACAGGTGATAGGTGTCATGATGGTGAGCGTGTCAACGGACAGTATCAGCCTGAACCTGGATTATCTTGCAACGAACACGAGGATCATTGAACTGATCTGCATTTTTACAGTTATTTTCGTAAGCGTCATCATTGCAGGACAGATGGTAAGACCGTTTCATAAGATGTCAAAATCAATTGATGAGATCCAGACGGGGTATGGCGAGGATGCGCTTTCTGTCAATGATTATACAGAGACGAAGCTGATCAGTGAGAAATTTAATAAAATGCTTGGAAGAATGAAGGTGCTAGATGATTCCAGACAGGAGTTTGTGTCGAATGTGTCACATGAATTAAAAACACCGCTTACTTCCATGAAGGTGCTGGCGGATTCCATCAACAGCATGGAGGATGCCCCGATCGAACTCTACAAAGAGTTTATGGGAGATATTGGCAATGAGGTGGACCGTGAGACGAAGATCATCAATGACCTGCTTTCATTAGTCAAGATGGACAAGGCAGCGGGAGATCTGAATATCACAAATATCAATATCAATGAACTGTTAGAGCAGATCTTAAAACGTCTGCGTCCGATCGCGGACAAGCAGAAAGTGGAGCTTGTGCTTGAAAGTTTCCGCCCGGTCAGCGCAGATGTTGACGAGGTAAAGATTACTCTGGCGTTTACCAATTTGATTGAAAATGCGATCAAATACAACAAGGAAGACGGCTGGGTACATGTTTCGCTGAATGCGGATCATCAATATTTTTACCTGAAAGTAGAAGATTCCGGAATCGGAATACCGGAAGATTCGTTAGGACATATTTATGAACGTTTTTACCGTGTGGACAAGTCACACTCCAGGGAGATCGGTGGAACCGGACTTGGTCTTGCCATCACGCGGAATGCAGTACTGATGCACCGTGGTGCGATCAAGGTGTTCAGTACAGAGGGAGAGGGAACGATCTTTAATGTTCGTATTCCGCTCAATTATATTTCATAACAGATTGGATCTATTGAAAATGAAAGGTCAGATTATGGATAAAAAAATCATTGTGCTGTTGTCAGGATGTATCCTGGCAGTCTTTTTGCTGGCTGGATGCGGAAATGATGAAGTGAGCAGCGAATATAATATCGAATATCTGAATAAGGACAAAACAAAGATCGTAGATGTTCCCTATGAGCGGAGGCTTCGGATACAGATGGGATGATCAAAGAATTTTTAGCAAAGTTAAGCTCAGATTCTGACAATGTTGAGTACCGCAAACCGATACCAAACGGGGTGGAGGTTACCGATTATTGCTTGACGGCGTGATGCTCTCGATCCATTTTGATGCGGATTACAGCAGTATGACGGAGGTTGAAGAAGTATTGTGCCGTGCTGCGGTGGTTCTTACCATGACACAGATTCCAGGGGTGGACTGTGTATCATTTTATGTGGCAGATGCACCGCTTACGGATATCAGGGGCAATATTGTCGGAAGCATGAATCAGGACAGTTTTATTGAGAATCCGGGAGAACAGATCAATTCAATCCAATGTACGACATTAAAACTTTATTTTGCAAATGAAACCGGTGACGGACTGGTGGAGGAGACAAGAAGCGATGTCTATTACAGCAGCAACGTGTCGATGGAAAAACTGATCATGGAACAGCTTTTGGAGGGACCGCAGACAGAGGGGGCAAAATCTGCGATTCCGGCGGGAACGAAACTGATCAATGTATCCGTGGTGGACGGTGTCTGCTATGTGAGTCTGGATGAAAACTTTAAAAATCAGGATTATCAGGTGAATGAGGCGGTTGTCATCTATTCAATCGTGGATTCCCTGACAGAATTGTCTACGATCAGTAAAGTACAGATCTCGGTCAATGGGGATACCAGTGGCACTTACCGTGATAATTTTAAATTGAGCGACATGTATGACAGAAATCTTGATTACGTCGTTTCATTGGAAGAGACAGGAGTAACAGAGGAGGAATAAATTGGGGAAAAGACCATTTCTTGAAATGGCAGCAGGGTTTATCTGCGGTATTTCCATTGCCGTGTATGGAAAGCCATGGACGCTTTGGCTTTTATTTTCTGGAATTCTGCTCTGGCCTGCAATCGTGACAGGACATGACAGAGGGATGCCGGAGAGTGACAGATATTCGGTTCGGAAACGGCGGTGGTGTATGGCGGTATGTTCTGCCGCAGCATTATTTTTGGGCTGGCATCACTGCGGGGGTGTGCAGGCGGAACAAAATCAATATCTGCCGTATTTGGAAGATGGGGAAGAGATCCTTTAAATGGGAAACTTACCGGCAAAGAGCAAAAAAACGAACAGTATTTATACAATCTATCATCTGTCAGATCAGACAGGATTCTAAAATCAGTGAATGGCAGCGCATATCTGCAAGCATCATCATCTATTGTGAGTCCGACACCTGTTCTATCGGACAAACGCTTGTTTTACATGGAAAAATAAAATTATTTAACCGGGCACGCAATGAGGGAAATTTTGATCAGGCGGCTTATTATAAGGCGCGTGGGATCACATTTGCCGTAAGTGATGTGGATGAAGTGTCTGCATACGGAAAAGCGAATCTTATTGCGGAGAAAATGTATCAATGGAAATATCATCTGGCAGGGTTGTATGAACAGGCACTTGGCGTGCGGGAGGGTGGAGTTTTAAGTACGATGCTGCTCGGAGAAAAAAATCTTCTGGATGCGGAGGTAAAACAGCTTTACCGCACCGCCGGGATCTCACATATTCTGGCGATATCGGGACTACATATCGCAGTAATCGGCATGACATTGTACCGATTGCTGCGAAAAGCGAGCTTTGGTTTCTGGGGATCGGGAATTTTTGCGGCAGTGTTTATGATCTTATATGGCATGATGACCGGAATGGGATATTCGTCGTTCCGTGCGGTCAGTATGTTTTGCATTCTTCTGCTTGGGCAGGCGGTGGGGCGAAGTTATGATTCCCTAAATGCAATGGGTTTTACCGCACTGCTCATTTTATGGAAGCAGCCGTTTGCGTTATATGATGCGGGATTTCAGTTTTCTTTTATTGCGGTGCTTGGTGTGGTATGGGCTGGAAAAATTGTGCAGAGCGCATACCAGAGGCATGCGGTGCTGCAAAAAATTGGTACAGGATTCGTGCTTCAGCTTGTGATACTGCCGGTTACGGCATGGTATTTTTATGAAATCCCGGTATATGCGATGCTGCTGAATCTGCTTGTGCTGCCGTTTGTTGGAATTGTACTGGCGTCCGGAATTGCCGGGGGTCTGCTGGGGTGTGCGGTGATGCCGCAGGCAGTACTCGTGCATATCGTATTGCTGCCGTGCCATGTGATTTTAAGCGGTTATGAAAAAATTTGTACGATTGCATCGGGTCTGCCTCATGCGTTGCTGATTACCGGAAAACCATCCGCAGTAAAAATTACCGTATACTATCTGCTGCTTGCCGTGGGACTTTTTTTGCTTTCTCATGTGACAAAGCGCCAGAAAGAAATGCAGCAGATGACAGAAGAAACGGAAGGCAAAAGAGAAGAAAGAGTTACCGGGGAATGGAGTGGAGTTTGTTTGCCTGTGGGTTGGGACTGCTTGTTTTTTTGTTTACACCAGTTTCACAAGGGATGAAACTTACTGTGCTTGATGTCGGACAGGGAGACGGGATTTATCTGCATACAGACAGCGGCTATGATATTTTTATAGATGGTGGCAGTACAAATGTGCAGAGTGTGGGAAAGTACCGTATCCTGCCGTATTTAAAGTCAAACGGTGTGAATGAGATCGATTACTGGTTTGTTTCCCATACGGATCTGGATCATATCTCAGGTCTGTTGGAGATTTTCGATGAGGGATACCGGATCAGGAATCTGGTGCTCTTCCGGGGGATGATGCGGGATGAGAGCTATGAAAAGCTGGTTTCACTGGCAAAAGAACATGGAACAGAAATCTGTATGATGAGCCGGAAAGATGCGCTTTTTTCTGGAAACGCAAAGATAACAGCCATTTCGCCGGGGTATCATGCGGGGGATGAAATGAGAAATGAAATGGGCACAGATAAGAATGAGGAGTCACTGGTGTTATTGTACGAGGAAAAAGGTTTTTTCTGCATTATTTACCGGAGATATCGGGGAGGAGCAGGAAAAACAGATCCTAAAATGGGGTGGAATCAATGACATAGATTTTTACAAGGCGGCGCACCATGGTTCAAAATATTCAAACACAAAAAGTTTTCTGGATGCGGTTTCACCACGGATTTCGGTCATTTCCTGCGCAGAAAAGAATCGATACGGACATCCGGGCAGGGCGGCGGTTGAAAATATCCGGGATACGGGGAGTGCACTGTTTTACACGATGGAGGGTGGACAGATCACAGTGACCCGGTTAAAGAAAAATGAGCTGGCAGTACAAAAATTTTTACTTCCGGACAAGCGGTTTGTATTTGTCAGGTAATGTATGTTATACTGTGGTATGCAGCTTAGTACAAAGCTGCGTAATTCGATGCAGCGAAAATGCAGCGAAGTGTAATGCAATATCAGTGCTTTGTATCTGGATAAGTGATAAAAAGGAATCAGATAAAATGAAAACGATCGATGATGATATCAGAAGCGGAAATTTCAAACAGATCTACCTGCTGTATGGAACGGAAGCATATTTAAAAAAGCAGTATAAAGACAAATTGAAAAATGCAATGGCAGCGCCGGATGACAACATGAATTTTACGACGTTTGAGGGAAAGAATATCAATCCGAAAGAAGTGATTGATCTTGCCGAAACACTGCCTTTTTTTGCAGACCGGAGAGTGATATTGATCGAGGACAGCGGATTTTTTAAAAGTTCCTGTGAGGATCTTGCTGAATATCTCACGCAGGTGGCACCGGCGACACATTTTATTTTTGTGGAAGAGGAAGTGGACAAGCGTTCGAAGATGTATAAAACGGTCAAGAATAATGGGAAGATCGTAGAGTTTTCAGCACAGAGCGAGGAACTTTTGACGCGCTGGATCTTGACCAGATTAAAAAAAGAAGGAAAAAACATCACCGGATCCGTGATGCAGCTTTTTTTAAGCAGGACAGGAACGGATATGGGAAATATTGACAGGGAGTTAGAAAAGCTGATCTGTTATGCCTTAGACCGGGATGTGATCACAGCGGAAGATGTGATGGCAGTCACGACGGAACAGACGACCAATAAGATATTTGAGATGGTCAATGCAATCGCCGAGCATAACCAGCGGAAGGCACTGGATCTGTATTATGATCTTCTGACATTAAAAGAACCTCCGATGCGCATTATGTTTCTGATTACCAGACAGTTTCAGATCCTTTTAAATGTGCGTGATATGGCAGGGCGTGGAATGGACAATCAGTCGATTGCAAAAAATGCGGGAATCCCGCCGTTTGCGGTAAAACGGAATATTTCACAGGCAAAAGGATTTACAATGGCGCAGTTAAAGAGGGCGCTTTATGATGGAGCTGACTTAGAGGAGTCCGTAAAAACAGGACGCATGAATGATCAGATGGCGGTAGAGCTTTTTATTATGAAGTACAGCCGGTCAGAAAATAACATAAAAAGAATTCTGTTTCACAGGATTCCCCGCCTGCGGCGGTCGCTTCGCGACATAATTCATCTCCGACGCAGTGCAATCCCGCCCGGAGGGCTTTTGATTCATAGTACGTAAATTCCTATGAATCAAAAACACCAGTATGACGGTACTGGTGTTTTATTATGCGGCTGGGTTAAGGCCGCATATATGTTTTTATCTATGTTTCAAAAATTAAGCTAAACCGTT
>ENA-OQJH01000628-OQJH01000628.1-human-gut-metagenome-genome-assembly--contig:-NODE-628-length-18100-cov-4.871696_pt1 | contig 18100 bp, 18 predicted proteins | sample MGYA00242597_ERZ504763 | MGnify/ENA primary metagenome ERZ504763 (study PRJEB26092, sample SAMD00036359) | human gut metagenome | host: Homo sapiens | study: EMG produced TPA metagenomics assembly of...
GGCCACCCCGGCCCAGAGCCTTGCTGCATGGCAGGAGTTTGCCCGGCAGTATTTCCCGGCGCTGGCGGACCGCCCTGCCGTGGTGCATGGCGGCAGCGTTCTGCTGCCCGTGCCTTTCCCGCAGACGGGACTGCATGTCCTGCGGGCGGGGGTGTTCGTGGGCAGTGTGCAGAAGGGCCGCTTCGTGCCGGAGCACCACCTGTTCACGGCATTCGGCGCGCTCTGCACCAACCGCGAAGCACTGACCCTTGCCGACCCGCGGGTAACGGAGTACCTTTCCGGCCGTGAGATCGCCGCGGACACTGCCGCCGATGGCTGGTGCTGCGTGACCGTGGACGGCTGCCCCATGGGCGGCGGCAAGGTGTCGGGCGGACGGGTCAAAAATCATTACCCCAAGGCCCTGCGGCTGCTGTAAATCGGCCTGAAAAGCCGGTTTTCCAACACAAACAGGCGAAAAACACGCCCGGAGCTTGAACGGGATTCGTGATTGTGCTACAATAATAGAGTTAGATTTTGTGTGCTGCCACAAGCGGGCGACCACAGCCCGTCTGCCCGCAGGCGGAGATTTCGATAAAACTTTAGGAGGTTCCCATGTCTGGACATAGCAAATGGAACAACATTAAGCGCAAGAAGGAAAAGACCGATGGCGCAAGAGCAAAGGTCTTTACCAAGATCGGCCGCGAGATCAGCGTTGCCGTCCGTGACGGCGGCCCCAACCCGGCTTCCAACAGCAAGCTGGCAGACTGATCGCCAAGGCAAAGCGCATGAGCGTGCCCAACGATAACATCCAGCGCATCATCAAGAAGGCTGAGGGCGGCGACAAGACCGAGTTCGAGGCCATCACCTACGAGGGCTACGGCCCCGGCGGCGTTGCTGTCATGGTGGAGACCCTGACCGACAACCGCAACCGTACCGCTGCGACCTGCGCCACTACTTCGACAAGAACGGCGGCAACCTGGCGCTATGGGCTGTGTTGGCTTCCTGTTCAGCCAGAAGGGTGTCATTGACATCTCTCTGGAGGATAAGGATGCGACGAGGCATGATGGACGCTCTGGATGCCGGTGCCGAGGACTTTGATGCAGGCGAAGAGGCTGCTGAGATCACCACCGATCCCGAGAACTACTCCGCTGTGGTCAAGGCCATGGAAGAGAAGGGCTACGAGATCCTGAGCGATGACCTGGCCATGGTCCCCATGACCACCACCCGCCTGACCGACCCCGATCAGCTCAAGGCAATGGGCAAGCTGCTGGACTCTCTGGAGGACAACGACGATGTCCAGAACGTCTGGCACAGCTCGAGAACGAAGAGGATCTGCCGGAATAAGGTGTATCTGCGCCTGCTGACTCTGTAATAGAAAATCAAAGCGCTGCCCCTGTGAAAAAACTCAGAGGGCGGCGCTTTTTTGCTTTGCGGATTGCGCGGCGGGGGCAAATATGGTACAATGATTTGAAACAGACCACGATGAAACGAGGTGGCGCACATGGAAGCAAAACGCATCTGCCCGTACTGCATGGGAGAACTGGAAAGCCGGGTGTCGGTGTGCCCGCACTGCGGCGGGGTACTGGCCGGGCGCAACCCGGCGGGCAGCTGCCGGTGGGCACGCTGTTGGCCGGACGGTATACCGTGGGCGAGATGCAGAGCATCGACGGCGAGGGCATCCTGTACCGGGGCGTGGAGAACGTCGGCGGTTCCGGGTGACCATCAAGGAGTATATGCCCCTGACGCTGTCGGCGGAGCGGGGCACGGACGCGCTGCTCCGGCCCAAGCTGGGCAGCGAGGTGCTGTTCAAGACCACCCGGATGGACTTTGCCGATCTCTACCGCTCCATCCAGCGCATCACCCCCGCAAACGGTCTGGAGGCCGTGCTGGACGTGTTTGAGGAGAACAACACCGTCTACGCCGTGATGGAGAATCCCGGCGGCATCCCGCTGCAGCAGTGGCTGGATGAGCGTCCCAGCCTGTTTCGACCGAGACGGCCCGCAATATGCTGCAGCCTGTGTTTGACGGTGTGGCGGCCATGCATCAGGTGGGCTGGTGCACCGTGGCATCTGCCCGGAGAACATCCGGGTGCTGGAAAACGGCCGGGCACGCCTGACGGGCTACGCCACCGTGGGGCTGCGCACGGCGGGCAGCGGCCTGCACGAGCAGCTGTACGAGGGCTACTCGGCACCGGAACAGTATTCCACCACCGAATTTGAGGGCCGCTACACCGACGAATACAGCCTTGCCGCCGTGGTCTACCGGATGGTCTGCGGGCAGAGCCCTGTTCCTGCGGCACAGCGGCTGGTGTCGGACTCCAACCCCCGCGCCCGCACGCTGGAACGGGCGGTGCCGGAGTATGTTTCGGATGTGCTCTGGATGGGCCTGCAGCTCAGGCCTGCCGAGCGCATCCAGACCGTGCCCCAGCTGTTCCGCGCACTGAGCAGCCAGGAGTATACCACGGAGCTCACCCAGACCCTGCAGCAGGCCGCGCCGCGCCCTCAGTCCACCGAGGAAGAGGAACGGAAAAAGCATATCCTCAGCCTGCGCAACCTGCTGGCGGCCATCCTGATCCTGCTGGCTATCCTGACGCTGCTCATCGTGTGGGGCCTGGTGAATCAGGGGCTGCACACCGCAAAGCCTGCGGAATCCACCCCGGCCTCCGAACCGGCCAGTTCGCTGGTGACAGAGCCGGTGAATCTGGCCCCGGATTTTGTGGGGATGGACTACGATTCGCAGGTGCGCAACAACCACAGCTATGCCGGGGATTACCTGTTCTATGTGACCATGGAATACAGTGATACTGTGGAAAAGGGCAAGATCATCCGTCAGACCCCCGAAGCCGGGGAGGTCATCGAAAAGGGCAGCACCATCGATCTGGTGGTCAGCCGCGGCCCGCAGATGGTGGAGATGCCCAACGTGGCAGGCTTTACCCGGGATGGCGCGGAGCAGCAGCTGGCGCAGGTGGGACTGAATGCGAGCTTCTATCCCATTTATAACGATGGCTCCTATGTTTCGGGCTGTGTGGCCTATTGCAGTGAGGAGCCCGGTGCCATGGTGGAGGTCGGCTCGACCATCATCGTCTATATGGCGGCAGAGGTCGAGGCCGAGTGCCAGCCACCCCGCCTGAGACCACGACCCCTTCTGCCGGTACCACACCGTCTGCCGGGCAGACGGAGCCGCCGACCGATGGAGCCGGCACCGAATACGATACGGATTGACGCAAAGCGGCCTGTCCTCTCCGGCAGGCCGCTTTCTTGATGAAAACGCTTGAAGAAAATGAATGATTCTGATAGAATTATATTAGAATCATTCAGGGGGTGTGCACTATGATCATCAAGTCGTCTACGGCGCTTCGCAATGACTACGGTTCCATTTCAAATCTGGCGCACGGAGCGGGCGAGCCGATCTACATTACAAAGAATGGAGAGGGTGACCTTGTTGTGATGAGCATTGAAGCATTCGAACAGCGGGAAGAGGCGTTGAAACTCCGGGCAAAGCTGGAAGCAGCGGAACAGGGAAGGCTTGCTGGTGCTCCGGCTTACACGCTGGAGGATTCCAGAAAACGGCTGGAGGAGATCTATCGTCGTGGCTAAGATCGAAATTCTGGAGTCGGCACAGCGGGAACTGGAAGCAATCGCAGAGCTTCACATGAATCTGGCAGGGCCGAATTCTGCCCGAAAGATCACGGATCGAATCTTGGATTCTCTTTCGCGGTTGGAACGTTTCCCGCTGTCGGGTTCGCTTCCAAGAGATGCCGAACTGCTGAAAAGCGGCTATCGCTATGTGATCGCCGGGCAGTATCTCTGCGTCTATCGGCTGATTGTGGATACTGTGTTCGTCTACCATATCGTGCATGGTGCAAGTAATTACCCGGTTTTGTTCAAACGGCTGCTGCAAGAAGAATTGAAGAGAGAAGATTGACGCAAAGCGGCCTGCCGGAGAGGGCGGGCCGCTTTTTTGATGCAGGTCGATATCCACAGGAAAAGCCAGAGCGGAAGCCCCATGGAGGAAGCTTCCGCTCTGGCTTGTTTAGGATAGGAAAGGGAATGGTTCAGTAATGGCCGGGATACGGGCTTACAGGTTGGTGTAGCCCATGAGGTAGCGGTCTACCTCGGCGGCACAGTCGCGGCCCTCCCGCAGGCCCCAGACCACAAGGCTCTGGCCCCGGCGCATATCGCCGCAGGCAAACACCTTGTCCACGTTGGTGCGGAAATGGTCGGTGTCCACACAGCCGCGGCCGGTCAGGCTGACACCGAAGGCATCGGCCACATAGCTCTCACAGCCCACGAAACCGGCGGCAATGAAGGCCAGCTCACAGTTGTAGGTAAACTCCTCGCCGGTGGGCACCATGCTGGTGCGGCCGGTCTCGGGGTCACGCTCGGGCTTGAGGTAGGAGATGACGGCAGCGGTCAGGCTGCCTGCATCGTCCTTGAGGAATTCTTTGACCGTGGTCTGGTAGACACGGGGGTCCTTGCCGAACTTGGCCATGCACTCGGTCTGGCCGTAGTCCACCTTGAGCACCCGGGGCCACTCGGGCCAGGGGTTGCCGGCGGCACGCTCCCTGGGGGGCTGCGGCATCATTTCCAGAGCCACCAGATCAGTGCAGCCTGCCGCAGGGCCGTGCCCTGCAGTCGTTGCCGGTGTCGCCGCCGCCGATGACCAGAACATTTTTGCCCTTGGCATCAATGGCCCTGCCGTCGGCAAATTTGCTGTCCAGCAGGCTCTTTGTCACGCTGGTGAGGTAATCCACGGCAAAATGCACGCCGTTGGCATCCCGGCCCGGAACGTTCAGGTCGCGGGCCTTTTTGGCACCGCAGCAGAGCACCACGCATCGTAGCTGTTCAGGATGCTCTCGGCATCCACGCACCGCCCACATCCATGCTGGTGCGGAACTCCACGCCCTCGGCCTGCATGATCCTGATGCGGCGTTCGATGACGGATTTGTCCAGCTTCATGTTGGGGATGCCGTACATCAGCAGGCCGCCCACGCGGTCGGCGCGCTCAAACACGGTGACGGCGTGGCCCCGGATGTTCAGGTACTCGGCCACCGAAAGACCGGCCGGGCCGCTGCCGATGACGGCCACGCTCTTGCCGGTGCGGGCCGGGGGAGGGCGGCGTGGAGCCAGCCCTTGGCGTAGCCCGTTTCCACAATGGCGTGCTCGTTCTCGCGCACGGTCACGCTGCTGCCGGTCACGTCACCGCAGGTGCAGGCGGCCTCGCACAGGGCGGGGCAGACCCGGCTGGTGAACTCCGGGAAGCGGTTGGTGGCGCGCAGGCGGTGGAGCGCCAGCTCCCACTTGCCCTGATAGACCAGGTCGTTCCACTCGGGGATCAGGTTGTTCAGCGGACAGCCCGATGCCATGCCGCCGATCATCATGCCGGCCTGGCAGAAGGGCACGCCGCAGTCCATGCAGCGGGCGGCCTGGGTCTGCTGCTCCTCGCGGGAGAGCCAGACGTGAAACTCGTTGAAATTTTCAATGCGCTCCAGCGGCGGGACATCCGTGCTGGTCTTGCGCGTGTAATCCATAAATCCAGTGATCTTGCCCATGATCCAGCCCTCCTTACTTCTTCTTCTGCACAGCGTAGAATGCTTCGATCTGTGCCTGTTCGCCGTCCAGGCGCGCTCCTCCATGGAAGCGATGACCCGGAGCATCCGGTCGTAATCGTAGGGGAGGACTTTCTTGAACTTGGGCAGGTACTCGCTGAAGTTGTCCAGGATCTCCTTGCCGCGGGGGGAGCCGGTGGCTTCCACATGCTCACGGATGAGCTCCTTCAGGGCGGCAACATCGTACTTGTGCTCCACAGGCTCCAGGCTCACGGTCTCCTTGTTGACCCGCTGGTAGAAATCCCAGTTCTCGTCCAGAACGTAGGCCACGCCGCCGGTCATGCCGGCCGCGAAGTTCTTGCCGGTCTGGCCCAGGACCACGACAGTGCCGCCGGTCATGTACTCACAGCCGTGGTCACCCACGCCCTCGACAACGGCGGTCGCGCCGCTGTTGCGGACGCAGAAGCGCTCACCGGCCACGCCGGAGACGAAGGCCTTGCCGCTGGTGGCACCGTAAAGGCCACGTTGCCGGTGATGATGTTTTCCTCGGGCTTGTAGCCGATGCCCTCGGGCGGGCGGACGATGATCTTGCCGCCGGACAGGCCCTTGCCCATGTAGTCGTTGCAGTCGCCGGTCAGGCTGAGGGTCAGGCCCTTGGGGATGAACGCGCCAAAGCTCTGGCCGCCTGCGCCGGTGCACTCGGCGGTGTAGACATCGTCGGGCAGGGAGCTGCCGTACTTGCGGGTGATCTCGCTGCCAAAGATGGCACCCAGGCGCGGTCGGTGTTGGAGACTCCAGCCGGACGCTCTGGGGTGCCTTGCTGCCCAGCTTGAACTTCTTCATCAGCACCTTCATGTCGAGGGTGTTCTCAAGGTGGAAGTCATAGGTGTCGGCAGGCACAAAGTGGACGTTGCTGTTTGCAATGGCCGGGTTGTGCAGGATGCAGTCCAGATTCATCTTGGCGGCACGGCTGCCGGCAGCACTGGGCTTGACATGGAGCAGGTCGGTGCGGCCCACCAGCTCGTCGATGGTGCGCACGCCCAGCTTGGCCATGTACTCCCGCAGCTCCTGCGCCACAAAGGTCAGGTAGTTGATGATATACTCGGGCTTGCCCTTGAACCGCTTGCGCAGCTCGGGATTCTGGGTGCAGATGCCCATGGGGCAGGTGTCCAGGTTGCAGACACGCATCATCACGCAGCCTTCGCACATCAGCAGGGAGGTGCCGAAGCCGAACTCCTCAGCGCCCAGCATACAGCTGATGGCAACATCGCGGCCGGAGAGCAGCTTGGAGTCGCTCTCAATGCGGACGCGGCTGCGCAGGCCGTTCAGGATCAGGGTCTGGTGGGTCTCGGCGATGCCCAGCTCCCAGGGCAGGCCCGCATTCTTGATGGAGGTGCGGGGGGCTGCACCGGTGCCGCCGTCGTAACCGGAGACAAGGATGACCTGTGCGCCGCCCTTGGCAACACCGGCGGCAATGGTGCCGACACCGGCCTCGCTGACCAGCTTCACGTTGATGTTGGCGTGGCGGTTGGCATTCTTCAGGTCATAGATCAGCTCGGCCAGATCCTCGATGGAGTAGATGTCGTGGTGGGGCGGGGGAGAGATCAGCCCACGCCGGTGGTACTGTGGCGGGTCTGGCGATCCAGGGGTAGACCTTGGCACCGGGCAGGTTGCCGCCCTCGCCGGGCTTTGCGCCTGTGCCAGCTTGATCTGGATCTCTTCGGCGGAGACCAGATACTTGCTGGTCACACCGAAGCGGGCCGAGGCTACCTGCTTGATCTTGGAATTGCTCTCGCTCTGGTAGCGCTCCTCGGGCTCGCCGCCCTCGCCGGTGTTGCTCCGGCCGCCCAGACGATTCAGGGCGATGGCGATGGTCTCGTGGGCCTCACTGCTCAGGGCACCGTAGCTCATGGCAGCGGCTTGAACCGCTTGACGATGGAGTTGACGGGCTCCACCTCCTCAAGGGGAATGCCGCCGTTGGGTCATAGCTGAAGTCCAGCAGGCTGCGCAGGTGCATGCCCTCGGCACCCATGTTGTCCACGGTACGGGTGAAGTCTTTGAAGGCCTTGTAGTCGCCCGTGAAGCAGGCTTTCTGGAACAGATGGATGGTCTGCGGGGTGAAGAGGTGCTCTTCCTTGCCGCTGCGGAACTTGTGAGCACCGCCGTCGGCCAGCTCCATGTTGATGTCCAGACCCAGCGGGTCAAAGGCGGCGTTGTGGGCAGCTTCCACGTCGGCCTGAATGTCCTCCAGACCGATGCCGCCCACGCGGCTGACCGTGCCGGTGAAGTACTTGTCGATGACATCCCTGGAGATGCCGACCGCCTCAAAGATCTGGCTGCTCTGGTAGCTCTGGATGGTGGAGATGCCCATTTTGGAGGCGATCTTCACGATGCCGTTCAGCACAGCCTTGTTGTAGTCGTCCACGGCGGCGTAGTAATCCTTGTCCAACAGACCCTCGTCGATGAGCTGGGCAATGGTGTCGTGGGCCAGATAGGGGTTGACGGCACAGGCACCGTAGCCCAGCAGGGTGGCAAAGTGGTGCACCTCGTGGGGCTCGGCGCTCTCAAGGATGAGGCCATGGCCGTGCTCTTCTTGGTGCGGATGAGGTACTGGGACACGGCAGAAACAGCCAGCAGGCTGGGGATGGAGACGTGGTACTCGTCGATGTCGCGGTCAGAGAGGATGATGATGTTGGCACCGTCCTTGTAGGCGCGGTCCACCTCCAGGAACACGCGTCGATAGCCTTTTCCAGGCTGGTGTTCTTATAGTAATTGATGGAAACCGTGGCGGTCTTGAAGCCGGGCACGTTCATGTGCTTGATCTTGAGCAGATCCGTGCTGGTCAGGATGGGGTTCTGCACCTTGAGCACCTTGCAGTTCTCGGGCTTGTCCTCCAGCAGGTTGCCGTGGGCACCCACATAGACGCTGGTGGAGGTGACCACCTTCTCACGGATGGCATCGATGGGCGGGTTGGTGACCTGTGCGAACCGCTGCTTGAAGTAGTTGAACAGCGGGGGATGCTGGTCGCTCAGGACAGCCAGCGGGGTGTCGGTGCCCATGGCTCCGGAAGGCTCGGCACCGGCCCGGGCCATGGGCAGGATCAGCTCCTTGATCTCCTCGTATTTGTAGCCAAAGACTTTCTGCAGGCGGGTCAGCTCCTCGCCGGTGTAGCTGGGGACCTTGATGTTGGGGATCTTCAGGTCCTTCAGCCGGACCAGATTCCGGTCGATCCACTCGCCGTAGGGCTCGCGGCTGGCGTAGTATTCCTTCAGCTTCTCGTCATCCACGACCTCGCCCTTGACGGTATCCACCAGCAGCATTTTGCCGGGGCGCAGGCGGTCTTTCATCAGGATGTTGTCGGGGGCGCAGGGCAGCACGCCCACCTCGGAGGACAGGATCATTCGGCCGTCCTTGGTGATATAGTAGCGGCTGGGGCGCAGACCATTGCGGTCCAGCACCGCGCCCACCACATCGCCGTCAGAGAAGAGGATGGCGGCGGGGCCGTCCCATGGCTCCAGCATGGTGGCGTAATACTGGTAGAAATCGCGCTTCTTCTGGCTGATGTTCTTGTTGTTCTCCCAGGCTCGGGGATGGTGATCATCACCGCCAGGGGCAGGTCCATGCCGTTCATCACCATGAACTCCAGCGCGTTGTCCAGCATGGCGGAGTCCGAGCCGGAGGTGTTGATGATGGGCAGGATCTTGTTCATGTCGTCCTGCAGGATGGGGCTCTCGATGCTCTCCTCACGGGCCAGCATGGCATCGGTGTTGCCTTGATGGTGTTGATCTCGCCGTTGTGCAGGATGAACCGGTTGGGGTGGGCACGCATCCAGCTGGGGTTGGTGTTGGTAGAAAAGCGGCTGTGCACCATGCCGATGGCGGACTCGTAATCCTCGTCCTGCAGGTCAAGGTAGAACAGGCGCAGATCGTGCACCAGGAACATGCCCTTGTAGACGATGGTGCGGCTGGACAGGCTGGGCACATAGGTGCCGTTGCTGGCCTGCTCGAACACCCGGCGGATGATGTAGAGCCTGCGGTCAAAATCAATGCCCTTGCTCACACGGGCAGGCTTTTTGATGAAGCACTGCCAGATGGAGGGCATGCAGTCCCGGGCCTTCTGGCCCACGGCATCGGGGTCTACCGGCACCCTGCGCCATGCCAGAAACTCAAGCCCCTCCTTGCGGGTGACCAGCTCAAACAGCTTCATGGCCTGTGCCCGCAGGTGCTCGTTCTGGGGGAAGAAGAACATGCCGACACCGTATTCCCGCTCGTTGCCCAGGCTGATGTTCAGCTCATCGGCCACCTTGGAAAAGAACTTGTGGCTGATCTGCAGCATGATGCCCACGCCGTCGCCGGTCTTGCCCTCGGCATCCTTACCGGCGCGGTGCTCCAGCCGTTCCACGATGCTCAGGGCATCGCTGACCGTCTGATGGCTCTTGCGGCCCTTGATGTCCACCACAGCGCCGATGCCGCAGGCATCGTGCTCGAACTGAGGGTCATACAGGCCAAGAGGCGTGGCGTTTTCCGTAAATTGATCCATTGCCTTTCCCATCCTTATCTCTCAAAATATCCTCCGGGCCGCGGCACATTCCGCAGCCGATCTTGCACAGAAAACAAAAAAGCGCCCCAGAAGGTATAGAATACCCCTCTGGAACGCCTTTGTTCCGATGATTCTATTATAGCGGATGGTGAGAGATGTTCAAGTGACAGCTGCGCCAAACTTGATGCCTGAAGTCCGGTCATCTTGTGCGGTTTGATGGAATGATGAACGCATTTCATCAAAACCTTGAAAAAAAACCGCCGCATCCGGCTGCCGGTCTGGGGCAGGGGATGCGGCGGTTTGCGTATGATTGCGGGGCGTTTCTGTCCTTAGTGCTTTGCGGCGCGCTGTTTGCGGTCGAAGAACCACCCGCATACCAACAGACCGATGCCAAAGATCAGAAGCACGGCAGCCAGCCAATCGGTGGTACCGGTCTGGATCAGGGTCACGGTCGTGGTGTTCTGCGTGGGCGTTTCCTCCGGCTGGGCCAACGACGCGGACGTGTCAGTCTGAGCCGGTTCCTCCGCAGGCAGCTCGCCGGGGGCCTCTGTTTCCTCTGTTTCCTCTGTTTCCTCGGTTTCCTCGGTTTCCTCGGTTTCCTCGGTTTCCTCGGTTTCCTCGGGGATCTCGGGTTCCTCAGGCTCCTCGGGGGTCTCCGGCCCCTCAGGCTCCTCGGGGATCTCGGGGGTCTCCGGGTCTACGGGAACGACCGGAACATAGGGGTCGTCCGGGCTGTTCTTCAGGTTGGTAAAGACGACCTTGGCGGTGTCGTTCTGGGGCACAACGCCGGTCTCTGCAGGGTTGAGATTCAGCAGGGTCCAGCCGTCCTGAGCGGTTTCGGTGATGGTATAGCCGATGCCTGCGGGCAGGTTCGAGAGCGTGATGCTCTCGCCGCTTTTCAGGGTGAAGGATGCCTTGCCGTTTTTGAACGGGACACCGCACCATTTGTCGTTGATCGTGGTGATGGCATCATCATCCAGCGTGAGCTCAAAGGTGAACACGGTGTCATAGTCGCTCGGCAGCAGTTCACCGACCGTCTCTTTGCAGACGGTCAGGCTGCCGATGCTGCCGTGTGCGGCCTTGAGGGACAGGGGGTCGGTGAGTTCAGTACCGGGCTGGAACAGCACGGTATGCCGGGCACTTTCATCGTCCCCATGGGCGTTCCAGCGGGTGGTTTCAGAGTCGTCGTACCAGCCGGTAATGAAATCATAGCAGTCCGGTTCGCCGTCCAGCGCCCAGCCTTTGCCGGTATCGCCAAAGGTGATGGTGGCACCGTCTGCGTTGTAGATGTCGTCACCAGAAAGCCTTGCGTGATTGTTGTACAGCTCTACATCGTCTGAAAGAATCGCAGTGCCAGAGTTCACAAGTCCGCCGCCTACAGAACCGGCATGGTTATAGCGTACACTGCCGGCCAGCAGGTTCAGCGTCGCATGCTCATCGTTTTGGATACCGCAGTTGCTGTTGTATTCCACCTGCAGATTGGCACCCTTTTCCACGGTGAAGAGATTGCAGTTGACGATACCGGACACCGTATTGTAGTTGGCAGTGACATTTGCACCGCTTTCTATCAGAAAAGCACCCTGCTTCAGATCACCCATCACTTGATTGTAGATGCCATGGGCACCGTTGTGGTTGGCGGTGACATTTGCACCGGACTCAATCGTCAGATAGGAATCGTAACTGTTGTAGATACCGAGCTTAGCATTGTTGTCCACTGAAACATTGGCACCATTCTGGATGTGCAGCTTACAGCTGTTCACGATGGCAGCCAGGCCCTTGTTCTGACATACGGAGACGTTTGCACCACTTTCAATGGTCAGGTCGGCGCCTGCATACACATACAAACCGCCAGAGCCGTAGCCCGGGTCATTTGTGCCGTTGCCGTCGCAGATGACCTGCGAACCGCCTTGGATCACGCCAATGCCGCCGACACCAAGGCCGGAACCGCCATTGTCGCGGATATCAAGGGTAGAACCGGAATCCACGTCAAGGCCATCAACGAAAACAGCGTAGCCATACCATGCGCCGGTGTTTCCGGTGGCGGTCAGGGTCGAGGATTCCATGGTCAGCTTACCGCCATAGCAGCCAATGCCGAAGCCGTAGCCATCAGGATCGGATTTGCCGTTGTCCATCACCACGACATTTGAACTGGACAGTGTGATGTCGATCGGATCGATCGTCATGGCCGCATGGGCACAGCCTGTGATCTCAAGATAAGAGTTGTTGATCTTGATCTCACGGTTAGGTTGTCCTTTAAATTCCGAGTCATCGGCGTAGATACCACTTGCACGATAATTAGAGACACCACGGATCACGGCGTATGATCCATCCAGATACAGGTTGCTCTTCTGATACAGATAGATGCCGCTGCCGCAGCTTCCATCCGGGATCAACGTAAGTTGACGTTGTTCAGTCTCAGATTCGAGTTGCTGATCAGGTTGGCCGTTCCTCCTGCGCCACCTTCATGGGTATGAGTATGCGCATAGATATTCAGCGTAAGATCTTTAAACGTGATATCACTGTGCGATGCATACATACCGTTCTGGTTCAGCGTCAGCGTGTAGGTGTTGCCGCCGGAAATGGTCAAGTTCTTACTATGGAACTCAAGGCCCGTATCCCACTCAATGTCCTTCAGCAGGTCGATCTGATCACCATCCGTCGCGGCAGTGATTGCATCGTCCAGTGTGGAGTAGTAGTACGTATCGTCGATCTTGTCGATCTTGCACACAGGCGGGGTTGTGGTGCTGCCGTCGTCGTCCGCAGAGCCATCGTCATCCGATTCCTCGTCAAGAGTTTTGAAGGTGAGATTCCCTGCGGATCGGTCATCCGCTGCTTCTTCATCGTTGTCCGCATCCACGACAGCGAGCTGCTGTTCCGGTGAATCATCAAGGGAGTAGGGGACGGTGGAAAGGTCACTCCAGTCCAGAATGGTGCCGTCCGAATCCGTGATGGTGGGGTCGGGGCTCAGTGCAAGTACACTCAGCGGCAGAACATGAAGCAGCAATCCGATGGTAAGTATCACTACGAACCATCTCTTTTTCATAATTTTTTCTCCTCCTCTTTCTGAAATATAGTACATTTTGTGTACTGCTAATATAGTAGCATCGGATGTTCGGAAATACAAGAGGTTCAAACGAATTTGAAACCGAAAGATCCAAATTTTTGAAACGGTGGGGAACCGCGCCGGAGTTTCTCCGGAAAATGATTCCTGCACAGGAGTGAAAGCTTATCCATGCGCCGGAAATTCCCAGAAATTATGAAAAAGTTTCGACACAAGAAAAACTCCCGGGAAATCCCGGGAGCGTAGCAAAAACAAAGGAAGAAATTCCCTGCGGCGGCAGTCAGCGTCCCAGAATGGCCCGCAGGTCCTCTTCCGGGGTCGTGACGGCCATCAGGTTGTAGCGCCGCTGAAGCTCCTGCACGACCCCCGGAGAGAGAAAGGCCGGGAGGGTGGGGCCGAGGCGAATGTTCCGGATGCCCAAAGCCAGCAGGGCAATCAGGATGCAGACTGCCTTCTGCTCGAACCAGCAGAGCACCAGCGAGAGCGGCAGGTCGTTGACGGTGCAGCCGAAGGCATCGGCCAGAGCCAGTGCGATCCGGATGGCGCTGTATGCGTCGTTGCACTGGCCCACATCGAGGATGCGGGGCAGGCCCGCCACGGTGCCGAGATCCAGGTCGTTCAGGCGGAATTTGCCGCAGGCCAGCGTCAGAATCACGGTGTCGGGCGGGGTGAGCTTGGCGAACTCGGTGTAGTAGCGGCGGGAAGGCCGGGTGCCGTCACAGCCGCCCACCAGGAAGAAATGGCGGATCTGCCCGCTTTTCACGGCCGCAACGATCTCATTGGCGTGGGAGAGCACAGCGCTCCGCGCAAAGCCGGTGGTGACCGTTTTGCCGCCGTTCATGCCCGGGATGATGGTATCCTCCGGGTAGCCGCCCAGTTCCAGCGCTTTCCGGATGACGGGGGTGAAGTCTCGGTCCTCCCCGATGTGCGGCACCCCGGGATAGGAGACCACCGAGGTGGTAAAGACCCGGTCGGCGTAGCTGGGGCGCAGCGGCATGATACAGTTTGTGGTGAAGAGGATGGGGGCGGGGATGTCCTCAAACTCCGACTGCTGGTTCTGCCAGGCGGTGCCGAAATTTCCCTTGAGGTGCGAATAGCGCTTTTTCAGCTCCGGATAACCGTGGGCGGGCAGGAGTTCCGAGTGGGTATAAACGTTGATGCCTTTGCCCTCGGTCTGGGCCAAAAGTTGCTGGGTGTCGTAAAGGTCGTGGCCGGAAATGACGATGAAAGGCCCTTTCTCGATGGTCAGAGGGACTTCTGTCGGTTCCGGTTCGCCAAAGGCACCGGTGTTGGCATGATCCAGCAGTTCCATGGTGCGGAAGCTGGCTTCTCCGGTCCTTTGCACCAGGAGCCAAAGTTCCTCCATGGATAGCCCCGAGGTGCCCACTGCCTTCAGGGCGGTACAGTAAAATTTGTCCAGCTCCGGTCGATGCGGCCCAGCACCCGAGCATGATAGTTATAAGCGGCCATTCCCCGCAGGCTGAACAGCACAAAGCATTTCAGGCTTCGCACATCCGGTCAGGCTCCTGCCAGAGCTGCTGCATATCATAGTCCTCGGCAATGCCCGGACAGGCGGCGTGGATCTTCTCGATCAGCTGCCCGACGGTGTGCTCGTCAAAATTTACATTGGTGATGGTGGTGAACAGCCCCTGCATCAGCAGCAAAGCCTGCTCCGGAGCCGGAGCACGGCCTTCGCCAATGAGCTGCTCCGCATACCGGATCAGGGCACCGGTCAGCCGGTCCTGCGCCGCTGCGGTCGGAGCCGATTTCCCGCACACACCTGCCCGACCGGTACAGGCAGTCCCGTTGGCCGCCTGCTCACATTGGAAACAAAACATCTGCTCATCCATAAAAATACTCCCTTCGCTTTCTGGCAAAGGGAGTATGGACAACGGACAGAGGAAATATGCAGGAAAAAAAGGGGCCGCACCCCTTCGGATGCAGCCCTCTGAAAAGGAATGCTTAGTAGGTGATGCCCTGTGCCATCATGGCGGTGGCCACCTTCAGGAAACCGGCGCAGTTTGCACCGACCATCAGGTTGCCCTCGGAACCGGCAGCAACGGATGCATCGTAGGAAGCGTGGAAGATGCCCTCCATGATGCCCTTCAGCTTGGCATCCACTTCCTCAAAGCTCCAGCTCAGACGCTCGGAGTTCTGGCTCATCTCCAGGCCGGAGGTGGCCACGCCGCCGGCGTTGGCTGCCTTTGCGGGTCCGTACAGGACACCGTTGGACAGGTAGACCTCGATGGCCTCGGGCGTGCTGGGCATGTTTGCGCCCTCGCAGACAACGGTGCAGCCGTTCTTGACCAGAGCCTCAGCGGACTCCTTGTTGATCTCGTTCTGGGTCGCGCAGGGCAGGGCGATGTCGCAGGGGACAGTCCAGACCTTGGAGCAGTCGGCAACGTAGGTTGCACTGGCGTGGGTCTCGGCATACTCCTTGATGCGGCCGCGGCGGACTTCCTTCAGCTCCTTGACGTAAGCCAGATCAATGCCGTTGGGGTCGTAGACGTAGCCGTTGGAATCGGACATGGTAACGACCTTTGCGCCCAGAGACTGGGCCTTCTGGCAGGCATAGATGGCAACATTGCCGGAGCCGGAGATGACCACGGTCTTGCCGGCAAAGCTGTCGTTGCGCATACACTTCAGAGCCTCGGCGGTGAAGTAGCACAGGCCGTAGCCGGTGGCCTCGGTACGGGCCAGAGAGCCGCCGAAGGTCAGGCCCTTGCCGGTGAGCATACCGCCCTGGAAGCTGTTGGTCAGGCGCTTGTACTGGCCGAACATGTAGCCGACCTCGCGGCCGCCGACACCGATATCACCGGCGGGGCAGTCCACGAACTGGCCGATGTGGCGGTACAGCTCGGTCATAAAGCTCTGGCAGAAGCGCATGACTTCCATGTCGCTCTTGCCGTGGGGGTCAAAGTCAGAGCCGCCCTTGCCGCCGCCCATGGGCAGGGTGGTCAGGCTGTTCTTGAAGGTCTGCTCAAAGCCCAGGAACTTCAGGATGCCCTGGTTGACAGAGGGGTGAAAGCGCAGGCCGCCCTTGTAGGGGCCGATGGCGCTGTTGAACTGGACGCGGTAGCCGCGGTTCACCTGGACCTTGCCCTGATCATCGACCAGGCACACGGAAGGTGATGATGCGCTCGGGCTCGACCAGACGCTCGATCAGCCGGCCTTCTCGTACTCAGGATGCTTCTCCACCACGGGCTGGATGCTCTCCAGCACCTCGCGGACAGCCTGCAGGAACTCAGGCTCATTGGCATTGCGCTGTGCAAGGCGTCGTAAACGCGCTTCAGGTATTCATTCGTCAGCATAATAGAATACTCCTTTTCCCATGATTTACAATCGCTCTGCCCACTATCACAGAGCGCTTCACCATTATAAAGCATTGTGCGGCGATTTACAAGAGAGGAAATCGGAAAATGTTTCAGTGAAGCCAAAATAAAAATGAATCCGCTTCACAGTGTCAGTGCCGGCGGCGCTGGGGATCTCCTGCAGCTCAAAGCGGTATTCCTGCGCGGCATCGGGGTATTTTGCCTTATCCACGGGGCTGAGGAACATGGCAAGGGGCCGCAGCCAGAGTCCGCCGTCCCCGTAGAGCTTACGGTAGACCACAAAGGCTCCCCCGTTTCGGAATCGTTGGCAACGGCCTCCACCAGATAAAAGTCGCCCTTGAAGTGCCGGTATACCCGGCCGATCTTGAGTTCGTTCGGCATTTGGATTCTCCTTTCTGCAGGGATATTCAAAAATCCCCCGCAGGCGGCTGGCGCTGGCGGGGGAGCGGTGCATGATTTACTTCTTCAGCAGCTTCTCGCAGGCATCGGCGGCACCCTCAAGGTACTGGCCGGGGTAGGCCTCGATCATGCCGCATCGGAGCAGGCAGCCAGCTGGGGATCGATGGGGCACTTGGCCAGCACGGGCAGGCCGTGCTTTGCGGCCACCTCATCCACATGGCTCTCGCCGAACACGCTGATCTTCTTGCCGCAGTCGGGGCAGACGATGTAGCTCATGTTCTCCACGATACCCAGCATGGGTACCTTCATCATCTCAGCCATGTTCACGGCCTTGGCCACGATCATGCTGACCAGCTCCTGGGGGCTGGCAACGACCACGATGCCGTCCACGGGCAGGCTCTGGAACACGGTCAGGGGCACGTCGCCGGTTCCCGGAGGCATGTCCACAAACAGGAAGTCTACATCCTTCCAGACCACATCGGTCCAGAACTGCTTGACCGCACCGGCGATCACGGGGCCGCGCCACACAACGGGGTCCTCCTCGTTCTCGACCAGCAGGTTGATGCTCATCACATCAATGCCCATCCGGCTCTGGATGGGCCAGCAGCCCTTTTCATCGGCATGGCACGGCCATGGATGCCGAACAGCTTGGGGATGGACGGGCCGGTGATGTCGCATCCAGGATGCCGCAGTGGTAGCCCCGGCGGGCCATGGCGCAGGCCAGCAGGGCACTGGTCATGCTCTTGCCGACACCGCCTTTGCCCGAAACAACGCCGATGACCTTTTTCACGCTGCTGTTGGGGTTGGGGGCATCGTGCTCAGGTGCGGCGGTGCGGGAAGAACATGCTGCCCCGCAGGTGGAACAGTCATGGGTACATTCTTCGCTCATACTCTAACCTTTTCTCCTTTATCATAATTAGACAGATCGTCTTGACCAACCCATATCATACCATAAAACCGGGTGGGAAACAACCCACAGGGGCGCTCATCTTCACAAGAGTGCATATTGCCCGGGAAAGGCCGCATACACTGAACCGAACGCCTGTGCGGGGGAAGGAGGAAGACCATGGGGCAGAGCTACCTGAAAAATGCCGCCCTCCTGACGGGGCGGATGTCCTGCTGCGGCTGGCCGGGATGGGCCTGCGCATCTATCTGGCCAACGCCCTGGGCGGCGAGGGGATGGGGCTGTACCAGCTGGTGCTGGCGGTCTACGCGCTCTTTGTCACGCTGCAACGGCGGGGG
>ENA-OQJH01000629-OQJH01000629.1-human-gut-metagenome-genome-assembly--contig:-NODE-629-length-18100-cov-1.731709_pt1 | contig 18100 bp, 27 predicted proteins | sample MGYA00242597_ERZ504763 | MGnify/ENA primary metagenome ERZ504763 (study PRJEB26092, sample SAMD00036359) | human gut metagenome | host: Homo sapiens | study: EMG produced TPA metagenomics assembly of...
TCTTCTTAGGGATCATCTCTGATACGATCACACGGCATCCGTATGCTTTCGCTGTCTGGGCGTTAATTAATCCCATAGTTCCTGCACCAATGACTACAACTGTCTCAAATGGCTTTAATCTTAATTTCTTTGCTCCGTGAATGACTGTTGCAAGTGGTTCCATAAATCCTGCTTCCGAGGATTAGTCATTCGCCACTTATAAACTCCACTTGAATTCTTTACACAATAATTTGAAAAACCAAAGAATCCCCATTTATATCCATCTTCTGTATCCTTGCGAATTTCTTCACACTGATCGATATGTCCTTCACGACAAGCCGGACAATGTCCACATCCTTCATATCCAGTTGCAACCATATCTCCAATTTTAAGATCTGTTACTTTCTCTCCTACCTGTTCAACGATTCCGGCGGCTTCATGTCCTCCGGCCATCGGATATCCTTGATGTTCCCGTAATCCTAACCACTGTCCATAATCTGTCGTGCAGATATTACATGCTTTCATATGAAGTAATACATCATATGGTCCTACTTCTGGAAGATCACGTTCTCTGACTTCTGCAGCACCTTTTTTTACCAAACACCCAAATTTCATTTTCATTCCCATAACACCACACTTCCTTTCAAGATTCATTCTTCTTATCTTTATTTTTATATATTGATGTACCTAGACCACTCCATTGCTATGCTTTGTTTACACTGCCGAATAATGTGATGTAGTGTTTTAATGCTTCTTTGTATCCTATCCTCATCTCATTAGAAAGATCAAACATATTCGCTGTTTTATTTCCAAATTCTCCAAGACTTCCATCTTTCTTCATATGATCATAGTCAATCTGTAAGTATCCTTTTAATGTTTCTAACCCTGCATTACTTAAGTCTGTGCACAAATTAACTTTCTGAATTCCTGTCTGTACTGCTTTCTTCAGGTTATCATCTCCTGTTCCTGATCCTCCATGAAGAACTAATGGCACTTCGACCATCTGATGCAAGTCTGCTAATAGTTCAAATTCCAGTTTTGGAGTTCCGTGAGATGTTCCGACAGATACTGCCAACGCATCTACATTTGTCTGTTTTACAAAATCGATTTGCTTCTTCTTTCCTTGTAAGACCGGGAATCTCTGGTCTGTTCATATTCAAATCCCTGTCCAACATGTCCAAGTTCTGCTTCTACAGAAACTCCAACTGCATGAGCAATCTTTACAATCTCTGCAACTTCTCTGACATTCTCTTCAAATGTCAATGTAGAACGGTCTACCATGACAGATGTATATCCACAGCGGATTGCCTGGATGATCTCTTCAAATGGTCCTCCATGGTCTAAGTTTAATGCTGCTGTTACTTCTGGAAATTTCTTTTCATAAAAATGAACGGCATCGGATACTTCTTCGATCTGATGAATTCCCGCACCGTCAATGATGATCGGAGCTTTTAGTTCGCTTGCTGCTTCAAAAATACTCTTTACTGTATGTGACATGCTCCCACCACTTAAATCCCTGATTTTGAAGTGGGGGCTTCTTGCTCAATGGCTCTACTGAGCCAAGTATCTACAAGCTATCCTCGCGTGCCCCGCGATTCTTTTGCCCAGACACGGGCATGTTTTCTTATTATCCAATTGTCCGGATACGGACAGTTTATGCTGTCAACATCCTTCTTGCCTCTTCACGGATGTTGATTGCTGCATTATGATCTCTGTCCATCTCATTTCCACACTCACAGTGATAGACTCTTTCAGATAATTTTAGCTCTTTCTTTATCCTTCCACATTTACAGCATTTTTTACTGGATGGAAAGAAACGGTCTACCTTTACCATTTTCTTTCCCTGCCACGCCAGTTTATAGTCTAACATTTTCCTGAACAGTCCATATCCATTATCCTGTACGCTTTTTCCGAAGTGCAGACACTGACCCATCGTTTTCATATCGATATCTTCCACCGCAACTGCATCATAACTGTCTGCGATCTTCCGGCTGAGTTTGTGCAGATGGTCTCTTCGCTTATTTCGTATCTTTTCATGACATCTGGCAACTTTCTTTTTCTGCAGTTCATAGTTATGGCTTCCTCGTACGCATCTTGACAACTTTCGCTGCTCCCTCGCCAGTCTTTTTTCATTTTTTCTGAAAAAACCTGCTTCTTCCATCTCGATCTTTTCTGAAAACACTGCCATCCCCTGCATTGCATAATCTATCCCAAGTATCTTTGCAGTACTATAGTCTGGTTCAGCTGCTTGGTTTTCACAGCTGTATCCTTCATACAGCAGACTTGCAAAGTATTTTCCGGATGGTTCCATACTGACAGTCACTGACTTCAAACGAACTCCTTCTGCTGTCTCCCTGTGTTTTTTCATGGCAATCCATTTTAATTTCGGAAGTCGAATCCGCTTGCTTTCCACCAAGATATTTTCATTGACCACATTCGTTGTATAGCTGTTTCTAGAATGATGTTTTGACTTGAATCTTGGAAATCCAATCTTGGGATCCCGAAAAAAATTCTTATATGCCTTTTCCAGATGAAGCTGGACATTTGCCAGTGCCAGCGAATCTACTTCTTTCAGAAATGGATATTCCCTTTTATACATGGCCGGTGTGTTTTTTAACATTTTCTTTGTCTTTTCATACTCTCGAATCTTATCATCAAGCATCTGATTGTACAGAAAACGACAACAGCCAAATGTTTTGCCAAGAAGTATCTTCTGTTCTTCTGTCGGATAGATCCGGAAACGATATGCTATGTTCAATACTTTTTCTCTCCCTGGTTTTCAATGTATTGACGGATTACTTCTGCTGTTGTGCCTGCTACTGGCACTTTTATAAGCATTGATAAATTTACTAAGTTCTGTTCTCGGCTGCGCACGGAACATTACATGCACATGATTAATGTCATGGTTCTATTATACCATAGATCGTGCTATCGAATAAGTGTTCTTTTTGTTTTTATGCAATTCATCTCCCACCTGTAGAGGAAGGAGAATTCTTGCTATATTATGTTAAAAATTGTTTTATATTTATTCATGATTGCCCGATTATTTAACGGTTTTAATTGTATCTTTGGTGCTCTATATAAGAATGTAAGATTCTTTTCATTCTGTAACTCATCGATGTTCTCATATAAACCCGTTGCTAATAAAAATACTGGTAGATCCTGCCTTACAAAAATCTGAAAAGATCCAGCAAAAACCTGCATAAATTCATTATTCGTGACTTCATCAATTGTGATCAAGAGCCTCTTCCCATTCTTTTTCATCTTTTCCAGAATTGCTATGATCGCTGTCTCTTCATCTGTAATTGGTGACATTCCTTCAATTGCTACTCCAAAACCGAAAAATGACAGATCAATTTTGGCAAATTTAATGATTCCAGCACATACCTTGTTGCTATTTAACTTTGATAAAAGTCCTTTCAATAAATCTGTTGCTGGATTCAATTCTATTACGATTCATTGATCATTTTCTCTCAATTTCTGTGAAATCTCAGTCATCATTACAGTCTTTCCTGACCCACGCACTCCTGTAATAATAAACATCTGCTGATTGATCTGTTCTGCTGTAAATGTATGAATGATCTCTTTTACTGTTCTTTACTGTTTTTATACTCTTTTACTGTTCTTTACTGTTTGTGTCAACATCCCAAATCTTGCAGCATTATGATCAAAATTTAAGCCTCATCTGATTCCACTTCACTCCTCCATGCTCAGACTCAGATACTCCCTCATTCTCAAATCCAAATTTCGCATAATAATGCACCAAATGATCCTTACAAGTAAGCACTAATCCTTTTCTTTCCTGCTTTCTTGCATCTTCGATCGCACATTTGATCAACTCTCCTGCATACCCATGTTTTCTGTATGCAGGTATCGTATTCACCCCAAAGATCATCTGCCACGCTCCACTTTCATTGTGCAACTGAGCTTTTGCATACATCTCATCTGTCAGATCTTCTTCATCCGTTACAAATCCATCTACAAACGCAATTAATTTATCTCCATCAAACATCAGCCAGAAATGATCAGCATAGTATTTTAATCGTTCTGCTAATTCTTCTCTTGTTGCTGCTTCTGCTGGTGGAAAGCATTCTGCCTCTACAGATGTTACTGCTTCTAGATCTTTGATTGTTGCGGTTCTTATATTCATATTTTCCCCTTTTTTGTTCTTTGTAGTTTATTATATGTATTTATTTTAACACGGTGTTATTGTATGATGTAAGTATAAATAAGTGGGGAAAACATTTTGGAACAGGAGGAAAGTAAAAAGTATGAAAAAGATATTTATAGGCGTGATGATCGTAATTTCGTTTGTATTTGTGGTGAAATCAGTTGTGTTCAAACACAAAATATTATGGGAGATGAAACATCACAAGAAGAAAATTGCGAACAATTAAGCTGGACATTGAAAAACGGAATTTTGATAATATCTGGTCAGGGTAAAATACCTACGGATTTTTTTGAAGATAATTTAATTGATCCAGATCAACTGAAAGAACTGATTATAGAAAGAGGAATAACAGAAATTAAACCAGGTGCATTTCGTGGGTGTAATACTTTGAAAAAAGTTACATTACCAGAGGGATTGAAAACAATTGGATCCCGAGCATTTCAAGAATGTCAGAACTTGGATTATATTGAAATTCCAGATACAGTTACTTACCTAGGAAGAGAATCATTTATACTATGCAGTAAATTAAAATATGTAAAATTGTCAAAAGGGCTAAACAGTATTAGCGGCTCAGCGTTTGAAAATTGTGCAAGCCTTGAAAGTATCTGTATACCAGAGGGAGTTGAAACAATCCATTGGTATGCATTTAATTTCTGTAGACGATTAAAGATGATCTTGATTCCAAATAGCCTAAAGGATATTAACCCAATGGTATCATATGAATTTCCAGTAAAATTGGTTGCCATGGATGATAATCCGGTAATAGAAGAAGCTGTAAAAAGATTCCGGAATTATCTATGTAAAGAAAAAAAGATTATATATGCAATCACAGTAATAATGATTACAGTATAGAAACTGCAACGAAAGATAAAGATGGAAAAGCAATTTTATATGTGAAAGATGCGGTGAAACATCTATAGGAATTTTACCAAGAGTACAGAAAGCAGTTATGAAAAAACAGATATTTAGATATCGAAAGGGAAAAGAGCAACATCCATGGATTGACATTATAAAAAGTGATGGTACAAAATTAGCTAAAAGATATTATCAGATAACATACCCTAAAAGTAGTATGTATCCTGGAACATATCAAGCAACGGTGAAATTAAAAAACGGATATGAAGGAAGCATGAATGTTGAATATAAGATACTAAAAGCACAACAATATTTACATAGAAATAGTAACAAAATAATCACAAAATCATGGGACAAACCATTTTATGTGAATCTCAATAAGTATCCATCAAACTGTAAGTTCAATGGAAGAGTTCTGATCCTAAAATTGCATCCGTTGACAATGCGAAAGAAAATAATAGGAAAAAGAGAGGAAACAATGTAAAATTTATGTTTATGCAAAAGAAGATGAAACATTATGAACGTTCTGCAACTGTAAGTATCAAAGTAAAAAATGTGCCGGGGAAATCAAAAAAGATTCATTTAAAAAGAATATCAGGGAGAAAACTTAAAGTAACATGGAAAAAAAGATACAAGATATGATGGTTATTGGGTTGATTATGGCACCAAGAAAAATATGCTGAATTCCAGACAATTAACAATTAATAATTCTAACAAAAACCGTATAATACCTAAAAAACCTGAAACAATAAAAAGAAATATTATGTTAATTGTTAGAAGGATTTAAAGAAAATAAAGAAGGGAAAACGATATATACCTGAGTTTAGCCCAGTAAATAAACTGACAATTACTATCTGATAGACACAGATATTATTAGTAGTGCCAATACCGTAAAACATACACACTGTATAGTGGTTTGAATAGTATTTTATTGTATAAGTCAGAAAGATGACTTATACAATAAAACACTACCTTCAAATCACAACTTAATATTCTTCCTTAATATTACGGATCACTGTCATTTCCTGATTTGTAATATGTTTCTTCATGATCTTGCGTGCTTCTTCTTTCTTACCTGCTCTGATCGCATTCACAAGCTCTTTATGCTCATTCAACAATACAATATGGTAATCTGTATCTTTTACATATTCCAGACGATAACGGTAAAACTGTTCTCTTAAGTTTCCAATGATCTGAATCAGCCGTGGATTCCCTGTTGCATCGAAGATGATGTCATGAAATTCCATATCGCTGTCTGCGATAGCTGCATTGTCTCCAGATTCGATTGCTGATTCGAATTCTACTAATGCCTGATCTAACTTCTCCTGTCCTTCTTCATCCATACGTTCCGCTGCAAGTTCTGCTGCTAATTCTTCTAATGAACAACGTACTTCTAAGACATCTCTTAAATCTTTTTCTGTGATCCTTGCAACTTCTGCTCCCTTTCTTGGGATCATAACTACAAGTCCTTCCAGTTCCAGTTTACGGATTGCCTCACGGACAGGTGTTCTGCTGACTCCTAATCGATTCGCAAGTGCGATCTCCATCAGACGTTCTCCTGGTGCAAATTCTCCTGTGATGATCGCCTGTCTTAATGTATTAAATACCACATCTCTCAGTGGCAGATATTCATTCATGTTCACCTTTAATTTATCGCTCATAGTTTCTTCTCCTCCTGCTTTCTCCAATGTATCTTCCATACTGCTCTCTTATTTGTGAAATACATTATTGTATCGGTCTTACTACGTATGCCTGTTTGATGTCCTCAATACTTCGTAATGATTCCATTGCATTGTCTGCTGTTTTCTTATCCTCAAAACCGCGAAGATCGTTGGTCCGCTTCCACTCATTAAAGCTCCCTTTGCTCCTTGATCCATCAGATGTTTCTTAACTTTCTCAATGATCGGATATTCCTTGATCGTGACTGTCTCCAGTACATTCTCCAGACGATCACAGATTCCTGTAAGATCTTTCTCTTTCAAGCACTCCAGCATTCCATCGATATCTGGATGCTTCGAAAGTGCTGGAAGATCAAGGTTCTTATATACAAATGCTGTTGATACACTGATCCCTGGTTTTGCGATCAAAATATAGCAATCTGGCATCGCATCAACCCTTGAAAGTTTCTCTCCGATTCCTTCTGATAGTGCTGTACCACCCCAGATACAGTATGGAACATCTGCTCCAAGCGTTACTCCTATCTCACATAATTCATCGATCGATAATCCTAGATCAAACAGCTGATTCATTCCTTTTAATGCTGCTGCGCAATTAGAACTTCCGCCAGCCATACCTGCTGCTACCGGAATCCGTTTGCTGAGATTGATCTCAACTCCATCTTTAATATGATACTTATCCTTTATGAGTTTACAGCCTTATAAACGAGATTACGTTCATCGGTTGGCAGAAACGAAAGATTACAGGTCATCTCAATCTTGTCATCTTTCCTTTTCTTCATTGTAAGCACATCATAAAGTCCAACCGTCTGCATGATCATACGCACTTCATGGTATCCATCTTCACGTCTTCTTAAAACATCCAGACCAAGGTTGATTTTTCCATATGATTTTAGAACAATACTATGATCCATATGCACTCCTTTATCTTATGTGAAATAGTTTCTATCTCACACCTTGTATACAGAATATTATAGTATTGTTCTGAAAAAAATGCAATCCTTATTTGCTAAAATATTTTCATTTCTTTTACGATTAAAAGCTTATCTCCTGGTTTGATATCGGAAATGTCCTCATTTTGCTCCCGAATGCTCTCAACCGTTGTAAAATACGCCTTGGCAATAGACCATAGAGTGTCTCCTTCTTTGACGATATACCCAACGATCCCTGGATCTCACGTATTTTGTCATAGTCTAGCGGTCCTTGCTTCATATCCGTCATAATCCGCTGTCTGACTCTGTGAAAAGCGATAAAATCAAATAAAACAGAAGCTCTGATCTCTATCTCTTCTCCTTCTGTTGGAATCGCTGTCATCTGATCTACCCGCACATCCAGCTGATAGTCCTCATTTCCAGTCAGATTCTTTGTCTCAACAAAAAATGTAAACGGCTCCATATAAGAACTGCTCATCACTGGCGTCATATCTTCTGTGGACAGATATAAGACATCTGCCATCCAGACACCTTCTACAGATAGTCCTTGTGCTGTCATTTCCACATCATCTACAGTTGCACTTCCTTTAACAGATAACACTTGCAACAGCTTTCCTGACTCTTGTTCCAGCCGAAATCGTTTGTCTGCTTTCATCACCGCTTGGTTCTTTCCTACCAGTGTCTCAAAATCGAACATATGATATTCTGGAATTAGCGTTTCTTCCATACTATATCCGTCATCAATATACGAAATCTTATGATCTTCATAAATTTTAATATCACAGTCGATCGTAACATCCAAAGAAATAATTCTTTCTTCTCCATCCTCATCAGGTCTTATCTCCAACTGCTGTCCTCCGAGTGTCATCCCGATCCGTCCGATCATTCCTGGCATACATTCATAACATTCCAGCTGCGTATCTACCGGAATCTCCCATCTCGCATACTGTACCGGCATCTGGCATCTTCTCCAAGATATAATACAAATATATGCATTGCGCCCTGAATCTCGATCACGTGCTCTCCAATTTTTGCCTGCAGATTTTCCATATCTACCTGTGTCCATAAAATCTGATAAATGTTCGCCTTATTTGCAGGAAGTACCAATTCTTCTTTTAATCTCGCGATATCCTTTTTATTTACGATCAGATCTGTGATCTGTACATCTTTCTTTAACACGGATACATTTTCTTCATGAATTTCAATGATCCCTTTTTCTTTCATTTCTTCCGTGATCTGAAAGGAACGTCAATAATACACGAATGCTTATTTTCCTTGAATTGATCAAAATCGTATTGATGTCATCGATCGTATATTTTACTTTTACATAATCCGATGGGAGCACTCCTTCTATATGTACATATTCCTCAAACGGAAGTGAATATTCCAGCGATTCAAGGTATGCTGACGTATCATTGTACCATATAGCCCCTGAAATACAAATTCCCCCTTGATCCTTACCCGATCAACCATCATTTCCGTTTCCTGTATCTTTACGATTCCTCTGGTCTGGATCATCTTTTCTACATCTGGTTTTGTATCTGCAACATTGCAGTCCTGATCGATCGTGATCTGCATCTGTTTCTTCGCTTTCGCCACGATCCCATAAAATTCTTTCTTATCAAAATCCATAAAAAATTCCTCCCTGTCTGTATATACAAATATATTCAGACAAGAAGGATTCTATGCATCACCCGTTAGTTTTCTAATAGCATCATACGGACATCTCGTGTAATCACGTCCTGGTAGCTGAAACTTACAGTTTTATTCTGGTCATTGCCATCTGCATTCTCTAACTCTACCAAAAGATATTAGGATATGTCTGTGTGATCACTCCCTTAGCTGTTACAAATTTATGTCGTCCTCTGTTTGCACTAATCTTGATTTTGCTGCCAATCTGATTCTTGATGGATTGGCGTACTCTGTTAAGATCTAATTGTGTCATAAATTCACCTCTTCCATATACAGAATATTCTGGAAATTCTATATAATGATTTTTAATATTATAACATTTTGCCCAGTTTTTTGTCAAATTTATGCATACAATATCCAGTTTTATCACTATTATTACCAAACAAGAAAACTGTACGCCTCATCGGTGTACAGTTTTCTTGACATATTATATGGAGTTTTGTAAATTATATGGATTTTATTTTTATATGGAGTGTTTTAACTATTATAGACATCTTTGTCTAATTCATTTTCTTTATAGCTGACGATCACTGTCGTTGCCGCATCACCAACAACGTTCAATGTAATTACAGCCATACCCGGCAGATAACTGATCGCAAGTACTAATGCATATGCTACCATACAGAGATCAGAACTTAATCCTAATCCTGACATGATAACAAAGATCAATGTTGTTCCAGCTACCGGGATCGCAGGTGTTCCCATCGCTACACATATAGACAGGAATGCTGCTGTGATCAGCTGGGTTGGTGTGATATTGATCCCAGCTGCTGTTGCGATAAATGTGATCGCAACCATATGCATGGCAGTTGTTCCGTTCATATTAATGGTCATTCCCATTGGAAGTACGAAACTACTGATCTCCTTGCTGCATCCAAGTTCTTCCATGCATGTTTTTCTGTTTAAAGGAAGTGTTGCTGCAGATGACTGAGTCGCTGCTGCAAACATTCCAACTTTAAAAATCTTCTTTGCAAACTTGAATGGATTTAAACCAGTTAAGAGGAAGATACCGATTGGATAAATCGTTACAACCAATGCTAAGCTGATAAAGATCGTTGCGATCATAAATGTTAACGTTGGTCTGATATATTCTGTTCCATAAGTTGCAAATGTTCTGGCTAACATACAGAAGATCGCAATCGGACTGACCTTGTTGATCAAAAAGTCCATATATACCTGTACGATATCATTGAGATTCTGTAATAAGTTCTTAATGGTTGCTGCTTTATCTCCCAGAGCATTCATTGAAAGCCCTAAGATCACAGCTACTACAACAACTGCCAGAATGCTGTTGTTTGAACCAAGTACTTCCACAACATTCGATGGCACCGCATTGATCACTGTTGTCAATGGATTATATGCCTCTAGTGTTGCTACATTAGAAGTCGTTGTTTCTGGAAGATTCACAGAGAACCATCCCATGGATTTGATAAAGTATGCAAACAATCCAGCTAATGTTGCACCGCATACATAAAACCCTACGAATGTTCCAATTGTCTTTCCTGCGATCTTTCCAAGTCTCTTTGGATCTGCCATACTGCATAATGCAAGGCTTAATGATGATAAAACAAGTGGTACGATTGCCAGCTGCAGACCTCTCATAAATAACTGCTGTATGATATAGAATAATCCAAGGGAATAAATCCCTTTTCCTGTGTGATGTCCTGAAAGAAGATCCGATTGATCAGTTTCCACGTACCTTCATTACCGCCTGCTGTTAGTGATTCACGCAGCCACAAGCAAACAACTCCTAATAGAATTCCTGTTGCCATCGCGATCATGATCTTCTTCATGATAGACATGCTTTCTTTCCGTTTTGCGTCCATTGTGCACCTCCGTTTTACCATGTGGTGCGATTGAAACGGTAGCATCACAGACTATCATATCTTCTTAATAAATCAACGTGATTCCTTTTTCTTTACAAAATTCAACCCATTGATCTGACGGTCTTTCATCGGTTACCAGATAGGTTACCTTATCCCAGTCTAAAAATTGTACAAATGCCGTTCTCTCAAATTTTGTATGATCTGCAAGAAGAGCTACTTCTAGTGCCTGTTTTACCATCTCTGTCTTGACATCTGCTTCTCGTTCGCTGGAGTCCATGATACCTTTGTCCATATCAAGTCCTTTACAGCTGAGCAGTGCAAGATCCACATGATACCTTCTAATATTTTCTTTTGCTAAGTTCCCTTGCAGAGAGAGGGAGTCCTCATTGAATACGCCGCCTGTTGAAAGAATATGAATCTCTGATCCTGTCATCTCACGGAAAATCTCTGTTGATGAACTCAGTACGGTAATATTACGGTTTGCCTTCAGTAAACGAATGGCTTCCATGACAGTCGTACTGGCATCTGCTGCTATCGTTCTCTTCTGATCTAATACTTCCTTAAAGAGTTGCGCGATCTTAGCTTTTTCCTTTTGATTGATCGATGTTCGCTTATAAAAATGGATATGTTCCTTCTGACTTGCACTGTTTAATACAGCACCACCAAATGTTCTCGTCAAAAACCTTCCTTTTCCAGCTTCTCAAGATCTCTTCGGATCGTCTCTTCCGTTACCTTGTAAATCTTACTTAGTTCGGATACTGTGACTTTCTTCTCATTCTTAACTTGTTCTCTTATATGTTCTAAACGGTTCTTCACGGGACACCCCCCCTTGTAAATTTTTTAATATAGTATTATATTCTTATTTGTCACATACTTCTTAAATGTTCTGTGACTTTCTTTTATTCTATCATTGATTTTGTGGAATTCAAAGACTTTTTTCCATGTTTTCCAACATTTTCAATTTTTCTCTCACAAGGGATCTCTTTCTGATTTTTATTTATCGATTGCTTCTGCTGATTCTCTCATGAATGCTACATCTTCAGGATCTAATTCTAATTCTGCAGATTTTACATTTTCTCTGATCTCGTCTACTGTTGTAGATCCACTTAATAAGTTTAAGAAATCTCCCTGTGCAAGAATCCATCCAAGTGCTAAGTTAGCAATTGTGCAGTCATATTTTTCACATAATGGTTTCCAAGATTCCATCATATCCATTGCATTCTGCATGTTTTCTGGCTGGAACCATTTCTTAGGAATCTGAGCTCCTACTGGTTTGTAGTCTCTTGGGAATGTTCCAGATAATAATCCCATTTCAAGTGGAGAATAGCACTGAATTGTGATGCCATTTTCACGAGCGCATGGAATAATTTCATCTTCGATTCCACGATCTAAGATAGAATATTTGCACTGGATGATATCAAGATCACCATATTTGATGTATTCCTGGATATGGTTGATGTCTACGTTAGCAGCACCGATTGCTTTGATTTTTCCCTGTGCTTTTAAGTCATTTAAAACGTCCATTGTTTTCTGGATAGGAACGAAATATTCTGTTCCTGGTGTAGCTTGCCAATGTGTCATATATACATCAACATAGTCTGTTCCAAGACGTTCTAAGGAAGCTTCGATCTCTTTTTTCACAGATTCACTGTTTAAGTTCTTGTATAACTGAATTCCGTTAACTTTGTTGAACAGGTCACCTTTCATTTCCTGATCCCATGTTACACCACATTTTGTGATGATCTTAACATCTTCACGGTTCATTCCTTCTAAGGCTTTACCAAGAATCTTTTCACTGTTACCAAAGTTGTATCCTGGAGCTGTATCGATTAAGTTAACACCAGCTTTTGGAGCTTCTCTGATCGTATCTACTACTGTCTGAAGATCGTGGTCTCCACCCCAGGCAGATCCACCACCGATTGACCATGTTCCAAGACCGATTCTTGAAACGTCCATTCCTGTTTTTCCTAATTTCATTGTTTTCATTTTAAATTTTCCTTTCAGATCTAACAACCAATTAACCAAATTCTATTTATAGTCTTCTTTATACTTCTTGAGCATATCTTCTACCATCTGACGATTCTGTACTCCTGATGTTGCTCCTGGATGCTGTACTGCGATCGCCGCTGTACAGTTTGCATATTCACCACATTCTTTGATATCTTTTCCCTGAAGCAGGGCTGCGATGAATCCAGATGCGAAGTTATCTCCTGCACCGATCGTATCAACTGCTGTAATTCCTTTACATGCTGGCACGATCATAACACCATCTTTGTTGCGGATGTAGCATCCACGAGTACCAATCTTCATAACTACGTTTTTGATTCCGTAAGAGAACAGTTTATCTGCCACCTTTGCTTCATCTTTTTCACCTGTCATCAGACAAGCTTCATCGTAGTTAGGGAAGAAGTAATCTACATACTGTAATGCACCAGCGATATCATCTAATGTCTCTCCTAATCGAGGCATAATCATATCAGCTGTAATTGTCATTCCTTGTTCTTTTGCGAATGAGAAGATCTTTTCCAATGTTTTTCCATCCAGTAAAGGACAGTTAAAAATACTTGCTAAAGATAAGATTTTTGCTTCTTTGATCTTGTCGAAGTTTACATGCTCGATATTCTCTTTCCAAAGACTTCCGTTACGGTTTGTGATAAATGTTCTTTCTCCATCCTCTGTTACAAGTCCGATATTAATGGATGTATTTAAGTTTGGATCAATTGTCACACCTTCTGTATCGATATTGTCTTCATCGCAAGAACGTAAAATGAATGCTCCTGCTGCATCATCACCGATCGCTGCCATCAGACCTGTCTTGCATCCAAGACGCTGATGATCGTTGACTCATTCATAGCGTCTCCACCGACAGCATCGCGATGTTATCAACCGGATATGATTCTATATCAAAAACTTCTCTTGATACTGGGCGCAGCGGAATATCTACTACCGCTGCTCCCAGACACAATACGTCTAACTTTTTCTCCACTTTATTCATCAGCCCTTCCGTCATCACCAAATAATTTGATCTTGTACATAGCACGTTCTTTTACTGCCTGGCGAACTGCACGTTCTACAGCTAAGAAAGGTTCGTCTTTATGTTCGTTGATAGCTTCCATAGCAGCCTGGCAAAGTTCTGTATGAATGTTGATCTTAGCGATTCCACACTGGATTGCTTTTTGATATCTTCATCACCGATACCAGAAGCTCCATGAAGTACAAGTGGTACACTAACTTCTTTGTTAACTGCTTCGATAATATCAAATCTGATCTTTGGTTCAGCAGAGTAAACACCATGTACGTTTCCTACTGCTACTGCTAAAGAATCACATCCTGTTCTTTCTACGAAATCTTTTGCCTGAGAAGGATCTGTGTATGCATATTCAGCTAATGCTTCTTCATATACTGTTTCATTTCCTACATGTCCTAATTCAGCTTCTACTGGAATGTTGTATGCATGGAAGTAATCTACACATCTCTTGATCTCTGCAACGTTTTCTTCATATGGTAATGCAGATGCATCACGCATTACAGAGTTCATGCAGTGATCTACTGCGTTCTTTAAGATTGTCCAGTTGCGACCATGATCCCAATGTAAGATCACTGGTACTGTAGCTTTTTTAGCCATGGATTCCATCATATAGCAGAAATCTTCAAAAGAAGTATTTCCTGTAAATCCTGTTCCGAAAGAGATGATGATTGGTGCACGAAGTTCTTCTGCTGCATCAATAACTCCCATTAACATTTCTGCGTTCCATACGTTAAAGTGAGGGATTGCATAATGTCCTTCACTAGCTTTCTGTTCCCAAAATCTGATATCTGCGATCATTTTAATTTCTCCTTTTCTTGTTCTAAATGTTGTTGTTTATTCAGCGACTTTGATAACACCTTTTACCATGTCAGTTTTCTTTTCTGGATCGATTGCATCCATGAATGCCTGCTGTACATCTTTGTAATCATATACATGTGTTACCATATCTTTTACATTAAACTTACCGCTTCTGATTGCTTCAATTGTCTGAGGATAATTGTTGCAGTAACGGAATGATGTCTGGATCGTTACTTCACGGTTGATCTTTAAGAAGTCGATTGGAACTGGTTTAGACTGTGTTCCTACCATCATGATCTTTCCACCACGAGCTACGATCTGTACTGCCTGATTTGCTGTAAATGTAGATCCTGCACATTCAAATACAAGTTCCACACCATGATCTCCGAATAATTCTTCTGAACGAAGAAGAGCAACTGTGTCTTCTTTTGCACCATTGATCGTTCTGGATGCTCCAAGTTCTTTTGCAAGGTCAAGTCGTTTGTCCATAACATCTACAACTGTGATGTCTGTTGCTCCAAGACTCTTACAAGCCTGAAGTACCATAAGTCCGATCGTTCCTGCTCCAAGGATTACAATGCTTTTTCCTAATCTTGCTTCTCCAAGGATTGCTGCATGCATACCAACTGCTGCTGGCTCTACTAATGCTGCTTCCATTGTTGTCATTCCTTCTGGTACATGGTATGTCCATTCTTCTGGATGTGTCATGTACTCACAAAGAGCACCTTTGTAGTTAGGCTGTGTTGCCATGAAATCTACGTCTGGACAAATGTTGTAACGTCCTGTACGGCAATATTCACAAGAATCATCTGGTACACCAGGTTCGATCAGTACTTTATCTCCTGGTTTGAATTTTGTTACTTTTGCTCCAACTTTACAACTTCACCAGCTACTTCATGTCCAAGACCGATTTTCTGGTTAGGATCTTTAGGTGGGATGAATGGTCCAAACTCGAATCCGTGAATATCAGATCCACACATTCCAACATATTCAACTTCATTAAGATTTCATGATCTTTTGGTTCTGGAACTGCACATTCCTGAATCTCAAATTGTTTTGGTGTTACTAAGATTGCTTCTGAATTTTTCATAGCAAATGCTCCTTTTTTGTTTCGGTGCCGGCCAACAAAGGACGGGCACCAATTACTGATTGTTATATTTTATGTTAAGTTATTTTTAGGATTTCCTAATTTGATTACTCAATGTTACCGATATCTTCGACAGATTCACCTCTTGTCTCAACACCGAATACGATGATTGATACAGCGATGATCACTGCTACTGCAGAGATCAGTACGAATACACCGTTAGATCCCATAGATCCTGCTGCTACAGATGTAACTAAGAATGGGAAGAAGATATTACTTACACGACCCATTGCATTACAGAATCCAGATCCTGATAATTTTGCAGATGTTGGCCACATTTCTGGTACATATACTGCTGATGCGTAACATACATACATATAGATGAATGTATTTAATACGAATGTTGAAGCGATCAGTGCTGTCATTGTTGTCTGTTTAGAAGTAATGATACCCATAACAGCCATGGCGATCAGTAAGATAACACCTGTTGCTTTTCTTGGTACTTTATCCATGTATAAAGATGCAAGGAAGATTCCAAATGGTGCACCGAACAGACCGAACATTGTCATGAACTGAGACTGTGATGTATCATATCCTAATGAACTTAATAATGAAGGCATCCAGTTCATCAGTGTGTACTGAATTGTGTTCATACCGATCAGTACTAAAGAACCACAAATTGTTCTCTTTAATAATTTACCTTTAAATAATGCAGAGTATGGTAAGTTTTTAACTGCTTTTGCTTCAACTGCTTCAACTGGTGGTAATGGTTTACCTGTAGATGCTTCAATTTCTTTTTCGATTGATGTCATGATAGCATCTGCTTCTTCAACTCTACTGAGATTCTAACCAACGTGGAGATTCTGGGTATTTGTTATAAATAATGATACTTGCAATGATAGATAATACAGAAGGGATGATGTACTGGATTCTCCAGTTCATGTTCATGCTGACTCCTGTAGAAACGATCACTAATGCAATACCATTACAGATTGGATGAGCAAAGTTACCGATGAATGAGTTTCTGGAAGACCATACACCACGGTTCTTACCAGGTACATACTCAGTAAATGCTGCGAATAATACGACTAATAATGCTCCTAATCCAAATCCCTGGATTAAACGGAATACATATAATACTGTTACGTTAGGTGCTGCTGCTCCACCGATCATAGCGATGATGTGGATCACTTCATATAATAAGATAGATTTTTTACGACCGATCTTATCACCGATCGGACCACCAACTAATGCTCCGAATAACTGACCTGCTGTGTAAGTTGTTCCCCACATAGCCAGTAATGTTGATCCTGGCTCTAACCAGTGTAACTCATTTAAAAGTACGTTCTGTACTGCTCCACCGATACCATTTGACCAGCATACTAATAATGCGAATGCGGACACTAACCACATTTTGATATGCCAGCCAGAGTTTGGCAGACGGTCGAGTCTTGCTCCGATATTTGCGTTTTTGTTTGACATTTGTTTTTTCCTCTCTTTGTTTAGTTAAGCTCGCTTTCAAGCTCATTTTCCATGATAGCCCATGCTTCTTCGAAGTCATCCGCCTTATTCCACAGTGCTGGAGGTCCTAAGACTACCATATCTGCTCCTGCTTCGTATAATGGACGATAGACATCTCTGTTCATGGATCCATCGGCTTCAATTAAGAAATCAAGTCCCTTTTCTTCACGTATCTTAACCAGTTTACGTATCTTGTCATATGTTTGTTCAATGACTTTCTGTCCAGAAATACCTGCGTCTACGATCATGATCGTTACCTTGTCAAGTAATGGTAAATAATACTCAATTGTCTCTAAAGGTACGGATGGATTTAATGCGATTCCTGCTTTACATCCAAGTTCTTTGATCTTGTTGATCGTTACGAAAGCATCTCCCTCGATGCAGTCTGTGTGGGGCGTAATATAGGCCGCCCCTGCCTTTGCAAACGTTTCAAGGTACTGTTGTGGATGCTTGATCATTAAATGTGCATCCATTGGTGTACTAACTTTGTCCTTTAATGCTGCTAGAAATTCTGTCCGATTCCAAAGCTTGGTAC
>ENA-OQJH01000630-OQJH01000630.1-human-gut-metagenome-genome-assembly--contig:-NODE-630-length-18090-cov-1.643100_pt1 | contig 18090 bp, 22 predicted proteins | sample MGYA00242597_ERZ504763 | MGnify/ENA primary metagenome ERZ504763 (study PRJEB26092, sample SAMD00036359) | human gut metagenome | host: Homo sapiens | study: EMG produced TPA metagenomics assembly of...
CTCGGATATTCTGGGAAAATACAATAACTGTGACGGAATTGTGATCGATACCCGTTTTAACGGAGGCGGTCGTCTGCATGAAGATATTGAAATTCTTTTCAGTGGTCAGAAATATTTCACTCAGGTGGTACGCGGACGTGAAGCCTGTGATATGCCAAGTCGTCGCTGGAACAAGCCTTCTATTATGTTGCAGTGTGAAGCCAATTATTCGAATGCGCATGGCACTCCGTGGGTGTACAAGCATCAGAACATTGGAAAACTGGTAGGTATGCCTGTCCCGGGAACTATGACAAGTGTATCTTGGGAAACTTTGCAGGACTTCATTAGTATTTGGGATTCCTATCATCGGCTATCGCCTACCGGATGGCAGTTATCTGGAAAATACTCAGCTGGAACCTGATATCAAAGTTGCCAACAGCCCGGAGACGGTAGTGAAAGGAGAGGACACGCAACTCAAAATGGCTGTAGATGAATTGCTTAAAGAAATAGATAGCGGAAGAAATAGACATCGTTTGTTTGTGTTAAAAGAACCGAAAAAAAGAGCTTATTGAAATGATGTGTCCAACTTATTCTTACTTTTGTGTTTGACAATAGTGTCAAACTAAGGGGAACATAGTGTAGAACATGATTAAAATAGGAATTGATGTAGGTTCAACGACGGCGAAGTTAGTTGCCGTCGATGAAATGATAATCTATTATTTTCAAAGTACGAGAGACACAATGCGAAAGCAAAAGAGACAATTCTATCATTCTTGAAAGAGCTGTTATCTGAAATCGGAGATAAAGATATTTCCGTGAGGATAACAGGCTCTATCGGAATGGGAATTTCAGAGAAATGTTCGTTGCCGTTTGTACAGGAGGTTGTTGCGGCAGCGAAAGCGATACAAAAGGATTATTCTCATGTGACTTCTATGATAGACATCGGAGGAGAAGATGCGAAAGTCGTCTTCTTTAAGGATGCCGAAGCGACCGATTTGCGTATGAACGGCAATTGCGCAGGAGGGACGGGCGCTTTTATTGACCAGATGGCGATTATACTGGGAGTGAATATTGATGAATTGAATCAACTTGCCATGAATGCGACACAGGTATATCCTATTGCCTCCCGTTGTGGCGTTTTCTGTAAAACGGATATTCAGAATCTGATAGCTAAAAATGTAAGTCGTGAGAATATTGCGGCTTCCATCTTTCGTGCGGTAGCAGTTCAAACGGTAGTGACGCTGGCGCACGGTTGCGATATTACAACTCCCGTATTGTTTTGCGGTGGTCCGTTAACCTTCATTCCGGCACTGCGGAAAGCCTTCATTGATTATTTGTCCCTCGATGAAAAAGAGATCATACTGCCGGCCAACGGCACTTTGCTCCCTGCACTAGGTGCTGCTCTATTTCATCTTGATAAAGAGGATTACTGTAAACTGTCCCATTTGATCGATAAGATTGACACTACTTTAAACGGTAACGGTAACCTTGCTTCAACAGGGTTGGAACCTGTTTTTGCAAGTAATGAAGAATATGAAGCATGGAAAGAAAGAATATCCCGTCATAAGATGATATCTTCCGGCTTGAAAGCCGGAACACAGGATGTCTTTATCGGCATCGATTCAGGTTCTACTACGACAAAGATTGTTGTACTGGATGAAGATTCAAGGCTTCTGTATTCTTATTATAATATTAATGGCGGCAATCCGATAAAAGCTGTGGAAGAGGGGCTGAATCAGTTGAACGATGAATGTTTGAAGCAGAATGCCGTACTCAATATAAAAGGAAGCTGTTCTACCGGATATGGGGAAGACCTTATCAGTCTGCCTTTCAGCTTCATTCGGGGATTATCGAAACGATCGCCCATTATATGGCAGCGCATTATCTGAACAAGGATGTGTCTTTTATCCTCGATATCGGCGGACAGGATATGAAGGCTATTTTTGTGAATAATGGTGTGATTGACCGGATGGGAGATTAATGAAGCATGCTCTTCCGGATGTGGTTCTTTTCTTGAAACGTTTGCTAAATCTCTGGGGTATTCGGCACAAGAGTTTTCTCTGGCAGCCTGCCATTCGGAAGCACCGTGTGATTTGGGAACAAGGTGCACCGTTTTTATGAACTCAAAAGTGAAACAGGTACTCAGGGAGGGGGCAACGATCAATGATATTGCCGCCGGACTGGCATATTCCGTTGTCAAGAATTGCCTGTATAAGGTGCTGAAACTGAAAGATATATCTGTTTTGGGAAAAGATATTGTTGTGCAGGGAGGCACCATGCGCAATGATGCGGTGGTCCGTGCCATTGAACTTCTCTCGGGAGCGGAAGTGGCAAGGTGTGATACACCCGAATTGATGGGAGCATTCGGATGTGCATTATATGCGATGAAACATCAGGGGAGTCCGTATCATTGGATGAGATTATCAATAAAGCTCAATATTCGGCACGTTCTTTATATTGCAAGGGTTGCGATAATCGTTGTCTGGTCATTCGTTACGAGTTCGAAAGCGGCAAAAGTTACTATTCGGGAAACAGGTGCGAGAAAGTTTTCACGAATGGAGAGAGCAGTAACCGGAAAGGTCTGAATGTCTATCGGCAAAAGAAGAGCTTTTGTTTCATCGCAGCGCAGAGATTGCAGCACCCGAGCAGATTATCGGAATCCCCCGATGTCTGAATATGTACGAGGAATATCCATTCTGGCACACTCTTTTCACTTCCTGTGGCATACAAGTCTGTTTGTCTGATCCGTCCAATTTCAGAAAGTATGAGCACAATGCGCGTATGGTGATGTCGGACAATATCTGCTTTCCGGCTAAGCTGGTACATAGTCATGTTCAGGACTTGATAGAAAAGAAGGTCGACCGGATTTTTATGCCTTTTGTTATTTTCGAAAGAAAAGGGATGGAACAAAACAGTTATAATTGTCCGATTGTGACAGGTTATTCGGAGGTTATCAAAAGTGTGCAGTCCGAAGGTATATCGGTTGATTCCCCTGCAATAACTTTCAAAGACCGGAATCTGTTGTTTAAACAATGCCGTGAATATCTGAGCGGTTTGAGCGTGGACGATCGGACGATTCAGCAAGCATTCCAAAAAGCGGAAAGCGAACAGCACTCTTTTATTAATACATTGGTCGATTATAACAAAAACATATTGCAGCAGACTGGAAAGGGAGAGACTCTGACTGTCATGCTTGCCGGACGTCCTTATCATACCGATTCTCTGATACAGCACAAAGTCTCGGATATGCTTTCGGATATGGGAGTGAATGTGATAACGGATGATTTGGTGCGTCAGATGGATATACCGACGGGTGATGCGCATTTTGTTGCTCAATGGGCGTATACGAACCGTATCCTGAAGGCTGCGAAATGGTGTGCGACACAAGGAAAGAATATTCAGTTTGTAGAGATGACTTCGTTCGGATGTGGACCGGATGCTTTTCTGGTGGATGAAGTAAGGGATTTGCTGATGCGTCATAACAAATCGCTGACTTTATTGAAACTGGATGATATCAATAATATCGGTTCAATGAAGTTGAGAGTACGTTCCATGATTGAAAGCCTCAAACTTGCGAATGCGGATGGAACGGAAGGCGATGTAAAGGACTTTACGACCGTTCCTGTCTATGACAAGTCTTACCGTGACCGTAAGATACTGGTTCCTTACTTTACTCCGTTCATTTCACCTTTGATTCCTGCTATTATGAAAGTAGCCGGTTATGATGCGGAAAACCTTCCTCTCAGTGATAATGATTCAAGTGAATGGGGGCTGAAGTATGCGAATAATGAGGTCTGTTATCCGGCTACTCTGATAGTCGGCGATATTATAAAAGCACTTAAAAGCGGGAAATATGATATTTCAAAAATAGCCGTAGCCATCACCCAAACGGGAGGACAATGCCGTGCCAGCAACTATATTTCCTTGATAAAAAAGGCGTTGGTGGATGCCGGATATACGGATATTCCGGTAATCTCTATCTCTGTGGGCAGTGACATAGATAATGACCAGCCCGCGTTCAAGGTCAACTGGATGAAAGTAGTACCGATAACTTTTCATGCCGTTTTGTATAGTGATTGCATTGCTAAGTTTTATTATGCGTCTGTGGTACGTGAGAAAGAAGCAGGTGCATCGGCAAAGCTGCGTGATAAATACCTGCAACTGGCACCTGAAGTGATACTGAGAAGAAACATAAAGGGGTTGAACTCTTTGTTGCAATCGGCAATCACTGAATTTAATGAGGTGTGTAGGGCTGTAGATACTCCTAAAGTCGGAATTGTAGGAGAAATCTTCTTGAAATTCAATCCTTTCGCACAAAAAGAGATCATTGATTGGCTGATAGGCCGCAAGATAGAAGTGGTTCCGCCGATTCTGGCTGACTTTTCATGCAGGGGTTTGTGAACAGGAAAGTCAATACGGATTCTTACATAAAAAACAGACAGTTGCCTGAGTTTATTTACGACTGGATCTACAAGTTTGTAAAGAAACAGATTGATAAAATAAATGAGACAGCAAGTAAGTTCCGTTACTTTGCCCCCTTCAATGATATCTTTGAAGAAGCGGAAGGAGCTAAAAGCGTTATTTCGCTGAATGCCCAATTCGGTGAAGGCTGGTTGTTGCCGGCTGAAATCGTGTCTTACGCCGGCAAGGGGTGAACAATGTAGTGAGTTTGCAACCTTTTGGCTGCATAGCGAATCATATCGTATCCAGAGGAGTCGAAAAACGTATAAAAGTTCTATCCGGATATAAATTTGCTATCTTTAGACTTTGATAGTGGTGTGAGCGACGTAAACATAACAAACCGTATGCTTTTGTTTATTGATAATCTGAAAAATGCGACAATGAATTATGACAACAACTAATAATAATGAAGATTTGGAGAAAAAGATAATTGAGGCTGCCAAAGAACTATTTATAGAGAATGGGTTCGCAGAAACCAGTATGAGTGATATCGCTGCTAAAGTAGGTATCAACAGACCGGCACTTCACTATTATTTCCGGACGAAGGATAAGATGTTTCAGGCCGTTTTTGGTAACATCATACTTCTTTTATTCCCAAAATACATGATATAATCATTCAGCAGGACAAACCTGTCTCCGAGAGTATCGGTGAAATTGTAGATGCTTATTATAAAGTATTCACGGAAAATCCATGTTTGCCATTGTTCATGGTGAGGGAGATGCATCGTGATATGAATCATTTAAGCGATACTATCAAGGAGTTGCGCCTGGAACAATATCTCCATAAAATCATGGATGTTTTACAGGAAGAAATGAATGACGGGAGACTGAAAACAGTTCCTTTGCCATTCGTATTCTATACTTTTATAGTGCATTGACAGTTCCTTTCCTGACAAAGAATCTCAGTGCTTCTTTCTTTTTGGAGAAGGATGATTCTTTTGAGGATATTCTGGTTCAGTGGAAACCTTATATCGTCAGGCAGATGGAAACGTTGCTGGTAGTGAGCTAGAGAAAACTTATTTCAATACAGGTAATAATTTGTAGAGAGTCTTCCTTGTCATTATTTTCTGATTCAGGAAGCTGACGATATATCCGGTGATGCAGGCGGCGATAAGAGACCCTCGCGAACACCTTCGATGCATTGTGAAAGCAGGAGAGAGAGTATGACTGCCAGAGTGACCAGCGTAACATCAAAACAGACTTTGAACTTTCCAAACTCTTTGTTATAACGGCGGGAGGCGTATTTTACAAAAGCCTCTGCGCTCATCATTGCTACTTTGGGTTTGAGTTCGAGTACGACTCCTATGGATTGTATCATGCATCCTGTGAGTAATAAGGCTATTGACATCCCGTAATTGTCGGGATGCAGATTACTGGTGAGCGCCATATTAAAATCAATGAATGCCGAAAAGATAAAAGAGAACGGCAATTGAAGGAGTATTTCAATGGTGTCCTGTCGGGTCCTATTTTTTCTGATGACCCAGAACTGTCCCAGGATAAGCAGCATATTGATCAGAAACGTACAAGTTCCTAATGATAAAGGGCTGTTCAGGCTTAACACATAATTGATGCTGGATATAGGTGTGGTTCCTAATGCAGAACGCACAATCAACACTATTCCGGCAGCCAGAAAATACAATCCGATAACAAATACCAAATACCTTTTAAAAACGTCTTTCATTCCCATATCTTACTATCTTATATAATCGTATTTTTCTTCATTCTATAAAGAAGAATATGCAAAGGTCCCGTTTTTTCGTCTGATATAAGTTATCCGATTCCACACAGTTTTTGTCATATCCGAAACAAATTGTATTTTTACGTCATAAAATAAAGGTGTAAATGGTAAAATCTCGTATATTTGATAATACACAGTTGTTGAAGGAGCATCCTGAACTTCCTCATTATAAAGAGGAGGTAGTCTGTTTCCGGAGTGAATATAAAGATAGAAGTTATCCGGCAAATGAATGTTATTTCAATCGGGAGCTTTATATGATATTCGTTCTTGAAGGCCGTTCGGAAATTCTACTGAATGGAGAGTTTATTGCGATAGAACCGAATATGTTACTTATTCACGGAGCAAATTATCTCACGGAACATCTTTATTCAAGCCGGGATATTAAATTTATCACTCTCGCCCTTTCCGAATCTATGCGGACGGACGATTCATATCTGACACAAATCACGGCAATCCTGTTGGCAACCATGAGGCGGAATAAGCAATATACGATTCAGTTGACAGAGTATGAAGCTCAAATCATCCATAAGGAGCTGGAAGTATTGATGCATCTGATGAATATTGAACATCATTCCTTTTCCGGCGTATACAGCAGCCTGCAATTCTCTGTTTTTGGATATAGCAGATTTTCTTTCTCGAAAGACCGTTATCAAAAAGAGATCAGTCGTAAAGACCATGTTCTGCAAGAATTTCATGCACTCGTTACCCGTAATTTCAGGGAAGAACATTTCGTGAGCTTTTATGCGGATAAACTGGCTATTAGTGAACAGTACCTGGCACGCATTGTACGTCTTGGAACAGGTAAGACTATCAATAGCCTTATTAATGAATTGTTAGTAATGGAAGCGCGTACTTTATTGAGTTCTACCAAATTTACGGTTGGCGAGATTGCTGCTAAACTGGGGTTTAGTGATGCAGCCGGTTTTTGTAAGTTCTTTAAAAGAAATGCGGGACAGACTCCGTTGAATTATCGGAAAGGATTATTGATTTGAACGGAAAGGATTGCTGAACTGAATGGGGAATTACTGAACTGAATAGAGAATATAATGAATTTAAATAATAAGTTGACTGATTTGAATGAAAATGGAAGTAGGTTGATGCAACTGTCCTTAAAGACCGTATACATCAACCTACCTGAATATATAGTGCATGGGTTTGATTTTAACCGATCACTGCTGTGATATCTTCTACAATCTGTTCATCCGTCAGATGATTGGCACGGAGAAACTCCTGTATATCATATCGGTCAACAAATTCTTTTTTTAGCTCCAAAGTTCAGAACTTCATGTTTGTAGCACCATAATAACGGGTAATCTTTTCACCGAAACCGCCATCCAATACACCGTCTTCCAACGTAATCACTAATTCGTGATCTGCTTTCAGTTCATCCATCAGTTCGTTGTCTACACCGGTGATATAACGTGGATTGATGAGTGTTGCGTCAATATTGGCTTTTTCTTTCAGAAGTGATGCAACCGACTGTCCCAATCCATAGAACGAACCTAAAGCAAGAATGGCTACTTTCGCTCCACGATGCGTCACTTTATAGCGATTGAGAACACTATAATCAGTCTCCACCGGTTCCCCACAAGTAATAACATCTGTTGCCGGCACACGGATTGCAACCGGGTGTTCATTTTGGCGGATGCTCCATTCTAGCATAGCAAGATATTCCTCTTTGCAAGTCGGTGCCAGATAAACCATATTCGGAATATTACTGATAAGCGGAATATCGAAGAAGCAGAGGTGAGTTACATCATTCATTCCGGACAGTGTACCCCAGAATACCAACAAAACAGCCGGGTTATTATTGATACAGAGATCTTGCGAAAGTTGATCGTATGAACGTTGGATAAATGTACTATACACTCCGTAAACAGGTTTTCCGCCATTGGTTGCGATACCCGAAGCAAGAGCTACTGCGTGTTCTTCTGCAATACCGACATCTACAAACTGTTTGCCAGCTTCCTGGCGGCGGTCCGGAGTGAATCCGAGAACGGCAGGAGTACCGAAGTGATTGTCACCACACGAGAATCTTCTTTCATCTTTTTTAGCAGATATTGAGCGGTTACTTCGCTGTAATCTTCTTCCTCATAACTGACTTTTGCTTCTCCGGTTTCCGGATTGAATGGAGTGCGCCAGTGATAAGTCTCTTTATCTTGTTCGGCATGTGCATAACCTTTACCTTTTAAGGTATTAATATGCACTACTATCGGATGCTGAATATCTTTCACTTTGGAGAATGCTTCAATCAACGCCTGTACATCGTTACCGTCATTTACATATATATAGTCCAGTCCCATCGCCTTGAAGAAGTTACATTCGCACTGACCGTTACTGTCACGCAATTCTTTCAGGTTCTTATATAGTCCACCGTGATTTTCGGCAATAGACATCTGATTGTCATTGACAATAATAATCATGTTTGTACCAAGCTCCGCCATATAGTCCAATCCTTCAAATGCTTCGCCGCCACTTAAGGAACCGTCGCCTATCACAGCTATGATATTCTCATTGCCACCGATCAGGTCGCGTCCTTTTGCCAATCCGCTAGCCAGGCTGACGGAAGTGGAAGTATGACTGATAACAAAAAAATCATGCTTACTTTCTTGTGGTTCGGAATAACCGGATACGTTGTCATACTCTGCCGGATAGAGAAAAGCATCTTTCCGTCCGGTCAGCATCTTATGTACATAACTCTGATGCGATACATCAAAAACAATCTTGTCTTCTGGTGAGTTGAATACATAATGTAAAGCGATAGTCGCTTCCACCATTCCGAAATTAGGCCGAAATGCCCGCCGTGTTCACTCAACTTTTGCAGGAGTGATGCACGGATTTCATTACTTAAATCATTGAGTTCTTTAAACGATAACTTCTTTACGTCTGCGGGAGAGTAAATATTTTCTAAATACATATCAATTTGTTTTTTACGTTTATACCTATTATCTTTATCACACTGCAAAGATACTGCTGATTTTAGATTCGGTTTGTATATAGATTACGGATTATTTTACCTATATTACCGACCTTGGAAATAGGACTGACGATAAACATAAAATAGTAGATAATATATATTGGAGGACAACATATATGAATAGTGATTATAAAGTGGGCGATTTAATTTATGATGCAAATATTTATGATGCGATGAATACTAATCTAGATGATTGGTACTTTTATAAGCGATGGCTGCCGGAAAACAAGGATGCCCGGATACTTGAACTTTGTTGTGGTACGGGCAGGCTCACTCTGCCCATTGCAAAGGAAGGATATGATATTACTGGGATTGATTATACCCCTTCAATGCTTGCCCAGGCAAAAATTAAAGCTTCCGAAGCAGGATTAGAAATAAGTTTTATCGAGGCAGATATCAGAACTTTGAATTTGCCGGAAAAATACGACTTTATCTTTATTCCGTTTAATTCAATTCATCATTTATATAAGAATGAAGATTTATTTAAGGTATTTAATGTCGTTAAGAATCACCTCAAAGACGGTGGCTTATTTCTGTTTGATTGTTTTAATCCGAATATCCAATATATAGTTGAAGGTGAAAAAGAGCAGAAAGAAATTGCTGCATATACAACCGATGACGGTAGAGAAGTATTGATAAAGCAGACAATGCGATATGAAAATAAAACTCAGATTAACCGTATCGAATGGCATTATTTTATCAATGGCAAGTTCAACTCTATTCAAAATCTGGATATGAGAATGTTCTTCCCTCAAGAGTTAGATTCATATTTGGAATGGAATGGTTTTCATATTATTCATAAGTATGGCGGATTTGAAGAAGAGGCATTTGACGATAATTCGGCAAAACAGATATTTATTTGTCAATGTGACTTAGTGTATTGAGATTTTATTAATAAATAAGTGAAAATGTAATTTGTCGGCAATCAGTATGGTAGCGTGGTTGCCTAAAGGCCTTTTGGGGCTGTTTTCATCCTTTTGAACTGGAAGTACTCATCAGAATTCTTTTTCAGTTTTGACTTTTCTCATTTTGTTTAATGATTCTTTTGTTACTTCTCGTAATAAATTTGGCGTTCGCTAAAGTAGGAAGTCTGACTTTGGCTTCCTTGGTTTTGATACTTACTTCATTTCCTTAAATAGGTTAGAATAGATATTATAGCAGATTGATAAAAAATAGAATCTGTAATTCGGGTAATAATGTCAGTAATTCATCTACATACAGTCTCTTTCTTTCATCGTATTTTTACAATGTAGAAAGTAGACAATCAATTCTTTAATAATTAAAAATAAGAGATATGAAACGGATTTTATTATTAACAACTGTATTTATGATGATGCTTGGAACTAGTTTTTCTTCTGCACAGACAGATGCAGATAACTTTTATAAAGTGATTTGGTAAGTGTGGAGAAGTTTCTTTTTCCAACCAGTATAAAATGAAGGTAGCCGGAAATTTGTTTCTGCCTAAGAATATGAAAGAAGGGGACAAATACCCTGCAATCATTGTCGGACATCCAATGGGAGCTGTCAAGGAACAGAGCGCGAACCTTTACGCAACGAAAATGGCCGAACGGGGTTTTGTAACACTCTCCATAGACCTGTCTTTTTGGGGTGGGAGTGAAGGCGAGCCGCGCAATGCTGTTCTGCCGGAAGTTTATGCGGAAGACTTTAGTGCCGCAGTTGATTTTTAGGTACCCGTCCGTTTGTCGACCGGAATCTGATTGGAGTAATCGGAATTTGCGGCAGTGGAAGTTTTGCTATCAGTGCAGCGAAAATAGACCTCGCCTTAAAGCCATTGCGACAATCAGTATGTACAATATGGGTACGGCTAGCCGTAACGGGCTAAAACACTCATTGACATTGGAACAGAGAAAGCAAATAATGGCTGAAGCAGCAGAACAGCGTTATGCTGAATTTTTAGGTGGAGAAACTAAATATACCGGTGGCACTGTACATCAACTGACAGAAAAGTCCAGTCCGATTGAACGGGAGTTCTATGAGTTCTACCGTACACAAAGAGGAGAATTTACCCCCGACGGAGCAACTCCTATGACCACCACTCATCCTACACTTTCAAGTAATGTGAAATTTATGAATTTCTATCCTTTCGAAGATATTGAGACTATTTCACCCCGCCCTATGTTTTTCATCACCGGTGAAAATGCCCACTCACGTGAATTTAGTGAAGACGCTTACCGATTGGCCGCCGAACCTAAAGAACTGTATATAGTACCCGGCGCCGGACACGTAGACCTTTACGACCGTGTAAGCCTTATACCATTTGACAAGCTGGAATCTTTCTTCAAGGAGTATCTGAAGAAATAGTGATAACAGGAAGTGTAAATGTAACTTTTGAAATAACAGATTAAAGAATAAACTAATGGAACAAATAAGAAATAAAGAATATGGAGGCGAACGTCCTCTGTTCGCGACCCACGACCTTCAACTGGAAGATGTAACAATTCACGCCGGTGAATCTGCATTGAAAGAATGTAGTAATATTATAGCAATCAACTGTCGCTTGAAGGAAAATATCCTTTTTGGCATACCAACGGATTCATTGTGAAAAACTGTCTCTTTACAGAGGAAGCCCGTGCTGCTCTATGGTACTCTCAAAGTCTGCAAATGGCAGATACCTTGGTAGAAGCACCGAAGATGTTCCGTGAAATGGACGGAATAAAACTCGAAAACGTGCAGTTGCCTAATGCTTTGGAAACGTTTTGGTATTGTCGTAATATAGAGCTGAAGAACGTACAGATTGATAAAGCGGATTACCTTTTTATACACAGTGAGAATATTAAGATACAAAACTATGCCCAAAACGGGAACTATTCGTTCCAATATTGCAAGAATGTAAAAATCCGTAATGCAGTTATCAACTCCAAAGATGCTTTCTGGAATACGGAAAATGTCACAGTCTATGATTCCGAGCTGAACGGAGAATATCTGGCTGGCATTCTAAAAACTTACGTCTGGTAAATTGCAGGATTTCGGGGACTCAACCGCTTTGCTACGCACATGATCTGGTGATGGAAAATTGTACGATGGCGGAAGATGCTGACCTTGCTTTTGAACACAGTAGTGTGAAGGCAACGACTAAAAGTCCCGTTCATAGCGTAAAAATCCTCGTACGGGAAGTATTGTTGCCGAAGTTTCGGAGCAATCATTTTGGACGAAAATATTAAATCACCAGCAAATTGCGAATTGAAACTTTGGGACGATCTAACCTGTTTTAATTGAAATATGAAGTATAATTTCGATGAAATTATTCCACGCAGAGGAACGAATTCTTATAAATGGGATTCGGCTGAAGATGCGGATGTATTGCCGATGTGGGTAGCTGATATGGATTTCCGTACGGCTCCCCCTGTCGTGGAGGCATTGAAGAAACGGGTGGAACATGGGATTTTCGGTTATGTACGTGTACCTGATGCATACTACGAGGCAGTTCTAAATTGGTTTGCTCGACGGCATGCCTGGCAGATAGAGAAAGAATGGATTATTTACACCACCGGTGTTGTGCCAGCAATATCTGCTGTGATTAAAGCGTTGACACTGCCCGGAGATAAGTAATGGTGCAGACACCTGTATATAACTGTTTTTCTCCTCCATCCGTAATAACGGATGCGAGATGATTGCCAATCCTTTGGTATATAGAAACAGGGGCTATCAGATTGACTTTGATGATTTGGAGCGGAAACTTCAGACCCGAAGGTCAAACTTCTGTTGTTATGTAATCCGCACAATCCCGCCGGAAGAGTGTGGAGTAAGCAAGAGTTAAGGCGGATAGGTGAGATTTGTATTCGAAATAATGTCTTTGTGGTTGCGGATGAAATTCATTGTGAATTGGTATTTCTGGGGCATGAATATACTCCTTTTGCTTCTATATCAGAAGAATTCCTACTGAACTCGGTCACTTTTGTTTCGCCTAGCAAAGCCTTTAATTTGGCAGGACTTCAGATTGCCAATATCATTTCCGCAGATGCAGATGTACGGAGGCAGATAGATAAAGCGATTAATATAAATGAAGTCTGTGATGTGAATCCTTTGGGAGTGGAGGCGTTGATAGCTGCTTATAATGAGGGTGAAGAATGGCTGGAAGAACTTAAAATCTATTTGTTTGCGAATTACATCTATTTAAAAGGTTATTTCGAGACCTATCTTCCGGAGTTTCCTGTAATGATGTTGGAAGGTACGTATTTAGTTTGGGTAGATTGTTCGGTTCTGCATCTGGCGTCAGCGGAAATAGTCAAAGACTTGTTGAAGAAAGAAAAACTTTGGGTAAACGAAGGGTAGCCTGTATGGAGAGGCTGGTGAAGGATTTATCCGTATCAATATTGCCTGTCCGCGACAGCGGTTGATAGATGGATTAAACAGATTGAAGCGGGCTTTGAAATAATAAAATAATTGTCAGTTTATTGAGAGATCCCCCTTCTCACTCCCCGTAAATACGAATGAAAAAAGTAGTGGCCTTGAAAGACTTTTTGCCTTTCCTTCTCGGAGCACTCTAGTTTATGGCTACCGGGATTATATTTCTTGGAATTTGTCATTTGCGGGGAGAACAAATTATAAAGTTATAAAGAAAAAGCTTGGTCAAACGTCTCATTTTAATGATATAATTCCTTATATTTGTATCAGGATGAATAAATCAATAATTTGAAAATGAAGAACGGAAAAGAAAAAATGTTAGCGGGAGAAGTTTATGATTGTGCTGATAATGAGTTATTGACCAGATGGCATAAAGCAAAGCAGCTTCAACAGGAGTATAATAATACTCTCACTACTGATGCAGGTAAAATTTCTGATTTATTAGATGAATTAATCGGTTCAAGGGGGGATAATGTTTGGATTAGTGCTCCTTTCTTTGTGGACTATGGTGAGAATATTTATATCGGGAAGAATGTAGAGATCAACATGAATTGCGTTTTTCTTGATTGTAACAAGATTGTTATCGGTGATAATTCGGGGATTGGGCCGGGAGTACATATTTATACTGTTTTTCATTCTACAAAGGCATCGGAAAGAACCTCTGAAAACAGTACTTTTGGAAGTCGCAGACAGCTCCGGTGATTATTGGCAATAATGTGTGGATTGGTGGAGGATGCATCATTCTTCCGGGAGTAACTATTGGCGATAATACAACTATTGGGGCAGGGAGCGTTGTCACAAAGTCTATTCCGGTCAATGTGCTGGCGGTTGGCAATCCGTGTAGAATCCTTAAACAGATAGAGGATTGACGCTTCTTTTTTCCATCTATATATTAAATAATTTACCTGTATTGTGGTAAAAACTTCTTGTTCGTAATGTGTAGAAAATGCACATACTTCAAAATCTGTAATTTGGGTTTCTATATCCGTAATTTGTATCATAAAGAGTTGGAACAGAATAGCTAACTTTGCATTATCAGAGAGTTCATAAATAATAAACCATACGTAGTTATATGAGAAAATTGTTTTTTATTATTGTAACAGCTATCGGAATGATGCAAATCCCGATGCAATCTATAAATGCACAGAATATGAAAAAAGAAGAAGTACCTCAAAACATCAGCGCATTTCCGGTAGGAAAAGCGAATACAGGATTCGAACAATATTTCACGGGTAGATCTTGGCTGGCACCGCTGACTGGTAACAAAGACTTGAATGTACCCATGTCCAACGTTACTTTTGAGCCTGGCTGCCGGAATAATTGGCACAGCCATACGGGTGGACAACTCCTGATTGCCGTCGGCGGTGTGGGATATTATCAGGAACGTGGTAAAGCGGCGCGCCGTTTACTTCCCGGTGATGTGGTTGAAATTGCTCCGGACATAGAACACTGGCATGGCGCCGCTCCCGATAGTTGGTTCTCACATCTGGCTATCGGATGCAATCCGCAGACCAACCAGAATACATGGTTGGAACGAGTGGATGACCAACAGTATGCCGAAGCAACGAAAGGTAACGTAGCAATCGGACTGCAAGCTACCGATCCTGAATTGGACGATATATTTAGTAATTTTACAAAAGAAGTGCAAGAATACGGTGCACTGGACATTAAAACCCGTCTTATGGTAACATTGGCATCCAATATTGCTTCACAAGCGCAGGCCGAATACCGCATCACACTCGAAAGCGCACTTAATGAAGGCATTGCTCCGATAGAAATAAAAGAAATCCTTTACCAGTCAGTAGCCTATGCGGGCATGGCTAAGGTCAGAAATTTTATCGGTATCACCAATGATATATTGCTCGCCCGTGGCGTGCGTCTTCCTTTGGAAGAACAATCGGTTGTATCATCCGAAACACGTTTCAATAAGGGACTAGAATTGCAGAAATCCATATTTGGTGAACGGATAGAACAGATGCATAAGAACGCTCCCGACAATCAGAAGCACATCCAACGTTACCTCTCCGCCAACTGTTTCGGCGACTATCAGACACGTAGCGGACTGAATGTAAAGACCCGCGAACTGATTACATTCTCGATACTTGTTTCTTTAGGCGGCTGTGAATCGCAGGTAAAAAGTCACATACAGGGAAATGCCAACGTAGGGAATAATAAAGATACGTTGCTGGCAGTCGTAACGCAACTCTTGCCATTTATTGGTTATCCGCGCACACTCAATGCCATAGCCTGTCTGAACGAAGTGATTCCGGAAAATAATAAAGACATTGATGCATCCCGAAAGATAACGATTAAAATCTATCCGGGACTTGACAAACGCTTTTTAATGTTATATATTTGTAGTCCGGGAAAGTATGAAACGAATGATTACTAAATGAAAAAAGAGACGGAATATGGATATGAAATGGATGGAAAATAGTATAATATTACAACGAACTTAGCTCATTCCCTTAGCTTACTTATACTAGGGGATAAGGCAACAGATATAGCCCAAAGGCTGCGAACTTTATAGAGTTCGCAGCCTTTTTTGTAACCTATTATTGAATATATTTTTTGCAAATTCAGATTTTAAAGTTTATAATAAACAGGGGGGACGTTTATAATAAACGGTCACAGTATTTATTAATAACGCTCTTTATGTTTATGTGGTAGGTTGTTATCTTTTTTGTATAACCTTTCTCTAAAGGGTAGAAACTTGTGTGGTTGTGGTAATAATAATTGATATGTTGACTGGGTAATTTAATTTTATAAAATATAGTTCCTCCACTATTCTTGTTATTGTTACTCTTATGTTATCTATCAGCTTTGTTTTGAAATGCACCTTGAATACCTGTTTTATCTGTCGGAAACTTTGCAGGACGAGATAATAAAACCTCATATTTGATGATCGATTCACTGTAAGATTTGTTATCTTTGCAAAGGTTTCATTTATAAAGAGAAGAAGTTATGGATATCATGGACCGTTTGAAAGGCCCCCGGCGCAATCTGCCTATCGGAATACAAAGTTTTGAGAGACTTCGTCGCGACGGCTATTTGTATGTTGACAAAACAGCATTTGTCTACGAACTTGCCTCAACGGGCAATCCATATTTCCTTAGCCGTCCGCGTCGTTTTGGCAAAAGTCTGCTGCTTTCTACGCTGGAAGCGTATTTCTGTGGAAAGAAAGAACTTTTTGAAGGACTTGCCATTGAACAGTTTGAAACAGAATGGAACGAACACGCTGTACTGCATCTTAGCCTGAATGCCGAAGACTACTCTGAAATAGAAGGATTGAGAAACGGACTCGAATTGCAACTTCGTAGTTGGGAAAAAAACTATGGAATCAGCGAGGAAGGCTTGAGTTATTCCGGTCGTTTCATGCAAGTTATCAAAGAGGCATACCGACAGACTGGTCGTGGTGTAGTTGTTCTTATTGACGAGTACGATAAACCGCTGCTCCGCTCTATGCATAACCCGGAATTACAAAGTAAGTTCCGCGAAATGCTCACAGCTTTCTACACTGTATTGAAGGATGCAGACCCCTGGTTGCGCTTCGTCTTTATCACCGGAGTGACCAAATTTGCTCAAATGGTATATTCAGCACTCTCAACCAACTGATCGATATCAGCTTCGACCCGCAATACAATGCTCTTTGTGGTATGACCCGCCCGGAAATTGAAGCCAATTTGTCCCGGAACTGGAACGGTTGGCAGAAAGGAACGGTTTGACAAAAGAAGACTGTATGGCATACCTTACTCGTATGTATGACGGATATCATTTCAACTATGTCCGTAAGGAAGGTATGTACAACCCGTTCAGCATACTGAATGTGCTTAGGAGCGGGATGTTTGAGAATTACTGGTTTGCCAGCGGAACACCCACTTTCCTTGCCGAAATGCTGAAGAAGACCCATTATGATTTGCGTGAACTGGACGGATTGGAAGTAACTGCCGCCTCTCTTACCGACGACCGTGCTGACGTAAACAACCCTGTGCCAATGATTTATCAAAGCGGCTATCTGACCATTAAAGGATATGATACAGAACTGCGTCTCTACAAGCTGGGTTACCCCAATGATGAAGTGAAGTATGGCTTTCTTAATTTTATCACTCCGTTTTATACCTCGTTGGATGAATCGAAAGCCCCCTTCTATATCGGACAGTTTGTAAAAGAACTAAGGCAGGAGATGTTGAGGCTTTCCTCACCCGCCTTCGTGCGTTCTTTGCCGATTTTCCCTACGAACTGAATGATAAGACAGAGCGTCACTATCAAGTGGTATTCTATCTTGTTTTTAAACTACTGGGGCAGTTTATTAACGCCGAAGTGCAAAGTGCCCTGGGACGTGCTGACGCTGTGGTGAAAACAGCAAATGCTGTTTATGTCTTCGAATTTAAGCTAAACGGTACCGCAGAAGAAGCATTGGCACAGATTAATAATCGCGGCTATCTCATACCTTATACTACTAATGGTTGCCGTATAGTGAAAATAGGTGCAGAGTTCAGTAAGGAAGAACGCAATTGAGTCGATGGTTAGTAGAGGAAGAAGGATAGTAGGGAATTGATAATAAAAGTAT
>ENA-OQJH01000631-OQJH01000631.1-human-gut-metagenome-genome-assembly--contig:-NODE-631-length-18054-cov-1.374017_pt1 | contig 18054 bp, 27 predicted proteins | sample MGYA00242597_ERZ504763 | MGnify/ENA primary metagenome ERZ504763 (study PRJEB26092, sample SAMD00036359) | human gut metagenome | host: Homo sapiens | study: EMG produced TPA metagenomics assembly of...
CTAATGTCCCATCAAGATCAAAGATTACTGCTTTTTTATTCTCTAACATTTATCTCCTATGCTCCTTTAGTTCTTGTAACTCTGCCTTCGTTAATCTTCGGTATTCTCCAAGCCTTAACTCTTCATCCAATTTTAATGATCCCATTGACAGCCTTTTTAAATATAACACTTCACTTCCAACAGCTTTTACCATCCGTTTTACCTGATGAAATTTTCCTTCCATGATCGTGATCAGAACCTCTGATTCTTGTACATCTGCTTTAAGGATCTGAAGTCTTGCTTGTTTTGATCTTTCGCCATTGCCAATATCCAGACCTTCTTTGAATCTGGCAATCTCACTTTCGCCAAACTGCCCTGAAACTTTTGCAAATATACTTTATCCACATGTTTTCTTGGCGAAAGAAGTTCATGTGCCAGCATTCCATCATCCGTTAATAATAATAATCCTTCTGTATCTTTATCCAATCTTCCTACGGGGAACTAATCTGTCTTTATAATCTTCATGGATCAGATCGAGTACAGTCTGATCATGATGATCCTTCGTTGCAGATACAACCCCTTGTGGTTTATGTAACATCAGATAATGGAACTGTTCAAACTGAATCAGTTTGTGGTCAAATTCTACCTGATCTTGTTCTGCATCCACCTTATATTCTGGTTTCTTGATCGCTTCTCCATTAACCACAACTTTACCCTTTTTGACAGACTCTTTCGCTTCTTTTCTTGTCATATTTAAACTGTCACACAAAAATTTGTCTAATCTGGTTTTCTTTGCCATTATAACCATCTCCAGCTGGAAGAATACTTATTCTTCAGTCGTCCTTTTTTAATCTTCGCCCATCCTAATGGAAATTCATTTGTTCCAACCAGATGAATTCCTTCGGTATTTGTATCTACGTCTAATGTCTCACATTTTAAATATTTGACCGTATTCTCATCGTTGATGTCAAACGAAAGATATGGTTCATACTCATTGGCCGCCAACGCTACTGCAAATGACTGACTCGGTTCGAATCTTCCTTTTTTCATCTCTCCTAGATAAAGACCTTTCCTTAGACTCTTACCTTCTTCATCTCTGGAATATCTTCTTTTAGGTAAAACAATTTTCCTTGATGTTCTCTAACATGACTCCAGTCAATATCCATCTTACAGTTTTTGAAGAATTCTTCTGTCTCTGGTGTCAGTTTTACTTTCTTAATCTTTTCGTATTTGAATGTTGGCTGTTCTCCATCTGCTTTCTTCAATAAGGCAAGAAAATGTCCTTCTCCTTTGATCTTATGCGGCCATAATCGAATGCATTGTTTGATGTCTTCTCTTCCTGTCAAGTCCATTCTGGGTGTCCGTGGTCAAATCCTTCACACATCTTCATTGGCACAAGAGAAAGATCTTCATTCTTCTCTAAGAGATATTCGATCACCTGTTCATTTTCTTCGGGTGAAAATGTGCAGGTAGAATAAAGCAGCATACCACCTGGCGCTAATAGCTTGATCGCATCATCAACGATCTCTCGCTGTAATTTTGCATAAGGTTCGCTTCCTTTCTGCTGCCAGTTCTTGATCTCATTATTCCCCTTTCGAAACATTCCTTCTCCAGAACATGGAGCATCAATTAGGATCTTATTAAAAAATCCTGTCATTGATGGTACTAAATATTTGGCTTCCGTACAAAGGATCATATCATTACGGATGCCAAACATCTCAATATTACGGATCAGAGCTTTCGTTCTTGAGATACTGACATCATTCGATACCAGTAATCCTTCTCCCCTTAACTTTGCTCCAAGTTCTGTAGACTTTCCACCTGGTGCCCCGCACAGATCAAGCACACGGTCTCCCGGTTCTACGCAGGTAGGAAGCTGGTGTCATCGCACTTGGTTCCTGTATATAATATAATCCCGCATGATAATATGGATGTTTTGATGGTTTTTCTTCCCTGTCCACATAAAATCCATTATCTGTCCAAGGCACTTTCGTCACATGAAACGGACAGATCTTCAAAAAGTCTTCTACTGAGATCTTTAGTGTATTGACTCTGATCCCATAATATGCAGGATCATCTAAATGCTTCTCATATTCCGAAAAATCCTCGCCCAATAGACGTCTCATCTTCTCTTCAAATAATTCTGGTAATTTCATATTCTTCTTAAGAAATGCTCTGAGCACGATATCCTTCTGCAATAATATCCAACTGTTTATTAAAATGCTCTAAGCGTTCCATATCTCCTGTCTCATATATTTTATAAAATTCATCCTGAATCTTTAATACTTCATGACGATTCGCAACTTTATATAAATTCTGCATCGTATGAAGGATCTCAGATACAAGATTTGACTTCTTACGGAATGAATTCTGTGCATCCATGATCTCATCACGAACTGTTGACATCTCATGATCTAAGACATCGATCGCATCTGATGCAACTAATAATTTATCTGTCACATGCTGTGGAATATCCCCTTTATACTTATACTGTAAAGAATGTTCCACGGTTGCCCAGAAATTCATCGCAAGTGTACGGATCTGTATCTCTGCCTGTATCCGCTTCTTCCCATAAATCGTATTCACTTCATATAGATGATCACATGATAGCTTCGATATCCGCTGTCTTTGGAATGTGAAATATAGTCTTTGTGGCTCTTGATCTCCATATCAGAACGACTCTCTATGATCTCTAATACACGATCAATGTCTTCCACAAACTGACAGATCAAACGTATTCCCGCAATATCTTCCAGTTCTTTTTCTACATCATTGACATTGATCTTCTTTCTCTGCATCTTATCCAAAATACTTGAGATAGATTTTACACGTCCATCGACTTGCTCGATCGGTGAATATCTTCCGACATTTCTGTATTCTCTTATAATATGTCGAAACTTTAACACAAGTTCATCAACTGCCAGCTCATATGGGTGAGCATTTCTCTCCATAACTGTAATTCCATGAATTCCCTCCTGTACTTATCCACTCATTATATCATATTTTAACTTCAAAAAGAATCTTGTATTACAGGATTCTTTCTTCTTACTTCATATTTTTTATTTCATTGAAATTTCCTATGCAATAAAAATAGTCAACTCCTATCATCTTATATGAAAGCTGACTATTTTTATCTTCATTTGTATCGTATTTGTTTGCTTCTTACCATGTAAGATAAACAGAACCCCAAGTAAGTCCTCCGCCAAAACCACTTAAAACAATCTTATCTCCTCGGTTTAGCATTCCTTTTTGATTGATCTCATCTAAAAGGATCGGAATCGTTGCTGATGAAGTATTCGCACAACGGTCTATATTCATCGGGAACTTTTCAATTGGCTGCTTCAATCTTCTCGCTGCTGCTTCAATGATCCTTTTGTTAGCCTGATGTAATACAAAATATTTGATTTCTTCTTTGGAAACGCCTGCTTCATCAAGGACTTTGTTAATACTCTTTGGACACCATACGTGCTGCAAATTTGAATACTTCCTGCCCATCCATGGCAACCTGTTGCATTGGAGAATCATCCTTTACTAAGAGATTGTTTAAATGTCTTTCTTCACATGTTAAAACATCTCCTCGTGCTCCATCAGATCCTGTATCGATAAAGATTTCTCTTTCTTCATCCGCTTCCACGATCGCGCATCCTGCACCATCTCCAAATAATACACAAGTACTGCGATCACTCCAGTCAAGAATCTTAGAAAGTGTCTCAACCCAATGATCATCATCTTCTTACCCATTCCTGCTCTCGCATATGCAACTGCTGTATTTAATCCAAAAACGAATCCTGAACATGCTGCATTAATATCCATACAGACTGCATTGACAGCTCCGATTCCTTTCTGTACCTGACAAGCCGTACTTGGTGTTGCATAATCTCCTGATAATGTTGCAACGAAAATATGGTCTAATTCTTCCGCACTGATTCCTGCATCTTCTAATGCTTTCTCTGCAGCTTTCACTGCCATCGTTGATGTTGTATCTTCAATCGAAATGTGCCTGCTACGAATCCCTGTCCTGGATGAAATCCATTCATCACTTGTATCCATCACTTTGGAAAGGTCATCGTTGCTCACTGATTTTTCTGGAAGAACTTCCTGTTCCTAATATTTTTACAGACATAACTACTCCACTTATCTTAATCGCTTCTTTTTTTCTCTTCTTGATCTGTACTCATAACTGTCAGATCAAAAAACACTTTGTCTATCAAAGTATATTCTTTTTCCATTCGTTTGTCAATTGTTCTTAGATAATGATACAGACAAGACCGCCATTACTTTCATTTATGATCTTTTCCATTGTATCCTGAAGCTTTTGCTGACTCTCATCTGTCATTTTTAATGCCTTCGTCTGCATACCGTCTCCAACCAGCTGTTCTAACGTCTTTCCAAAAATATTGACATCCCACATACTTTCCCCTGGCTGATTCGATCCCTGCTCAATATAGTCCATCAGATCTTTTGCCTGATATTCTTCCCCAACGATCGGAGCGATCTCCGTTGAAATATTTGCACGGATCATGTGAATAGAAGGTGCACTTGCCTTAATTTTTACTCCGTATTTACTTCCATGTTTACAATCTGCGGTTCTTCTAATACAATTCTTCTTTCGTCGTGTCACAACACCATATCCTCTTTGTTTTACTGCCGCCAATGCTTCTCCAACTTCTTCGTACTCTTTCTTTTTCTTTGCTAATTCTCCCATGATCTTGATAAATTCATATTCATTGCGAATCTCCATCCCTGTTGTTTCACTTAAAAATTCATAATAATATACATCCCCAACTTTTACTGTGATGACCACTTCCCCACTGTCCATCGCAACAGATTCTAGTTTCTGCCCCGTTATGTACTCTATATTCTTTTTCTTTGTTCTTCATAAATGTCTCTCATTGTTGTTTTTTCTGTGATCACATCTCTGGCCATTTGAAGTAATTCCATTTTTAATGGATGATCTTTCTTTAACATCTCTGTCCATCTTGGAACATAAAATCCAATTGATGAAATCGGAAATTCCATCAAACACACTCTTTATAATTTCATAAATATCCTCTTTTTTCATCTGTTCTAAATTCATTGGTAGCACTTTTGTCTGATATTTTTCTTCCTTTTCAGCCGCTAGCTGCTTTGTGCTTTCTGAATATGGATGAATCGTATTTAATAAAACAACAAATGGCTTTTTCAATGCTTTCAGTTGTTTGATCGTTTCTTCTTCCGCTGGCTCATATTGTTTTGCTGCAATTTCCCCAAAAGAACCATCACAAGTTACAACTACACCGATCGTTGAATGTTCCGTGATCACTTTCTTTGTTCCAATTGCCGCTGCTTTCGTAAATGGTATTTCATAATCAAACCAAGGTGTTTTTACAAGCCTCTCTTCTTCTCCTTCCATGTGTCCTGTAGCGCCTTCCACCATATATCCCACACAATCGATCAGTCGGACATTTAATTCGATTCCTTCTTCCGTCTTTATTGATACTGCTTCATTTGGAACAAATTTCGGTTCTGTTGTCATGATCGTTTTACCACTTGAAGATTGTGGAAGTTCGTCATTTGCACGATTTCTGTCGTTTTCATCTTCGATATTTGGCAATACCATCAGATTCATAAAACGTTTGATAAATGTACTCTTTCCTGTTCGCACCGGACCAACAACACCAATGTAAATCTCTCCGTTTGTCCTTGCTTTCATATCCTTATATACATTAAACTGATCCATAAGTTCCTCCTTTATAGACTGATAAAGTATATGAAGACGATAAGAAAAAAGACCAGAAATCTGCTTATTACAGTTTCTGATCTTTTTGTTTCCATATATGATCTATGTATCTTATACTCCCTGGAAGAATCTTTCTTTCACTTCATCAACCGGCATATCTTTCCCTGTAAATAATTTGAAAGATGCAACTCCCTGCCATAATAGCATTCCTTTTCCTGGAACTGTGATACATCCATGTTCTTTTGCTTCTCTTAAGAATCTTGTCTCTTCTGGATTATATACAACATCAGCTACAACTAATCCTTCATGAAACATTGTTGTATCTGAGATCACTGTTGTATCTTCTTTTGGTTTCATTCCAAGTAATGTTCCATTAACTAAATATCTGCTGCATTCAATCTTTTCACTGCAATTGTATCTTTCGCATCGAGATCATATAATTCTACCTGACATTCTGGTACCTTAGCTTTGATCTTCTCTACCATCTTCTGGCTCTCTCGAAAAATGGATCTCTTGGATTAAAGATCGTGATAGATTTTGCTCCATCTAATGCACACTGTACCTGAATCGCTGTTGCTGCTCCACCTGCTCCAAAGATTACGATATCTTTTCCTTCAACGCCGATTCCATGATCTTTTAAGTTTGCAACAAAACCTTCACCATCTGTGATATGTCCGTATAATTTTCCGTCTCTGTTTACAATTGTGTTAACGGCACCGATCAATTCTGCTGCTGGTGATAATTCATCCATATTCTGAGCTGCTGCTGTTTTATTTGGCATTGTAACATTACATCCCTGAATATTTAACAGACGCATGGATTTTACGAATTCTGGCACTTCCTCTTCTTTAATATCAAAGGCAAGATACGCTCCATCGACTCCACATGCCTGAAAACCGTAATTCTGCATTGCTGGTGATGCGGAATGTGAAACCGGTGAACCAATCAATCCGAATAATTTTGTTGTTCCTGAAATTCTTGCTTCCACGTTTGTAATTCTCCTTCGTTTCTTTATATATTTCAAAAGACAGATGTTTTATCTTCCTTCGATAATTTCCTGGATCAAATCTCTCTCATCCATATGATGTTTCACACCTTTGATCTCCTGATAGTCTTCATGCCCTTTTCCGGCAAGAATAACAATATCTCCTGCTCCAGCATGTTCCATACAATATTTGATCGCCTCTTTACGATCTGGGATCGTAACATATTCTCCATCTGCTTTGTGAACCCCGATCAAAATATCGTTGATGATATCCATTGGTTCTTCATTTCTTGGATTATCAGATGTTACAACTGTAAGATCTGCAAGTTTTGAAGATACTTCTCCCATCTCATAACGTCTTGCTTTTGCACGGTTTCCACCGCATCCAAATAAGCAGTAGATCTTCTTAGGGTTATATTTACGGATCGTTGTTAAAAGACTTTCAAGACTCATAGCATTATGTGCATAGTCGATCATTAATGTGTAATCTCCTGGAGTCTTGATGATCTCCAAACGTCCTTTGACCTGAATTGTATTCAATGCTGATAATACATCTTCTTTGACAATTCCCATATGGCGGCAAAGAGAGATTGCTGCCAAGGAATTATAAACTGTAAAGTCTCCTGGGATATCTACATGTACGTTATATTCCTGTTTTCCTTTGAGATCGTAAGCAACTCCAAGGTATCCAGGTTCCTGAATTCTTGTAATATTTTCAGCATAAACATCGTTTGTATCCTTCATTCCATACGTTTCGATCGCACATGTATGATCTTTGATGATTCTTTCTACATAGTCATCATCTCCGTTGACGATTCCTTGTTTACACTGCTTAAATAACAGACTCTTACAATGAATATAGTCGTCCATATCTTTATGTTCATTTTCCCCAATATGTCTTCTGCAAGGTTTGTAAAAATTCCATAATCAAATTCAAATCCACTTGTTCTATGAAGCATCAATGCCTGAGAAGATACTTCCATAACAACATTTTTCAATCCTGCGTCCGCCATCTTACGGAAAGATTCCTGTACGATATAAGATTCTGGTGTTGTATTGACGGATGGAATTCTCTCATCTCCGATGATTGTCTCAATCGTTCCGATCAATCCTGTCTTCTGTCCTGCATGTTCGAGGACTGCACGGATCATATACGTTGTTGTTGTCTTTCCTTTGGTTCCTGTGATACCGATCGTTGTCAGTTCTTCTGCTGGATATCCAAAGTATGCTGCTGACATCTCGGCTAAAGCAAGTCTTGTATTATCAAACTTGATCACTGTCAGATTTTCTGGTACTTCTACATCTTTTTTCTACTACGACTGCTGCCGCTCCAAGTTCAGCAGCCTGTGCTACAAATTTATGACCATCAAAGGCTGCTCCGCTGATACATACAAATACACTGCCTTTTTCAATCTTTCTTGAATCATATACTAATGTAGAAATCTCTACATCTTCACTTCCTTGCACGAGGGTATATTCTGAACGTTCTAATAATTCTTTTAATATCATGTTCTATCTCCAATAATTCTTCTATCTTTGTACTCTTAATCGTCAATTCCTGTAAGATCGATCTCGCCATCAAACACTGTTGTTGCTGGTCCTGTCATAAAGATCGTATCTTTTTCTTCATCATATTCGATCTGAAGATCTCCACCTAAAAGATGTACCAAGACTTTCTTTCCTGTTTTCTTATTCAGATAAGATGCATAAGCACTTGCACAGGCTCCTGTACCGCATGCAAGAGTTTCTCCTGCACCTCTCTCCCATACTCGCATCTTGATCGTTTTATCATCAACAAGTTCAATAAATTCTGTATTCACACAATCTGGGAACATTGGATGATTTTCAAACTTTGGTCCGATCTTCTCAATGTCGATATCTGCAACAGAATCTACAAATACAACTCCATGTGGATTTCCCATAGAAATACACGTGATATTATATTCTTTTCCATCAACGATCACTGGCTGATCGATCACTTCATCAAGATCATCATAGATTGCAGGAATCTGTGAAGCTTTTGTGATCGGTGCTTCCATATCAACTTTCACCCATGTCACTTTGCCGTCTTCAACTGTAAGGTCTAATTCTTTAATTCCACCTTTTGTCTCGATCGTGATCGTTGTTTTATCTGTCAGTCCATAATCATAGACATATTTTGCAATACAGCGGACACCATTTCCGCACATGGCTCCTTCTGAACCATCAGAGTTATACATGGCCATTCTAAAATCAGCTTTATCTGATGGACAGATACAGATCATTCCATCAGAACCAATTCCAAAATGCCGGTCACTGATAAATTTTGCCACTTTATTTGGGTTATTGATCTTTTCTTCTAAACAGTTTACATATACGTAGTCATTGCCACAACCGTGCATCTTTGTAAATTTCATGTATAATCAACTCCTTTTTATTATTTTACGAATAAACAGTTTTATTTTACCACATCAACGTGTTAATTGTATAGATACAATCTTTGAATTTATATTTTAAAAACCAAATACTAGTATTACAAAAACAAATGAGGAACATGCCTTATCACCATTGATAAAGAATATTCCTCATAGTATTTTTATTAACTCTTATGCCTGTTCTAACAGTTTTTCAATTCCTGCTTTCTTCACACATACACAAAACAGATCCATTGCCTGCTGTAACTCTTCTACTGTAGGGTAAGAAGGTGCGATTCGTAAATTGCTGTCTTTTGGATCATTCTTATATGGATATGTAGCTCCTGCTCCTGTTAATGCAACCCCTGCTTCTTTGGCAAGTTCTACAACTCTCTTTGCACATCCTGGAAGGACGTCTACAGATACAAAATATCCACCTTTTGGATTCTCCCATGTGATCAGTCCGCTTCCTTTTAACTCTTTCTCTAACGTATTAAGAACTGTCTCGAATTTAGGTTTTAAACAATCTGCTAAGATCTGCATATGTTTTCTGACTCCGTCTGCATTCTTAAAGAACTGCACATGGCGAAGCTGATTGATCTTGTCATATCCGATCGTCTGGGCTGTCATCACTTTCTTGATCTCTGCAATATTATCATCGCTTGATGCAATGATAGATACTCCTGCACCTGGGAATGTGATCTTGGATGTTGAGAAGAAATAATATGCTCTGTTATCATTTCCTGCTTCTTTACATGCATCTAAGATATTCTTAACTTTTACATCTTCAAAGATTGGATGTACTCCATATGCATTATCCCAGAAGATTCTGAAATCTTTGGCTGCTGTCTTCATAGAAGCTAAACGATCAACCGTTTCATCACTATAGCAGATTCCCTGTGGATTGGAATATTTTGGCACACACCAGATTCCTTTGATACTTTCATCTTCCGCAACCAGTTTCTCTACCTGATCCATATCTGGACCTTCAGATGTCATATCGACTGTGATCAGTTCAAATCCTAAAGTTTCTGTAACTGAGAAATGTCTGTCATATCCAGGGGCTGGACATAAGAATTTTACTTTCTCTAACTGTCCCCAAGGCTTCTCACCTGCTGTTCCAAATACAACCAGTCTCATCATCTGATCAAACATCAGATTCAGACTCGCATTTCCTCCAACAATGATATTCTTTGCTGGAATATCTAATAAATCGCTGAATATTTCTTTCATCTCTGGAAGTCCATCAAGAACTCCGTAATTACGCACATCCAGACCATCTTTTGCATGATAATCTGTCATTGTCTCAAGCATGCCATTTGCATGATCGATCTGATCTGGTGCTGGTTTTCCTCTTGCCATGTTTAGTGAAAGATGAAGATCTTTAAATTCCTGATACTTTTTGTTCACTTCCACTTCCTGTGCCTGTAACTCTTCTTTTGACATTTCCCTAAATGATTCCATTGTTGTCTTCCTTCCTTCATGTTTTTATGTTTTGTATATATTTATGTTTTTATATATCCTGATTAATTCCATTCAAGATTTGTATGTTCTTGTTTTCTCTCACGAAGGAGTAAGTTTGAAACTTCTTCTTTTGGATCCGCATTCTCAAATAACACTCTGTTCACTGCTTCCACAATTGGTACAGCTACATTGCATTTCTTTGCAAGTCCAAGGGCTGCTTTTGCTGAATATACCCCTTCTACAACCATTTTTACTTCTTTCATAGCTTCCTCTGCAGTCATACCTTTTCCCATTAAGTATCCTGCTTTACGATTTCGACTATGTACGCTTGTACATGTAACGATCAGATCTCCAACTCCTGTAAGGCCTGAAAATGTCTCTGGTTTCCACCAAGTGCTTCTCCAAGACGTGTCAGTTCTGCGATTCCTCTTGTCATTAATGCTGCTTTTGTATTATCTCCATATCCAAGGCCATCAACCGTTCCTGCTGCTAATGCAATAACGTTCTTTAATGCTCCTCCAAGCTCAATTCCAACAATGTCAGAACTTGTGTATACACGGAATACTTTATTCATAAATACATCCTGAAGCATTTCCGCTGTCTCTTTATTCTTTGCACCAACTACAACCGTTGTAGGAATTCCTCTTCCTACTTCTTCTGCATGACTAGGCCCTGATAGTACACAACTTCTGCATTTGGAATCTCTTCTTCAATGATATCCGATAATGTCTTATATGTAACATCTTCGATACCTTTTGCAACGTTAACAATGATCTGCCCGTCTTTTATAAATGGGGACATCTGTTTTGCAACCATACGAACAACAGGTGAAGGAACTGCCATAACAACAACATCTTCATCTGTTAAAGCTGTTTTAAGATCTGCCTCGATCATAATATTATCTGGCAATTTTACTCCAGGTAATTTCTCTACCTGCTCTCTCTTTGTGGAAAGCATCTCTATTTCATGCGGATCATGTGTCCACAATGTCACTTCATGTCCATTATTTGCTAATAATACCGCAAGGGCACTTCCCCAGCTTCCTGCACCGATAACGCTAACTTTCTTCATCTGTTTAAGTTCCTCCTAACGTTTTACTTTCTGACCTAATTTATTCTCAGTACCATTCATCAAACGCCCAATATTCGCACGATGCGCCAGATTGCCATAGCTGTAAATATACATCCAACAATAACTAATTTCCAATCATGTGGATTGTTAAAATACAAAATAAATGGAATGATCAGCACCATGCAGATTGATCCTAACGATACATACTTAGAAATAGCCGTAATGATCAAAAATACTGCTGCACAGACCAACCCAAGCTGCCAGTGAAATGCAAAAATAACTCCCCCAGTTGTCGCTATTCCCTTTCCACCTTTAAACCCAAGATAAAACGGGAAATTATGTCCCAGTACTACTGCAAATCCTGTCAAAAGCCAAAGATAAGCTTCTCCTTCTACATGAAAAGCCGGCATGATCACATATCTCGCAAGATTCACCGCCACAAGTCCTTTGACGGCATCTCCAAGAAATGTAATGATCGCTGCTGTCTTTCCCAAAGTTCTTAATGTATTCGTTGTCCCGGAATTTCCACTTCCGTAATCTCTGATATCGATCTTATTTACTCGTCCGACAATATATCCTGTCTGAATACACCCAAACAGATATCCGACGATCATACACACAACAATACAAACTGCCATTATCTTTCCTTCCTTTCCCTCGCAATAATATGAATTGGTGTTCCTCTGAATCCAAATGTATTACGGATCTGGTTCTCAAGATATCTTGTATATGAAAAATGCATTAACTGACGATCATTGATAAACACAACAAATGTTGGCGGTTTTACAGAAACCTGTGTGATATAGTAAGTTTTAATCTCTTTCCTTTGTCTGATGGTGGCTGTTTCATCGCTACCGCCTCTGTAAGGATCTCGTTTAAGACTCCTGTCTGTACACGTAATGCATGATTCTCGATCACCATATCAAGAACATCAAAAATCTTAGGAAGTCTCTGTCCTGTCTTAGCAGAGATGAAAACAAGTTCTGCATATGACATATAAGATAAGACTTCTCTAACCTGGTTTGTAAACTTGTAGATTGTCTTATCGTTCTTCTCAATGAGATCCCATTTGTTAACCGCAATGATCATACCTTTTCCACGTTCATGGGCAATTCCTGCGATCTTAGCATCCTGTTCTGTGATTCCTTCTTCCGCATCAATGACTAAGATTGCCACATCACAACGTTCTACTGCTGCAACCGTACGGATCACACTGTAACGTTCGATATCTTCTTTGACTCTGGCTTTCTTTCGAAGTCCAGCTGTATCGATGAATACATATTCTTTTCCATTACGTTTGACCGTTGTATCAATCGCATCTCTTGTTGTTCCTGCAATATCAGAAACGATCAGACGGTCTTCTCCCAATAATTTATTGATCAATGAAGATTTTCCTGCATTTGGCTTTCCGATGATCGCAACTCTTGGTCTTTCATCTTCTTTCTCATCTGCATCCTGTGGATTGCAGTGAACAAGAACTTCATCTAACAGATCACCGAATCCAATCTTGGAATTCGCTGAAACTGGAAATGGTGTTCCAAGCCCCAGATTGTAAAATTCATAAGTATCCAGAACGAATTTTTCGTAATTATCTACTTTATTGACTGCTAACACAATTGGTTTTCCTGATCGTCTTAACATATCTGCCACCTGATAGTCTGCATCGACAAGCCCCTGTCTTACGTCTGTAAGGAAAATGATCACATCTGCTGTCTCCATTGCAATCTCTGCCTGTCCTCTCATGTGGCTTAATAACAGATCACCACTATCTGGTTCAATACCACCTGTATCAATCAATGTAAAGTGATAGTTTAACCATGTCACATCTGCATAAATACGGTCTCTTGTAACTCCTGGTGTATCTTTAACAATTGAAATTTTTTCTCCTGCCAGTGCATTAAACAATGTAGACTTTCCTACATTCGGTCTTCCTACAATGGCAATGATCGGCTTACTCATAATCTATATACCTCTCTAAATGTTTCAAAACCTGTACTGTTTCTTAGTATACCTTATCTTATGAAATTCGTCCAGTGTGAAGAATTTCACAAGATATATTCTTTTTATTTACCTTTTATAACACAATAAATGCTGCCAGATTACCACGTTTCCCATGACTTGCTCTATGCGAAAACAGTAGATCAGGATTACAACATGTGCAGATATCTGTAATATCAAGATTTCTGGACGGATTCCTGCTTCTGTCAAAATAATCTCATTTGCTTTCCAGAGATCAAGCTGGTATTTTCCATTCCCTTTATCATCCAAAATTCTTTTGCATCATGTCCTGTCAGTTCTTTTTTAAACTCATCTGCAACATCTTCACTAACCTCGTAGCAACTTCGGCAGATTGATGGTCCAATGGCTGCGATGATATTTTCCTTTTTACTTCCATATTCATTTTCTAAAAATTGTACCATCTTGGCACCGATTCTTCCAACAGTGCCTCTCCATCCTGAATGTGCTAAAGCTGCAGCCTTTTCTACCGGATCATAAAAAACAAAGGCACACAATCTGCATATCCTGTATAAAGCGGAATCCCCTGCTCATTTGTAGCAAGACCATCCATATCTTTCATAACTTTCCCACAATCTTCTTTCGTTACCTTATGGATTCTCGTCTCATGAATCTGATTTGAAAATACCAGCTTTGTATGATCGAATCCGATCGCTTCTGAGATTCTTCTGAAATTTTCATCCACAGCTTCTTTTTTATCTCCACGGTTATAGCTTAAATTCAACGTGGAAAACATTCCTTCGCTGACTCCACCCATACGTGTTGAAAATCCATGTCTGACTCCTGCCTGATCCAATTTTTTAAATGTCAGATATGGAACAGACCCCTCATGTAATATCGTAGACTGATTATCGTTTGATTTTTTAAAATGCATGTTTTATCACCCTGATCTTCTTTCCTAAAATCTCCACTACATCAAAACGGATCGGCTGTTCAAAAGATAGATGATTCTTCTTTAAATAAATCATTGCACTCTTTCGGATCTTCTGCTGTTTTCTTTGGTCTACAGCTTGTGCCGGATATCCCTTTTTGTCATCTTTTCTGTATTTTACTTCCACAAATACCAATGTCTGATTTTCTTTTGCTATAATATCAATCTCTCCAACTTTTGTATAAAAGTTTTGTTCAAGGACGTCATATCCTTGCTGTTTCAGAAACCAACAGGCAATCGCTTCTGCTTTTGCCCTGTCTCCCTGTTATTTTCTTCATATTATATATACTTTTTTGTTTTTTATATGTATTTCTTTACAAATGTTCTTCTATGGATATCACAGATTCCCTGCTTTTTGATTCCTTCAATATGTGCTTTGGTTCCATATCCTTTATTTTTTGCAAAGTCATATCCCGGATAAATTATATCATATTCTTTCATCATACGGTCCCTTGTAACTTTCGCAACAATACTTGCCGCTGCGATCGATGCACTTTTTGCATCTCCTTTGATGATCGGAATCTGTTCAATCTCAACATCTGGAATTGTGACCGCATCATTCAATAAAAGATCTGGTTTTATCGAAAGCTTTGAAATTGCCTGCTGCATTGCCTTATAAGTTGCCTGCAGGATATTGATCTCATCGATCACTTCTTCTGAAGACATTCCAATACCGATTGCAACTGCTTTCTCATAAATCTCATCATATAAAAGCTCCCTTTTCTTCTCTGAAAGCTTTTTGGAATCATTCAGATATAAAATATCACAGTCTTTTGGCAAAATCACTGCAGCCGCAACAACAGGTCCTGCAAATGGTCCTCTTCCAACTTCATCAATTCCACAAATCGCCTGATGATTTCCATATTCTCTTTCAAAAGAAAACATCTCATACATTCTTTCTTTCTCAAGCCTTAATTTTTCTAACTTCTTGGCTTCTCGTTCTTCTTTCTTTGTCATAAGTCTTAAAACCCTTCCTATGGCCGGATCACACCTGCATTCTTCCATGGATAAAACCGGAAAATGATCCTCCTGTGATCTTTGACCTCTTTACTGGACCAACCTCTTTGTATCTGCTGTCATTACTATTATCTCTGTTATCTCCTAAAACAAAATATTCATCTGATGAAAGATGAAACTTTCCTTTTAATTCACATGAATCTGTCGTATGATCTTTAGAATAATCTTTTACTTCTTTGTCGTTTACATAGACTTTTCCTTTTGTAATCTTTACCGTTTCTCCTGGAAGTGCGATCACTCGCTTTACAAAAAACTGATCGCCACCTTCTGGTCCTGGAAATACAATGATCTCATATCGTTTAGGATCCCGAAAACGATATGTTAACTTATCTAACAATACTTGATCTTGATCATGCAAGTGCGGTTCCATTGAATGTCCACTTACTTTCGTCCGTTCACCAACACACGTAATAAGAACAAATGCAAATGCAACCGCGATCAAAATGGTACCCAGCAACCTTAGAATACTTTTAAACATTCTTATATCTGCCCCTCAAAGGCTTTTATGCCTCTTTTGTCCCTTCTTCTGGTGTTTCCAGAGAAATTTTTCCTAATTTCCCATTTCGGAATTCCTCTAATACGATCTTTGATGCTTTTTCGTAATCTAATTCATTTCCTTTCATCTTACAATTACGATTTAGCGCAATCTGTTCTAAGATTTTCACTTTATCTTCATTTTCATCTACTTGATAGCGATCAGCAAGAATTCCCTGATAATGATTTTTTAAATACTCGATCAGTTCGATCGCCATTTCATCCTGATTAAGGATTTCATCTCTGATCGATCCAATCAATGCCAGACGAAGCCCAACCTGCTGGTCTTCAAATTTAGGCCATAAAATTCCAGGGGTATCTAATAATTCAATATTCTTATTTAATTTGATCCACTGTTTTCCTTTTGTAACTCCTGGTTTATTTCCTGTTTTTGTACAGGCTTTTCCAACCAGACTGTTGATAAATGTTGATTTTCCAACGTTTGGGATTCCTGCGATCATTGCTCTGATCGGACGGTTTTTAATCCCACGTTTTCTATCTCTCTCAAGTTTTTCCTTGCAGGCATCCATAACGATCGCCTGTGTACCTTTGACACCTTTTCCTGATCTTGCATTTGTTCTTGCTACATAGAATCCTTTTTCTTTAAAATATTCTTCCCACTGTGCAGTCACACGTTCATCTGCCATATCTGTCTTATTTAACAAGATCAATCGTGACTTGTTCGCTGCCAACTGGTCAATATCCGGATTTCTGCTGCTTAGCGGAATTCTTGCATCCACAAGTTCGATCATAATATCGATCAGTTTCATGTTTTCCTGCATCATACGTTTTTGCTTGGTCATATGACCGGGTACCACTGAAAATCCATTCTTTATTTCTCCTTCCCTCTGTTTACCACGGCCAGTATTTGATGCCGACCTTTCCAATGATATTTGTTCTTTTGATATTTCCAACACTCGCACTTCTGGAATCTTCACTATTATTATAGTTATCTCCCACAACAAAGTACTGCTTACTCTTTAATGTTAATCTCATCTGCTGCTAATCCTGCAGATAAAATCTTCTGACTTGAAAATGCTTTTGTTTTCTTTCCGTTTACATAGATTCTGCCGTTTTTGATCTGAACCTTTTCTCCCGGAAGACCTATCACTCGTTTTACATAGTAATTTCCATTCTTGTCATCTGATTTAAATATGACCACATCATACCTGCTTGGTCCCTTGATCTGATAGATCAGGCGATTCACCAGATGTTTTCACCTCTTTCAATCGTTGGTGACATAGAATCACCTTGAATCGTAAAACTGAAACACACAAATCTTACTAACAAAAATGCCAGCAACACAACTCCGACAAATTTTAAGACATACTGAATCACGATTTCCCTTTGCTGACGCTGTTTCTTGCGCATCTGATAGGTTACTGTGTATCCTTTCCTCATAGAAGAACTCCTTTCCTCTTCGTATAGAAAGATTCGTAAAATTCCTGTATACTAAAACAGGGATAAGCTATACAGCCTATCCCTCTCTTTTGACAATCTTTGTCTGATTATACTCTTTCTTTTACTTTTGCTGCTTTACCAACACGATCACGTAAGTAGTATAATTTAGCACGTCTTACTTTACCACGTCTTACTACTTCAATCTTTTCGATGATTGGAGAATGTACTGGCCATGTTTTTTCAACACCAACACCACTTGCCTGTTTTCTTACAGTAAATGTTTCGCGTGCTCCACCATTCTGTCTTTTGATGACTGTTCCTTCAAAATCTGAACTCTTTCACGGTTTCCTTCTTTTACTTTCGCGTGAACTCTTACAGTGTCTCCTGTTTTGAATTCAGCAACTTCTCTTAACTGTGCATCTTCGATGCTTTTAATAATATCCTGTGCGCTCATTGTTGTTCCTCCTTGAACGTATTCAGATGTTCTTAATACCTAATGTAACAGAGGACCATCCATATTTATAACAACTTGAACATATTATCA
>ENA-OQJH01000632-OQJH01000632.1-human-gut-metagenome-genome-assembly--contig:-NODE-632-length-18053-cov-2.970713_pt1 | contig 18053 bp, 27 predicted proteins | sample MGYA00242597_ERZ504763 | MGnify/ENA primary metagenome ERZ504763 (study PRJEB26092, sample SAMD00036359) | human gut metagenome | host: Homo sapiens | study: EMG produced TPA metagenomics assembly of...
GAGAAGAAATGTTAATTATTGCAATTGCTCTAGTTTGTCTAGCCCATTTATTCGAACACTAAGATGGGAACTTTTCGTAAAAACATATGAAAAACCAAATACGAAAAACTTATTACAGTCTTTGTCAATCGGATATTTATCAATTCATTTATTCCATTCAAGGCGGGGGATTTAGTCAGAGCTGGATTTCAGGAAGAAAAATGAAAAATGGGAGAGGGTTTGCACTGGCAACCGTTATTGTAGACCGCTATTTAGACATTTTGGTTGTAGGTATTCTGTTTGCGATTTTTTCAGCTTTTAATTTAGACAGTGCAGATTCGGTCTGGTTTTATATGTTTTTGGCAGTCGGCGTTTTAGCAGTTACTTTACTGGTATACATATTACGTGGGTATGTAAAAAAATATTGAAAAATATTGCGGGCATTTTCAATGCAAGAATTGAAATACGTTTGTTGAGATTTTTCTGGTCGTTGATCTGGAGTTTTAAAGATATTTTTAAAAAGATATCAAAGACCCAGTTATTATTGGAAACATTAGGAATGTGGATTTTGTACCTTACGTCTTATTATTGTTTTGCTGCATTTTTAAGCCACCAGGGATCTAATATGAACTGGCTGGATGTATTTTACATGCTATTTACAAAGAACAGTATTCATGTTGGAAGTCTCGGAGCAATAACGGTTACGCAGGGAATGTTGAATACGCAGATGATATGGACTGGCATTTATTTATTTGCTCCGATTGTGATATTATTTGTCATTTCCCTGTGTTTGAAGTCTAAAAATGATGGAAGTGTAGATTCGGAAGAATCGTATTTGAATTTGATACCGCAATTGGATGAGGATGAACGACGGAACTTTTTGGAAACCTATTTTTCAAATGAGCGGCGTGAGTATATAGAGAGTTATCTGAAGATCAATCAAAATATATTGATTATTCGTGACTATTCTGCAGGTTCTAATGCGACGACAATGCTTTGTATGAATAATGGAAAAAATTTCTTCCGTAAATATGCATTTGGCGCAGATGGAGATAAGTTATATCAGCAGATTGAGTGGCTGCAGCGTTTTAAGGATATTATACCTTTGCCGGATATTATGCAGTATCAAAAGCAGGATAATTTCTGTTACTACGATATGCCATATGACAGTCAGGCAGTTGGATTGTTTGATTATGCACATTCTATGCCAAAAGAAAATGCATGGAAATTTATAAAAAAAGCGACGGAATGTCTGGAAAATTCTTTATATAAAGTAAATCAAAGACCGGCAGACAAAGCAACAATTGATGAATATATTAAGTCTAAAGTAAATAAAAACCTGGATAAAATTATGAATGCAAAATATTTGAAGCGTCTTATGGAGTATGATGATATCATCATTAATGGACGAAGTTTTCATAATTTGCCATATTATTTACAATATCTGTCAGAAGAACATTTATCTGATATTTTTAAAAATGATACATATTCAGAGATTCATGGTGATCTCACGATTGAGAATATTATCTGTACAAGAAATGCAGATGGAGAGGATGATTTTTATATCATAGACCCGAATACCGGAAATGTGCATGATTCTTCAAATCTTGATTATGGAAAACTGTTGCAGTCGATACATGGTGGTTATGAATTTTTGATGGCAACAAAGAATGTGAGCATTGAAAGAAATCGAATTAATTTTGTATTTACTAAATCAGAGGCATATACATATTTATATGATATGTTGGACAAGTATATGCGGGAACATTTGCAAAAGAACGCGTAAGAGTATTTATTATCATGAGATCATACACTGGCTGAGATTAATGCCTTATAAAATTGAAAAAAATGGAAAAAGGGTATTGCTGTTTTATGCCGGAATGCTTATGGTAATGAATGATGTTATCAATAATTTTGAAGAGGAAAAATAGATGAAGACACGACTGGCACTATTTGATCTGGATGGAACATTATATGATACGAGAAGAGTCAATTTTCTTTCATATCAAAAAGCATTAGAACAGTTTGGATATACGATGGATTATGAGTATTTTGCAAATCAGTGTAATGGGAGACATTATAAAACATTTCTTCCAGAGATTATGCAGAGTGAGACCCATATGGAAGAAGTGCATGAATTAAAAAAGAAATATTATGGTGATTTCCTTTCAGAAACAGTGGAAAACAAACACTTATTTGAGATTATAAAAGCAATTCGTAACGAGTATTATATTGTTCTGGTTACGACTGCTTCGAGAAAAAACAGTGAGGATATATTAAAATATCATAATCGTCTTGATGAGTTTGATCTTATTATTTCGCAGGAAGATGTAAAAAAGAAAAAACCGGATCCGGAAGGATTTTGTAAGGCCATGGATTATTATAAGATTCAAAAGATAATACAATTATTTTTGAAGATTCGGATGTTGGAATAGAGGCAGCAGAGAAATCTGGAGCATCAGTTTTTGTAGTCAGGGGCTTTGCTTAACAGGGAAAAAAGAGTATGAGAAAATTATTAAAGCAGGGAATTGCATTTGTTGGAATCAGTGGAATTGGCTGGATCATGGATTTTGTAATATTTAATCTGTTGAATTTAAGGTCATCCTATGTTGCAGTGAATAATATGATCAGTTCACTGGTCGCAGTATGCTTTGTATTTTGTGTATCTACCAGAAAAACATTTGTACAAAAGGATGGCGGAATTCCTCTGAAAGTAAAATTTGTAATTTATATTTTATATCAGATCATATTGATATTATTGGTGTCGCAGCTTTTAGCGATAATTGCAGCAGGGTTGTATCAGACTTTTAGTGGAAGTATCATTGGCAATTTTTCTGCGATGGCTGCTAAGATTATAGTAACTCCAGTAACGATGTGTTTGAACTTTTTGGTAATGAAATTATTGATAGAAAGGATTTAGAGATGAAAGAAAAAATACTGGTTTTTATCCCAATGTATAACTGTGAAAAGCAGATTGTAAGAGTTTTAGATCAGTTGAATGGTGAAATAAAAAAATATATTTCAGAAGCGATAATTGTCAATAACAGGAGTACAGATAATGGAGAGCAGGCTGCTATAGAAAAGATAAAAAAAATGAATGCAGGTTTTCCGATTAAAGTATTAAAAAACAGAGAAAATTATGGATTGGGTGGATCACATAAAGTGGCCTTCAATTATGCGATAGAGAATAATTTTGATTATGTTATCGTACTTCATGGAGATGATCAGGGAAGTATCAGTGATATGATACCGGTATTGGAAATGGTGCATTTAAAAAGTATGACTGCTGTCTTGGAGGCAGATTTGCAAAGGGTTCAAAACTGGTTGGTTATTCAAAGTTCAGAACATTTGGAAATTTAGTGTTCAATGTGATTTTCTCAATTTCTGTTGGAAAAAGAATATTAGATTTGGGAGCCGGATTAAATCTTTATTCTACCAGAATGTTAAAATCAAAGTATTATGAAAAATTCCCAGATAATTTAACCTTTAACTGTTACATGCTTTTTGCACTTGCTTCATATAAACAAACATACAGATTTGTTCCGATCGTGTGGAGGGAAGAGGATCAGGTGTCAAATGTAAAAATGACAAGACAGGCATGGCAGACTTTAAAGATGGCAGTGAGCTATTTCTTTGGCAGAAAGAAATTTATGTTAAAGGATGCAAGAGAAAAGAAGTTTAAAGAATACAAATCAGATGTTGTTTTTTCTACGGAGGACTGAATATGAAATTAAATGTAATAATGCCTATGGGTGGTGGTGGCACCAGATTTGGAAATCATGGATTTAATGTACCAAAACCTTTAATTGAGATTTATGGGAAACCGTTTTTTACTGGGCAACACAGTCACTGGTCAAAAATATTGAAATCGAAAGCCTTACATTTGTTGTATTAAAAGAACATATTGAGAAATTTGCGATTGACCAGAGAATTAAAGAATTTTATCCGGATGCCAGAATTAATGTGATTCCAGAAGTATTACCTGGAGCTGTACTGACTTGCAAGGCGGGTGTGACCAATATAGAGAATGATAAACCGATCATTTTTAATGATTGTGACCATTTGTTTTTATGCAGTTCATTTTATGAATTCTGTAAAAACGATGAATTTGAGACAATCGATGGTGGCTTACTGACTTTTAAATCACATGATCCAAAGTTCAGTTTTGTTGCATATGATGAAAATGGATACGTGAATCACACAGTTGAAAAACAGGCAATCAGTGAAGATGCGATTTGTGGAGCTTATTATTTTAGAAATAAGCAGATATTTGAAGAAGCTGTGGAGATTTATTTGAAAAATTGTTCCTATAACGAGTTTTTTGTCAGTGGTGTATATAATGTGATGGCAGAACAGGGCAGAAAAATCAAAAGTTTTAATGTGGATCAGCATGTTTCGTTTGGTACTCCGGATGAGTTTGAAGAGGCCAAGGGGGATGTGACGTATAATAAATTGTTGTAGATAAAATGCATTGAATAACAATAGTGGAGGAAAATAAAGTTGGAAAAGGTAGTAAAATTTATTGATTGTTATATTGAGACGGAAACCTGTAATTTGAAATGCCATTATTGTTATATTGCATTGCGTAATAAATTTAAGAACCATATCATTGAATTGCAACGTTCTCCGAAAGAAATTCAAAGTGCACTGTCAAAAGAACGTATGGGAGGGATTTGTCTTATTAATTTGTGTGCTGGTGGAGAGACTTTATTAGGGGAAACCATTTTGCCAGTAGTAAAAGCATTATTAGAAGAGGGACATTATGTCATGGTGGTCACAAATGGCACTATGACAAAGCGGTTTGACGAAATCATCACATGGGATAAAGCATTGTTAAGCCATCTTTTTATAAAATTTTCATTTCATTATTTAGAGATGACCCGTCTGAATATGCTGGATATCTTTATTGGCAATGTTAAGAAAATTGCTCAGTCCGGTTGTTCTTATACCGTAGAAGTAACACCAAATGATGAATTGATTCCGCATATCGATGAAGTAAAAAAGGTATGTGTGGATAATTTTGGAGCGGCTTGCCATGTGACAATAGCCAGAGATGACAGAACCGGTGGAATAGAGTTATTATCAGAGCATTCCCTGCCGGAATTTTATGATATCTGGAGCACGTTTGATTCAAAATTGCTGGATTTTAAGTATTCCATATTTAAGAAAAAGAGAACAGAATTTTGCCATGCCGGGATGTGGAGTTATTGGGTAGACTTAAATACAGGTGAATATAAACAATGTTACACGGGAGATACACTGGGAAATATTTATGAAAATTGTGATGAAAAGCTGGTTGAGTGTCCGGTTGGAACAAAATGCGGACTGGCACATTGTTATAATGGGCATGCTTTTCTGACGTTGGGAGATATTCCGGGAGTAGATACAGTAACTTATGCAGAGACAAGAAATCGTTTGGAAGGAACAGACAATGAATGGCTGAGACCGGAAATGAAAGCAGCAATGAGTTGTAAACTTTATGAGACAAATTATGATGGAGAAGTTTTTACATCATATAATAAGGAGCGGAAAGTGGCATATCTGGATTATTATCATGTTATAAAAAACAAATATCATATGGAAGATGAGAAGCAGAATGTGTTTATTATTGGTACTCCGGATCATGGAAATATGGGAGATCAGGCAATCTGGTACGCAACACAGAAGTTACTGAAAATTATTTTCCGGCTGCTAATGTGGTAGATGTGGATATGAGTGATTTTGAGACGGATATAGAAGGAATTGCACATCTGATTCAAAAACAGGATATTCTGATACTGCAGGGAGGCGGTAATTTTGGAAATTATTACATGGATGATGAGATGATTCGCAGATCTGTAATCAGCCAGTTCAGGAATAACAGAATCATCATGTTTCCACAGACGGTATATTTTCAGAGGATGCGGAGGGAAAAGAAGAATTAGAGCGGAGTGTTTGTATTTATAATAAAAATAAAAATCTGGTTCTCATTGCGCGTGATGCAGAATCTTTTGAGTGTTTGAAAGCAAATTTTACAAACGATATGTACATGCTTCCTGATGTTGTACTTTCTTTAAATGCAATTAATATGGAAAAGGAACGTAAGGGAGTCTTAATTTGTTTACGTAGTGATAAAGAAAGTGTTATGAATCATCAGAATGTTGATGAAATAGAAAGCTTTTTAAAGGATAGGATTTCGGAAATAAGATATACAGATACGCAGATGGATAATTATTGCAAAGAGAATAGAGAATTATTACTAAAGCAGAAGATTAAAGAATTTCAGTCAGCTGAATTAGTGATTACGGATAGATTGCATGGTATGATATTTGCTGCTATAACGGGAACACCTTGTATTGCATTTGATAATTTTAATGCTAAGGTAAAAAAAGTTTATGCATATTTAAAAGATACATGCATTGTGAAATTAGTGCATGATTTTCAAGAATTTACGGAAGCATATGGTGAATTGAAGGTAAATGCGAAGAATAATTATGATGAAAAATCTGTAATACAGCAATTTGTGGATGTGTTAGATCAGATAAAATTGAAGTGTGTAGAAGCTAATGAAACAGATATTTATCAGAAGAGCATGGAGGAAATCTTACGTTACTGGAGTTTAAAAAATTATCAGACAGGTATAAGATGTACTGAGTTAAAGGAGTGGAATGAGAAGCTGCAGAAACAGAACGAGGACAGGATACAGGAATTACAGACATACAAGAACTGGGTCGAAAATTTACAGAAACAAAATGAAGAGAGAATGAAAGATACAGAAGTATACAAGGACTGGGTGAATAATCTGCAGAAACAGAATGAAGAACGGATGAAAGAATTAGAAGTATACAAAGACTGGGTCAATAATCTGCAAAAGCAGATAGAGGATATGAAAAGGTAATAAATATATGAAATTATTGAATTGGAGTTGTCAAAAAATCCACTGTTCGGTCGATGATACGTTATGGATATTTAAGGATCTAACGGAGCATAAAGAGTATGTTTCCATATTTGAGAATCCAATTTTAAATAAAATAAAAGAATTACATTTGAAATTCGGGGCTGTATTTACCTGTTATTGTTTTTTTAATGCTTGGTATAATTTTACACTTGCCGATGCGACAGATCGATTTACAAAAGAATTTGAAAAAAATGCAGACTGGCTTAAATTTGGATTTCATGGATATGGTTTTGATGAATCAGAGACTGACAGGACGTATGAAGCTGCTGATAGCGCTGAATTAATGTTAAAAGACTATAGGCAGGTTACAAAAGAACTGTGCCGTATAACATCTGAAAAAAATTTAGCACAGTATCTAAGATTATCCTCTTTTAAAGGAAATAGAGAGGGAATCAGGCTGTTACACAAAGAGGGGATAAAGGTTTTTTATGTGCCGAAACAATGGAGAGAGAAAGTTATTATCTTGATGCTGAGGCTAGAACGAAATTATATTCTGATGGAAAATATTATGATAAAAAACTTGGTGTGAAATTTTTTGCCTACATGGTTAAGAATGGAAAAAGAAGAATTTATAGAGGAAAAACGAGACTATCTGATAAAGAAAAAGTATCCAATTACAGTATTTACGCACGAATGGGCAATTATGGATGATGAGCAGAAAATATGGTCAAATTTTGAGCAGGTATTTGAGGGTCTGAATCATATTGAAAGAAAAATAAGATTTTTCTAAAATATAAATAGGAGGTGACATTTTATGCTAATATCCTATCGGTTTAAAAACTTTTGTTCGTTTGCTGAAGAAACAGAATTTGATATGATGGCACCTGGAAATAAAGTAAAACATAGATTCCCGGATAATTATGTTAAAACAGAAGAGGGATATGATATTTTAAAAACTGCGGTAGTGATTGGGGAAAATGCCGGAGGAAAGACAAACTTTATTAACAGCCTTTCTTTTTTGAAAAGTATGTTTGAAGATAACAAGGTAAAACATTCGTATCGCTCGCTGATCAATATTAATAATCTGCAGTCTGAATGTCCGGCTGAGTGTGAAACAAAGCAGGAATTTGATATAAGTGTTATTGGTGAAAGTGGAACGATATATCATTATAATCTGCAGATTGATGAATTTTGTATTGTGCAGGAAAGTTTTTCTTTTAAACAGTCGAAAACCGGAAAAGAAAAAAGATAATATATGCAAAAAGAGAGCATCTAAAGCAGATTGGGGATAAGCCATCTTCTATGGCTGTTGAATTTGAGATAAAGATAGATAATTGTGATAAAGAGATACAGACTGTATTTGAACAGACAGCATATAATAAAGGAGCAATGGGATTATTTGTATCGAAATTAGCCATTGTTGGGGATTCACATGCAATAGAATTTGTTAACTGGATGAATGATAAACTCGTCGTTGAAAGTAAAAATTATAATTATTATCTTTACAAAAATATTCAAAATGAAGAAGACGATTTAAGAATTTTAAAAGAAGACCGTTTTTTAGAGATATTACGTATGGTTGATTACAGTATTTGTGGAATTGAGATAGATGATGAAAAACCATTTAGTATGACAAAGATTATCAGAAAAACAAAAGAGGGAAATATTCTATCAAGGGAGCTTAGAAGAGATTCAGGAGGTGTTGGGGAGTTCTTTGCATGGGCTGTTCAGATTTTCAGGGTTGTGTATGAAAATAAGATGGTTTTTGCGGATGAAGTGGATCGGGTGCTCAATCCGATATTAGCAGAGCGGATGATTGCATTTATTAATGGAAAAGATCATAAGGGACAGTTTGTTTTTTCAAGCCATAATGTATTGCATTTAGATTTGAAAAATTATATGAAAGAACAGATTTATTTTGTTACAAAAAATCGTGATACATTGGATTCTGAATTGTATTCTTTAGCAGACTTTCCTGAGATAAAATATGATACAACAAAAATATACGAATTTTATATGAAAGGGATTTTGGGAGGCACTGCGTTTGAGTAGACCAAAGAGAAATTTACGAAAAAAATTTGTTATATTTTGTGAAGGAGACACAGAATATAATTATATTGATGCAATGCGTTTGAAGCAGGGGGTAGAATTAGCACTCAGACCCGTGAATATGCATGGTGGAGGATATTCAAGTTTTTTTAGAAGAAATCAAAAAAGAGGCAAGTAATAATTGTCTGGCAAAGTTTATTATAATAGATTTTGACAGAGTTAAAACGAATATAGGAGAATTGCAGAAACTAAAAGAAATAATAGGATATTGTGCACTTCAAAATATCAGTAAAAGAATACCGCATTTTTTGATTATAGATAATCCGGATTTTGAGTATATTGCATGTTTGCATGTTGATAATTATAATGGGCAGAATGTAAAGAAATATATTGAACAGACATTGGAATTTGGAGATGTTGATAATTTCAAAGCCAAAAAAGATGTATATGATTATCTTAATACAAAGGGAAATTCATATAAGCAAATGTTTGCAAGACTGAGAGAGAAGATAATAGTTAATCATTATCAAATTAATAAACAGAATTTTGAAATTACAATATCTAAGATGGATGTTATGTGGAATAATGAAAATAGACGAGGATCTAATATCAATGAATTTTTCGAAGTGATCGATTGGTAATGCTATTGTTGATACAAGGGAGAAGTAAATGGAAAAGTACGAAGAAGCGGCAGTATCACGCTTTGATGACTGGGAGGTACTGAGTAAGGGAGAAAATAGACGTAAAGCTTGTTCGATTCATTTAGGTGGAATCTATATAGAGTGTTTGTTGAAAGGAATGTTATGTAGTCAATGTAGTGTCACAGCAGGCACGAATCAATCACAATGGATTATTAATGGATGTGAAAAGGCAGGTAGAGATGGAAAGAATCTGGGAAAACATAGAACAAATAATTCAAAGTAAATATCAGCTGAAAGGGGATGAATGGGTACAGGTAAGCGTGAGCAAAAGGGGAAAAATTCATGTGACAGTTGTATCTGATTCCAATATAAAAAGAACTGATATAAAAAAGCTGCTGGAAGAAGAGTTAGACAAGAAATCAGATAGTGACCAGATAGGTTTTATAAATATTTATTCCACAGAGCAGGCAGAAGAACTCCATATTGAAAAGATAAGAAAAAATGATGACTACTTATCCTGGTCAGATGCATTATATGCAGATAATATTGCCAAGGAGAACAAGACGGAGACGCAGGTGATCAGTTTTATTCATATAAAGGTGGAGTTGGCAGGACAATTGCTTTGATTGAAACAGCATATAATTTTGCAGATGCAGGAAAAGGGTATTACTGCTTGATTTAGATGTTGAGGCACCAAGTCTGCACAATATTTTTTATGACAAAGTAAATGATGAAATCAACGGAGTACAGTACGGAACTATAGAGTATCTGTACAGAAAGTTATACAGGGAAGTGAAGATGTCAGAATAAATGATATTTTCTGCTCACTTCAGTTGAAGAATGTTTCTGGTGAAATTTTTGTAATGCCTGCATTGAAATCTATGAATAAGGATTATGTTTACCAGATTGAACGTTTACAGACACAGCAGATCCAGGAAAAAGATGTGTTTAGAGAAATATTTGCGTACGTGCAGAAAGAACTGAATGTTGATATTATTTTGATTGATACGAGAGCGGGATTTAATCAATGGGGATCGCTCTCTCTTTTGACATTATCAAATCAGGTCATATTTATTGCATATCCAAATAATGAAAATGTCGAAGGTTTAAATATGGCATTGCAGTTAATGCAGAACATAGGAAAGAAGAGATATGCCGTTGCAATGTCAAAGGTTGTTGCGTCTGAGGAAGGTGTAAAAAAGACGAGAAGTCTGTTTGAAGGACTGAATGTTGCACAGGAAGATTTGATTCCGGTCTATTATAAACAAGAGATTGCGTTAAGTAACCGATATCCGATTGATAGTGTGGATATTTTAGTATCCTATAAGGAACTTTCGGATTATATTTTGAATAATGAAAAAATAGAACGTAATAAAAAAGTTGCTTATGAATGGAATGAAAGAGCAAATGCTAGGGCAGATGTTTATAGAAAAACAGCGTTTGGTAAGATTTCTTGCCGTAGAACAGTTTCTGAATCAAGAAGCAAATATGTTTTTAAAATATCGATATAGGGAAGAATTGTTTGGCATACGGAATACACAAATAAAAAGAAGGTATAAAAAAGGGGGAATGCGTATGTTCCAACAACTATATATTCAGTTGTAAGTGATGAAAAAGATCGGGAATGTACTGCGATATTAAAAGATAAAAATAGTAATATTGAAATAGTGGGTGTAAAACTGATTCGGCTGCTGATCGAAAATTTGAACAAAAAGGCAAAATGGCGGAATGGTGATCAGCCGGAGATAACTACTGTATCACAGTTGCTGGATATGCTTACGCACAAAGTGAACAATAGTTCTGTTTTGTTTTTTTCAAAAAAGGAGAGCCTGTATCGAGAGCAGAGAAAGATAAGCAGGAATATGAAACGACAGATGAAATACGTTTGATGATCAATATTAAAGAAGAAATGCTTCAGGAAAATGCAGAACAGGTAATGGAAAATATCAGAGGTTTAATATCTTTTTTTAACAAAGATAGAGAAGAAATCCAGTTCAATTTTATAGTTCATGAACAGGTATGGGAAAAATATTCAGAATTTTTTCGATATTTAAAGGCAATATGATAGAAACGAATGTGACAGTGAGAGATATCAAAAATTTCATTATTGAGAATATTGATGAAAAAGAGTTTTTACCATTTATGCAAAATATAAATGCATTACACCAGGTGACAGAAAGCAGATCTGAGGATAATATGGAAGATTTATGGGATGATATGGAGAACGATGATTTTGAAGAAATTATTGATGTCATCCTTGGAATCCGTGAAGATGTCAAAATGTATAGCAGGTCAGTTGTGAGATATTTGTATCAATTTTTACAGAAACATAAAGAAGTAAAATATAGTGATTTGCTGGAAGTTTTAAAACGGGCTGCGGAAAGAGAATTAAATGATCCAGATGAACAATATCCGGATCGTCTGATAAGTTTTTCGAAGCTAAAACAGGAACTGGAAAGGTTATAGGAGAAAAAGAGGGCCGTCAAAATAAGATTGCGATAGTCCTTTTTTGAGGGAAAAAAGATGGCAAAAATATCAATTATCATACCAGTATATAATGTTGAAAAGTACTTACAACAGTGTATTGACAGTTTACTGTCGCAAACACTATCAGATATTGAAATTATCTGTATAGATGATGCATCGCAAGATGCGTCCGGAAAGATTTTAAATGATTATGCTGCACGGGATGATCGTATGAAAGTGATCCATGCAGATGAGAACATGGGGACATTGCGTGCAAGAATCAAAGGTATTACAGATGCGGCTGGTCAGTATGTAATGTTTGTAGATAGTGATGATTATCTTGAAGTATCTGCCTGTGAAGAACTTTTAAAACTGCTTACAGAACATCCTGTAGATGTGTTGCATTTTGGTACGGTTTTACACGCAAATGAGAATGTATCGGATGATTTAAAAAACTGGGTTACCAATTTCCTCACGCCATATGAGGGAGAATTGGAAGGAAATCTGATTGAAAAATGTTTTGTGGATGAAAAGTTTGACTTTAATATTACAAATAAGATCTGGAGACGGGAAGTATGTGAAGAGGCATTTGCAAATGTTGAACAGATCAGACTGGTTGCATCTGAGGATCGGTATATTTTTTTTCCTTCTCATGTACTATGCAAAAATTATTATGGCATAATAGAAAATATTATAATTATAATCTGGGCATAGGAGTAACTGGTGGAGATATTTTATCACTGGATCAGTTTGAAAAAAGATGTTCCGGTGCAGAGGCATCTGAGTTAGTAAAGAGATTTCTTGAAAAAACAGGATCAATTGAAAAGTTCCGGAAAGAATCAAAATGTTTTGCGGACAAGATATTGTGGGATTGTGTGGACTGCTGGCATAATAAGCTGGAAAAAAAGGACGAACAGCAGGGATTTGAGATTTTAAGAAAATATTTCAGACCTGATGAGATTACCAGTGCGGTGGCAAGAGTATATTTTGAACAGGGACAGGATATCTATAACAGGGCAAAAATAACGGGGCATAAAAAATTGCAATTTATTATCGTTATTTAGGATATGACAATATGGATGAAAAGGTTCTGGAGTGTATGCAGTATTTGATACAGCGAGGAAATGATGTCATATTATATACGGATCAGGATCGGAAAGAATTGACAGAGGGGACAGATAAGTATGGAAAGGAGCTCGTGTATCTGCCGGATGCTGTCAGTGCTAACTGGGGAGATTATGAGGCACGGTGCAATGCCTTTTATAAGCAGATGCTGAAAGATAAAATAGAGGTTTTAGTGTATGCTTCGCCTACGTCGCATATATGCTGGCTGGATACATTGCTTTCATCTTTATCGGATATCGTGACTGTTGACATGCAGGATGAAGTATATCTGAATATGTATGGTGAGATAAGGGAAGAGAATGAAAAGAAAATAGAGGAAAAGACAAGAATTGTAGATGAGAAGACCAAAGTTATAGAGGAAAAAACTATAGATGAAAAAGTAAGAATCATTGATGAGCTGCAGAGAGAGAACAATATGTTAAAGCTGCAGCAGGAAAGTCCGAGGATTATGTGGAAATATTTTTGGAGGAGTTTGAAAAACAAGCTTCTTAGAAGTTGACAATGTATTGATACAGTGTGAGAAATGTTTTAATATATGAGAATGTAGATGATAAAAGTAAGAATTAAAAATTTTATGAAGATATTATATTAGGTAATTGATAAATGGTTTTATCGATTCCTGTGGATAACTCTCCCTTAGGTAAGGAGATAAAAAGGGTCAGTATTCAGAATTATTTCTGAATTGACATAGATCATCAGATTTTGGGCGAATTTTAATAAGCCCAAATAAGTATTATGACAATTGAAAAGTTTTTCAGGCAATTAAAGTTTTTTTAGGAATGAATTTGTCCAAATCAAAATACTCCGAAGGAGCTGGAAAAACGAAGGGGGATATTTAACATTCATAATTTTCTCATTCATAGGTGGTTGAAATTGTTGGTGTGGTTATCTATATTTTACCATTTGTGGAGAGAAAATTTATATAAATCAAGCAAGAAAACCCAATAAAACCAAGGACTTGTGGCATTTGTCAAATGCCTAAAGTATTATACGATAAGGAGAAAAGTGATGGAATATTGTGCAATATTGATACCATGTTATAACGAGGAAAAAACAATCCGCAAAGTAGTAAGGGACTGGAAGAAAGAAATTCCTGAAGCAACGATTTATGTTTACGATAATAATTCAACAGATAACACAGCAAAAATTGCAAAAGAAGAAGGAGCGGTCGTAAGACGGGAATATAAACAGGGAAAAGGAAATGTAATACGTAGGATGTTTCGGGAGATTGATGCACAATGTTACATCATGATAGATGGGGATGATACATACCCTGTTGAATATGGCAGACAGATGATGCAGGAAGTTTTGGAAAAGAAGACTGATATGGTTGTAGGAGACCGGTTATCTTCAACTTATTTTGAGGAAAATAAAAGACCTTTTCATAATTTTGGAAATAGTTTGGTAAGGTTTTCAATTAATCATTTGTTTAAAAGTGACATCAGAGATATCATGACAGGATACAGGGCTTTCAGTTTTCAGTTTGTAAAGACGTTTCCGGTATTGTCAAAAGGTTTTGAAATTGAAACAGAAATGAGTATTCATGCAGTTGATAAAAATATGCAGATTAGTAATATTATTATTGAATACAGGGACAGACCGGAGGGAAGTGAATCCAAACTCAATACGTACAGTGATGGGTTTAAAGTGTTAAAGACGATTGGACGTTTATATAAAAATTATAAACCTATGAATTTCTTTGGAATTTTATCATTGCTTTTAATTATTATAGCAGCAATTTTATTTGTACCAATTTTTGTTACATATGTTCAGACAGGACTTGTACCAAGATTTCCTACGCTAATAGCATCCGGTTTTATTGTCTTGGCTGCATTACAGAGTTTTTTCTCTGGAATGATATTGGATACTTTTGCACAGAAAAACAGACAGGAATTTGAATCGGAACTTAATACAATGGAAATGAATTATAAAGACTTATTGAAAAAAGAGTAGACTTATATAGTCATGGAATAGATATGCAAGCAGTTTCTTTACGGTTAAATAAAACGGATTTAGTTTTATCAGTGCGGAAGGAATCTGTTTTTGACTGAGGAGGGTATAGATTGAGTATAAAAGATAAAACAGTAGAACGTGGAGTGTTAATCAGTAAAATTGCTGTGATAGTGTTTGCAATGGTATGTGGGAGATACTTTATAGAATATATGCGATTGCCTAAGGCAGGGATTGTTTGGGCATGTGCTTTCATTATTATGTATTATTTGTTTTCAGGGTGGAGATTAGAAAAACAACAGATTCCATATATGATTTTTTCGGGTATATTAAGTATTGCTGTCATTTTAGGATATCATATGGAATTACATGGTTCAATGTATACGGGTTTAATGACTGAGAATTATATGACAAGTTTGACAGTAAATGATGTAATAGCTTTTTTATTATTAACAATAACAATAACAGCGTTATTGGAAAAAATTATTACACGATTTACACGAAAAGTAGAAGTATTGAAATAAAATGTACATATGGTATTAGTAATAAAAAGGCATGGTTAGGAGCAGCACTGATAATTTTTATATTATGGATACCTTATTTAGTGATATACTATCCAGGATTTATATTTGGAGATTCACTGGGATCAATTGCACAGGCACTTGGTGTAGCCAAATTATATAATCATCATCCGATTTTTTATACTTTATTTTTGAAAATGTGCTTATCACTAGGAATTTTTATAAAGGATATTACATTTGGTTGTGCGGTGTATACGATTGTACAGATGATTTATATAGCATTGTGCCTTGGATATCAGATATGTTGGATTAGAAATAAAGGTATTGGTATAAAAATATGTATAATTTTAACTGTATTTTTTGGTTGTATTCCTTTTTTTGCACAGAATAGTATTGCTATGTGGAAAGATCCAATATTTTCATCAACGTTGGCCGTATGGTCTCTTGTACTAGCAGATTTTGCATTATCTAAAGGGAAAATTATATCAGATAATAGATTTTTCTTGGTAAAGAGTAATTTATTGTTAGTGGTATTATGTTTTTCAAGAAATAATGGATTTTATATCGGATTGTTTTGCGAATTAGTGATAATTTTGATATGGATATTGAATCGGAGAAAAAAAATAATAACAGGTTTGAAAAAACTTATGGTAAGTACGGGTTGTATTTTATTGATTATAAGCATTGTTATAGGACCGGTATACACAAAATTAGATTTAAATGGAGAGCCGGTAGAGAGCCTGGGTATATTTTTAAATCAAATGGCGAGTGTTGTTGCATATGATGGAGATATGACAGAGGAAGATAGAGAATACATGAATGGTTTATTACCATTGGAAAATTATAAAGATACATATCGACCTTGTGTAGTAGATCTTTTAAAATGGGATCAGAATTTTAGTCAGAAGTATTTAAATGAGCATTTAAACGGATTTATGAAAACATATATTTCAATGTTTATAAGAAATCCATATGCATATATAGAAGCATGGGCGCTTAACACATATGGATATTGGGCATTAAACCGTTGGGAATTAAATACAGATGCTAATAATATATATAAAGGAAATTTGGGAGATATTGAAAATGGAGAAAATTATGGTATAGTTCCTCACAGTTTATTAGAAATTCAAAAAGTGGATTTAAAAAGCATTTTTGAAATAGGAGACGCACCTGTGGCACTTGCTATACTAACATGGTTGTATTTTAATAGTATATTAATTATAAAAAAGCAAAAATGGGGACTGGGATTGGCAATTGCACCGACATTGGGGCTTGCCATAACACTTTTTGTTGCAACACCATATGCTTATTGGCAGAGATATGGATTGGCACAGTACTACTTAGTTCCATTTTATATATTTATAGTTGTATATTTACTAAAAGAGAAAAAGGAATGAAGGTACATAGGAAAGTAAGATTATATGAAAAAAAATTAATATTATTGATTTTTAGTTTGTTTGTATTATTGATTTGCTCTGAAAGTTATTTTTATATAATGAGTAAAAAGTATCCCGAAATAAAAATAAGTCAAGAACAGTTCTATGGAAAACAAAATGAAAATTTAAAAGACTTTAAGGTGGAAGATGGAAAAATAATTTCATTGTCTGGTGACCCATGGGTTACATGGTAAGCGCCCAATAATCGGGCGGATTGTTTAATTCTTCTATATTCTCCATAATTATTGATAGTAAAGCGAGCGTTTTACTCTAATAATTATGGGAGGTATCTATCAATGAGTCGTAACTCAAAAACTTCAGCTGCCCAGCAGCTTAAATTTGTAATGGAATGCCGCAAAAGCGGCAAAACCGATGCACAGTGGTGCATCGAAAACGGAATTCGTCCAGCTACGTTTTACAACTGGGTATCCAGACTCCGCACCCTCCGTCATATTCCAGAATCTAATTGGAATGAATTAGAACTTCCAGTGCAACATCAGGATGTCGTATTACTGGATGTGGGACGGGAGTGAAATTTTTTTCTGTAAATTTAGATCTTCTATGATAATTGATGCGGCTTGACAGCGGTTTCTGCTATTAAGCCGTTGTTTATTTGTAAGTACGTAATCATCCGTATCTGTCCGCAACTATATTTTTCTGATACACTCTTTTCATAACAAAGAAAGGAAACTGTATCATTATGAAAACAGATGAAAAAATCACGCTGTGGTCTGAACGAATCCATGAATTTCAATTCAGTGGGCAGACTTGCAAAACATGGTGTCAGGAACATCACGTTCCAGTCTCTACAATGAATTATTGGATGCGCAAGCTGAAAAATTGGACGAACAATCAGATACAGATATGATTTTTGCAAAAATGCCAACGGAAAAGAGATTTCAAAGAATGAGACTTTAGAATATCAGCCGTCTCCAAGTCCGCATTTTTATCACAAACGCTATTCGGATTGAAAGTGATGCCTGAATGACCCGCCGGAATTTTTTCG
>ENA-OQJH01000633-OQJH01000633.1-human-gut-metagenome-genome-assembly--contig:-NODE-633-length-18051-cov-3.564662_pt1 | contig 18051 bp, 15 predicted proteins | sample MGYA00242597_ERZ504763 | MGnify/ENA primary metagenome ERZ504763 (study PRJEB26092, sample SAMD00036359) | human gut metagenome | host: Homo sapiens | study: EMG produced TPA metagenomics assembly of...
TCATTCAGGACACCTTCTTTCGTATGTTTTGTTCCATAACATAATTATACAATAAAAGGTGTCCTTTTTGAGTGATTATACAGAAAAAAACAGTAATTTGATACCCAAAATTGATATCCCCTGCTTTACCTGGAATTCACAGGCAGAACAGGGACTTTTATTTTTTAAAGCGAAATCTCTGCTGTTATCTACACTTTCTCTTCCTCCCGCATAGAAAACAAGAACCCCCCTAACAATATAAACACAAACCATACAATCCAATGGAATGGAATATCTACATTGTCCATCATGTTCTCTAAGAAAAATACAACATATATGATCAACGGCAGACATGCATAATAATTTCTATTTTCCGCACTTTTACAATACCTGACCGCCCGCGAAAAATATCCAACAAACATCATTATATAAGGAACTATTATATAAACTCCATACATATGTGCATATGCCAATACTCCATTATGAGCAGAATTAATATTTGATCCATAAACAGTTGCTCTTTTTGTATGACCAAACAAATTCATCTGACTCAGATACGTCGAATAGTGGTATAGCCTGCCTGAAAATAAACCATTTATCGAATTCGAATTTAATAACTTTTGTCTGATTCTCTGTGAAGTTTGGGACATATCCTCTCTTTCTGCTGCATAAACATGTATGGTTCCAGTTAAATCATCTAAATCTCTGACAGATGCATATTCATAATCCACCGGATATACAATCTGCGTTCCGATTGCCTCTGATATATTGGTAATTCCCCACTGTAACCCCATTGAAACGGGAATATAACCATATCACAAAACACATCACTGCGATCATAGTTTTTTCATTGTGTCTTTCAGGATCTTTCTATTCCCCAGCACAATGCACCGCACAGAATTGCTAAGTAGCTGTTGTGCTTTGTGTTTTTCAGGAAAAAAAATGCTGTTGTCAAACCAATGGCATATGGAAGAATCTTTAAAATTTTAACTTCCTTACATTTTATGTAATAGTCTATTTCACATAAAAAGACACCTATCATAACAGCCATATATAATCCAAATGGATTTGGATTGGTATAAAATCCTTTATATCTGTATCCATCTGTTTCCGGGCGAAACATCAGGCAATACACCACACATAATACAAATGTTATTTCCAGTGCCTTTAATAATTGCCACAACATCTTCTCCCTGTTTTCCTGATTATTCCATACAAAAAACAGAAAACCTGTCGGGAACAGTATAAAATATCCATAAAAAGAGAAATACGCACTTTTTTTTGTTACAATAAAGTCCGAAATACAAGTCAGTACCCATAATACGATCCAAGATATTACCAACAAATTATTCCAGTTACGATATTTCAAAGGTTTTCGTATATTCAATCCAGCTATCAATAACATACATCCAATTAAAACAAACATTGTATATGCATGTGTCATTTTTTTAAAGAATAGGCCATATACATTTATAAATGACAAAAAAATAAACATCACCGAAAAAAGAAATATACTAATAAAATTTCTCATTTTTTCCGGTACATTTCTAAGCTTTCGCCAAATCTCATTTCCCACCAATATATAAATACTTTGTAATCCCCTTCCCCATTTATAATTACCTTTTCTGCCATATCTTATTTTCAGCCAATATAAAATTCCTGTTATGATCATACAGATTATTGAAAATAATACACTTACAGCTGGCAGCTTTTCATCATCCTTCATTTTATCTGTAGAAATTTCAAATTTATTAATTGAAAATTCTTTTCCTTGTTCATTTTCAAAACAAAATACCACTTTTGAAAAACTCTCTCCATTTAGCTGATATAGATTCTCTCCCTCCATTAAATTCAATTCTTGTTCCCCTACATTTTGCCATGTCCGATCATAGAAAACAATTTGTGCAGTTATTGAGTCACAGTTCATATTATACAAATCCGTTTTCAAGTAATTCCACTGGTTATTTTTATTTAAACTGTCAAAAACAATTTGTGCAGTGTCACCCTGTATAATAAATTTTTCATTTTCAAATGATATATTCTGCAGATTGTTTACAATTTTTTCTGTATAAAACTGCAAAGAGTCGCCCCTATTATAAAATTGGGTTATATTTCCTCCTGTTACATACCAGGCTGCACAGCTAATCCCTGTAATAATTGAAAATAATATCCATATACAGATTTTTACCAAAAATATTTTTGTTTTCATCAAAACATCTGTATTTCCTGACATAAATTTCTCCCTGTAATGTATTGCAAACCTTTCACTCTTTAAAATAAACGCCATTAAAAAGGAAATAACACCATACTGCTATGTTTCCAAAATTGACAGACGCATTCCCAAACACACAAAATACTGTAAAAATAATATTAACACATAGTACAAATATATACGGATTTTTTTTGCCAAAAAATCTTCTACATTTTTTTAATGATATACAAAACCCATAAATTTGATATAATACAAATGGAATTACTGCAAAAATACCGTAATGATACATCAAATCCAGATATCCATTATATGCCTGAACGGGCTCCCTGTTTCTATATATCTGCGTTGCATTTCCATATAACCCCATCATTCTTGCATAATTTTTCCAACTTCCCATAACATTGATAGTGTCTTTCGATGTCACATTTCCAATGTTATTGGAAACATCTGCTGATAAAGCTGCAATTCATCCTCTGGTAGTACACTGACCAATTGTTCATCCTCAAACACAACCGTTGTCTGCAAAATATCTGGCAAATATTTGACCGAAATATGTATAACTACCACACATAAAAATGAAAATACAATTGCCGTCAGTATTTGCTTCCACCGATATCTAAAACTAACCCTTTTCTTCACCCATATATAAACGCACCCATATAAATATGTTATGGCTACAAGAATCAATGCAATTTTTGCCACTACTCCGCCTGATCTAAGTACAAAATATAGTGCTGACGCTGCCCCATCCCATAACCTATCCACTGAAGATATGACGCATCATTATCAATTAACCCATATATCTTCCATACAAACAGGGCAAATATTAACAGGGCATACATCGCAAAATCCTCTGGACGTCTGCAAATTCCATTATAATAAACTGTTATAATCTTAGGTCTAAAAAAGACACAAAACAATACAACCAGAACATAATCTATTTCTAATGCCCTTAAAAACAGACATATCACCGCATCCGCTTTAAATCGCTGATTATACGCAAAAATAAAAAAGCCTGCTGAAAATATCATCACATAAGAAAAAAACTTTTCCCCATCCTCTTTAAAGACATCTGATAATGCCATCATGATCCATAATCCGTACCATGATTTCAGGACTGATGACATAACTCCTGTATTTTTCCATTCTTTTTTCCACAACAAACATCCACAGGCAAATAAAATAACAGCACATCCCAATGAAAAATAACGATAGCTTTCCCCTTTTGTCCATCCCATTATTTCAAAAAACAAAATCCATGCAAAAAAACACATAACAAAATTTCAACTGTCACTTTTCTGTCTATTTTTCTGCACTTCTGAATTGCCTTTTTTCCAACAATATTCCCCTGCAGCACATAAAGACTCTGCAATATATATAAGAGTCCAGTATTTTTCTCCAAAGCATAATTTTCTGTATTAACATATTTTTTCTAACAGAATATCCCATGAATATCACACATCCACAAATAAGTAGACTCATTCCCATACATTCATAAAACTTCTGCCACGAAAATCCAGCCTTTTCACTTCGTATCTCCATTGATTCATAGAAGAAAGATACCTTTCGCATCACGATACGTATGCCTATGCGATATATCTCTATAGTTTCATCAAGCTCTATCTCATTTTCTCCATTGTAAATTACAATGGGCTGTTCTTTTAATATATTTTTTTCTTTATCGTAATATTCTAATATTGCGTGTACTTCTGACACTGAACAATTGCTAATTGTCAAATATAAATATTTCCATGTCCTGACATAGCGATCTACACGATATTTATTAACCGCATTATTCTTGACAATATAATATCCATTTTCTTCTTCATGATATTCCCATCCTTTTGCATTTTTTATCATATCGGTTTCTGGAAAATCATATATTGCTTCTGATCCAAGAAAATACGTCAGACTTTTAAATCCTCCCAAATACATCAAGGTAAACATCAGACATATTGTACATCCAAGCAGCGCAACAAACAGGCTTTTTTCATTTTTGTAGTTTTCATTTTCTATCCCTCAAGTTATTCCTTCAATCTGTACCTTTTCCCCTCAAATGCAATTCCAAAATAATGCCGTTATTTTCAATCAAAATCTGTAACGCCTGTATTCCGCTTGCTGCTATTCTTTCCATGATTTCTCCAATATAACGGATAACTAAAAATATCCTTTTGATTCTTTGCTATCCTCTGACTTAGTATATCGGATTTCCATCCAAATTACAATATTTATTCCTCCCCGCACATTTTACATTCCATTCCCCATCTTTGACAGTTGAAAAGCAAAAAAAGCGGTCGTAAAGCCAGTAAAATCAAGGCTTACAGCCGTTTTTTGTTTCGCAGTGATATGTGTTATTGTGCTATATTTTTTACACTATGGTAAATCTATTTCTTTTGTTTGCTTGATGATGCTTCGCATCGTAGATTTTTTGATAAATTCATAGTCTGTCCGAAAACCAAAAGTTTTGTGTAAAGAGTTCGTTATTTCAGTTCGGGTGTAGGATGGAACATAGCCATTAGCGGTATTTAACAGTGTCATTTTCATGGATCGCAGAGTCTCTATGATCTGCTCTGTTGTATAGCTGTTTCCTATTTTCTTTTCTAACAGACGGTAGAGAAGAAGGCTGATGTAACAGGTCATGAAATGTGCCTTGATACGGTCATCTCTTCTGACATAAACAGGTCTGGCTTCGAATTCTGTTTTCATGATTCTGAAGTTTTCTTCAATTTCCCAGCGCTGCTTGTTAATCTTTATGATTTCCTCGATATTTCCCTCCAGATTTGTCATAACCGCGTAGAAACCATCGAAAAGTTCTTCCTTGGCTATCTGTTCCTCGTCAATCTCATATACTTTCTTTTCTGCAATCTCACCATCGTTTGTTACGGCAGTATTTTTCACAAAACGCATTGGATCATTTTGATTTTTGCCCTTTTGTTTTTTGCAAGGAGAGTTGATAATCATCTCTGCACGCTCGATTTGACGTGACCGTATTCTTTGCTGATAAGCTTTATATTTCGGTGAGTATGTAACGATCAGTGTCTCATTCAAATCTCCGGTAACAACAGGGACTTCCTTGTAGTAAATGGAGTTAAAAACTTCATCATCAGTTTCGTCCAAAGTCCTGATATCTATAAAATCTGTCGAACCAGCTTTTCTGAACTGTGTTGGATTCAGGGCAATATCACGGTCTTCCTGCTTCATCTTTTTAAGGGAATGCGTGATGACATAAGCCCGATTCCCGATGCTGTTAAACGCTCGGTTATTTGCACTTCCAAGACCGGCATCTGAACAGAAAATAAATTCACTACAGTTAAAATCTTTTATGATTTTCTTCTCCAGAGGCTTAAGCGTTGTCTGCTCGTTTTGGTTACCTGGAAAACATCAAATGCAAGTGGAATGCCATCAGCATCCATAAACAGCCCCATACCAACAATCGGATTTGGACGGTTCTCCTTGCCTTTTCCATAGTGATTCAAACCGCTTTCTTCCTCAATCTCAAAGTAATAATTCGTACAGTCATAGTAAAGTATCTTCTGATTTCTTGGATGGATGAAGTTTGAATTTTTGTATAGTTCACTTTGGATAAAATCCGACTCTTCCGCGATTACAGATAAAGCTCTGTAAACATCCTGAATCTCATACTTTGGTGGTTCAAGAATCGTTTTGCAAAAATTATAACTGCTGAGCTTGCTTGAAGGAGAGAGAACACTTGCGTAAACGAGATCAGTCAGAATCGCATGAAGATCATACTTAAATTTATGGCGCCCTTTAATCACACGGCAGATGTTATCAAGGCGTAGCTCCGTACATAATTGTTGAAGAAATAGATAACCGGCATGAAAAGAACGTGTCTCGTTCATAGGAATGCAGGCAGCTTGAGAGAATTCAACCGTTACTTTCCCCGTACGCTCATTGTAGAGATCTGTTTCTTTGGCAGCTTCGCTTTTCGCCCAAGCCATAAGTTTTTCATTATCACCATCAAACTGTTCCAACAAGGTGTTGTATTTTCCAAGCTTCTTATAAATACGAGAGGATGATTTTCCGTCTTTTTTTCGGAATGATTGATAAATGTAAACATCTTTATTATTTTTACTACCTGTAACTGCAATATACATAACACAAAATCCTTTTTCTTTTAAGTATACCAAACTATTACAAATAAGTACATATTAAAACGAAAAATTTGACATAAAAAATGCAGATTTTATGCGACCTGCGATAACTTTTTTTAATATTCAACTGTCAAACTCCCGTGATTATCTTGTCACATAGTACCTCAGGTGGTACACTAGCACTATAATATTATTTATGGAGGTATATTTATGAAAAAGAAATGTTTTTTTAAGACAGTATGCAGTTGTATTCTGGGTACAGCTTTATTACTGTCATCCACTTCATCATCATATGCATCACCGAATATTCAAGATATCGATTCTATTGCGGATACAGTATCTGAAATGTTCAAAAAATCCGAGGAATTGAAAACAACTGAAGTGTCGGAAATGACCGAATCATCAGAAACTACTGAATCATCAGAAACTACTGAATCATTAGAAACTACTGAATCATCAGAAACTACTGAATCATCAGAAACTACTGAATCATCAGAAACTACTGAATCATCAGAAACTACTGAATCATCAGAAACTATCGAAGAATCAGAGAACAATGATAATTTCGAAATTATCGAATTAACGGAAGATACTGAAACTTCCGAACAATTTGATACTCCCAAAGGAGCTGTTTCCAATGGGTATTATGTTATTAATGTAACCAAAAGTGAAATTTCTTCCACCAGTGCATATGCCGCTATACAATCTGCACTAGATGAAGCTCAGGAAAATGCAACAACAGACTTACCATACAAAGTTTTTGTAGATCCCGGAAAATATTCTCTCACACAAGGACTTCGTATTTACAGCAACACTTATCTTTGCCTGACAGGTGTTACCCTTACTCAAAACAAGGGAAGCAATTACAACATGATAAAAGTGGGCGACAGTAATGATACACATTCAGGTTATTATTACCAAAATATTACCATTGATGCGGTATCTGGAACGAAAATGGCAATAGCAATACCGCCATCAAGATCTGTCATACACAGAACATTACTCTGATGAATGCCACATTGAAAAATTGTTCCAATTCTCACCTTATGGAGATTGCTGGCAATAACGGTATCACAATTCAAAATTGTAATTTTGCCGATCAGGCATTATCGACAAGTGCCAAACCCTATACCTATGAAGCCATTCAGCTTGATATTTTACTAGAATCTCACTTGTCCGGTTATCTATCTGAAGATCTTCCTTTAAAGAATGTAAAAATTACCGGTTGCTCCTTTAAAAATGTTCCACGTGGTATTGGTAGTCACACTGCAATACTAAACAATCCAGTAGACACGATAGAAATTTCCAACAATACATTTACCAGTCTTAAGAGTCTAGCTATACAGGCAATGAATTACATCAACTGTACTATTACAGGCAATACCATAACTGATACTCCGCAAGGTATCATGATATATTCCGTTCGTGAAAGTGGTACTTTTCTTGCTTCCACAGCAGTAAAAGAAGGACATATTCCATCATCAACCCCGGTTACATATCAAACTCCTGTGAACAATCAAAAAATGGTTATCAGCAATAATACAATTGCAGCTTCAGGTAATGACCCTTATGAAGATTACGAAAATGCCGCTATTTTTGTCAGTGGTTTAAATCTAGGTTCTGCCACTACCGGCTCTGGAGATACAATTCCTGCAGGTAATTATTTTATCAGCGGCATAACCATCTCCGATAATACGATCAATACGGATGGACATGGAATCCGTCTGCAAGACGCCAGGAACTCAACAATAACTGGAAATACAATAACTTATTCTCAGGTTTCAAAGCCTAAAAATACCTTCTATGGCATACAGTTACGCGAATCCTCTACCAATGGAATCATTGACAATAATACAATCAATAAGCCCCTTTCCGGCATACATATATTTGAAAAATCCTCTGCAAAATCCATTTCAGGGAATACAGTAACTACACCAACTAACAATGCTATTATGATAGAAAATGCCAGTGCTACGAATATTTCTTCAAATACGGTTAACAAGCCTGGTATCAACGGAATATTTATTTATAATAATTCTAATGTTGACTTAATCACAGACAACAATATTTCTGCCGGAAATGTCAACATTAACATTGACGGAAGCACAGTCACTGAAATAAGTAAAAATACGCTTTCTTCTGCAAAAACAAACAGTGTATTTTTGCATAACAAATGTACAGTAAATAAACTTTCCAGTAATACCATTAATGCTTCTGGAAAACATGGTGTATTTATCGATTGTGCTACTGCCAAAACCATAAAAGCCAATACGATACAATCACCTGCTATTACTGGTGTACATGTATATAACAACAGCAAAGTTTCTACCATTGCGAATAATCAAATTACCTCACCTGGTAAGTATGGCATCTGTGCCGAAAAGAGTACTGCAAGAACTATCTCTGGCAACTCAATCAGCAAACCTGCCAATACAGGTATTTTTATCTTTACCAAAAGCAAAACAGGTACAATATCCGACAATACCATTACCTCTGGAAAAGATAAAGGAATTGCGATCAACTCTGTAAAGTGCAAAATGACGATCAGTGGAAATACAATAAAAAAATGCAAGGCTTACCCTATTTATTGCAACCCTGCCTCTACCTCCTACGCAATTACGTTGAAGAAAAATATCATAACAGGCAATTCAAAAAAAATTGATGGTATCCGTGCTGACTCAGGTAAACTTATTCTTAGCAGCAATACAATCTCTTCCTGTAGTAGGGCGATTATTCTTTCTTCCAAAGTAAAGGGGACTGTTTATCCGAATACTTTCAAAAAGAATACTTATAATAATGTAAAAGTTAATTCCAGTTATGTTAATACATTAACTGTAAAATCACTTTCCGGAAAATCAAAGTCAGCAAAAACAGCTACATTAAATTGGAAAAAACTTTCATCAGCTTCCGGCTATGTTGTTTATCGTTCAGCCTCCAAAAATGGCAGCTATACAAAAATTTCTACGATAAAAAAGAATAAAACCATTACCTATAAAGATTCTAAATTAAAGAGGAAGTCTACTTATTACTATAAAATTGTTCCATACACTACAATAGGAAAAACTACAGTTTATGGACTAGATAGTAAGATTGTATCCATCAAGATCAAATAACCAATTTTTATAATACAACTACACTATCATAACAAAAGCAGATGGCATTTGAATCTTTCAAATAAACCATCTGCTTTTTATAATCAAAACATTTTTTTAATTTTCTTCCAAATTTTATTTTTGAAAGCATCTCGCTGCAATTGCTGCTCTGATTTCGGTGTATCCTCCACATCAGGAAGCTTAATTTCACTAATAATTCCCTGACTTTGTAATTCATCTACATATTTTTTGTACTTTCTCAGGTTTTTTAATGTATCCTTATATTTTTTTTCAAATAATTTTTTATCATCCAGAAGTTTTCTGCTTTTCTTTAACCACTTCTCTAACACTTCTGTTTCATGTTATTCTGCCACTCTAAACGCTCCAACGGTGTATAGGTAGTCTTCCGCACCTGTTCTAATGGCAGATCACAATTCTCATACTCGGCAACAAAATCCTGTACATCCTGAATCAGCTTTTCGCGTAAAGCAAGATATCCTTTTTTATTTTCTGGCGGATTATTGAAATCATACTCAAAATTACCAGATAAGAAATCTTCATTATCAATACAACGAACCGTATCCATATAACATCCCCAGCGTGTCCCATTTCCTTCCGCATCCTTGAGATCAACGATTGACAAAACGGGGGTCTCTAGTGCAAGACAAGGCAATGTTACATGCAGCCTTCGCGTAATAACAAATTTAGCATTTTGATATAAAGTAAGTATCTCCTCTGCTTTTGCCATTCTCTCTTCAAATGTTGCGTTCGATTTTCTATAATCACAATTATGACTTATAACCCGAATTTCTAGTCCTGTATCTTTCAGATATTCCATTGCTTTCGCTCTGATCTTATCGTTTAAATCAACCAAACAGACATATGTTCCCGCATCTTCCGTTTTCTCCTGTTTCGGAATTGTTAATGTAAGACACCCGCTAAAATAGCAATCTATACCCTGTTCTTTAAAAAATCAAGCGATGCCATATCTCTGCATCCCACCGGACCATACTTCTTAAAAAACTCTCCTCCACATCCCTGCGCCCATTCGGCATAAATTGGAGATGATTTTCTTGCAACCCCATAATTATTAATATGCATGCTCAGTAATTTGGGGATAATACAGTCTGCAGGCGGCCAGTTCCATTTTTTCCACATCCACCATGCATTCATGATAACAGCTACCGGTTCATCATTTTCACTTTTAAAATCACTAATATATTCTCTATCTATCTGATAATCAACATGAGGCAATAATTTAGCTGCTGCATAGGTCTGAATATCATCCCCCAAATTCATTGTCGGTTTGTGAATCACTACACCAAATTTCATATTGTAGATCTCCTTTCAAATTATTTCTTCATTCCCTTTATCAAACGCTCAAACATCTCTTCTAATCCAATTGTTGCTTTCCAGCCAAGCTGCATTAATTTTTTACTATCCAATCGGATTATCATTCCGGATTATATCCGAAAGAGGCTAAATCCTCAGGAATATCGATCACAGTTTTGATTTTTCCACTTCCAATTGTCTCACAGACCAATTCTGCCATTTCCTTAATCGACACCGCAGTATCCATATTCGTAACATTATATGCTTCCCCTGCTTTACCGGAAATTAAAATGTATAATAATGCAGAAAGTGCATCTTTTGTGTAACAATAACTTCTTACCGTATGTCCCTGCGTATGCAGTACAATATCCCGCTGTTCCAATGCACAGCGTGCAAATTCCGCAAACACCCTTCCATCTTCGTATGCAACTCCCGGTCCAAAGGTCTGAGAAAGTCTGGCAATCTTAACCGGTACACTATATTCGTGTGCATAAGATGCACACAAACACTCTACCATACGTTTTCCTTCGGAATAGCTGCTTCTTACACTGAGCGGTTCAATATATCCATAATCATTTTCTGTAATCAGATCTGCATCTTTCTCCGGTGTTCCATATACCTCCAAAGATGACAGATACACCATCCCATTTATCTTTTTTTCTGTAGCAAACTTTAAGATATTTGACGTTCCATCCAATGCCGTATAAATTGTTTCAACAGGATTAGACACAAAATATTTTGAACTGGTTGCACTGGCTCCGTGTATAATGTAATCTACAGAATCCGAATATACCACTGGTCTATTTATATCACCAACAAGCAATTCAACATCCCCACGCCCAATCAGATGCGAAAACATCTTTTTCCCTTTTTCTTCATTACGCACCATAGCAATAATATGAATCTGAAGGTTACGCATTCGGTTATAACATGCAAGCAAATATACCATCTGCGAACCAATCAATCCTGTCGCACCTGTCACAAGTACCGACTTACCCTCTAATGCTGTAATTGGCAGATCACTATCTACAAGCATCTCCAGATCTTGCTGCATAATTTCATTTTCCATGCACTCGTTCATTTCAACTTCTCCATTCTCCATATGTTTATACTTACCTTTTCTATAAAGGCTTTCTTCCATTTCCTATACGATTTGTAATACCCAGTCCAAATGCCTGTTCATTCTCTTTGTACTGTAACAATGCACGAAACGTATACACATCTTCCGGTGTCGTAACTTTAATATTGCCTCTGTTTCCTTCCACCATATGTGCTTCAATCCCCTGGCTGCGAATAATCGTACACGCATCAACCATATTTTCATATTTTGTAGGTGTACTTCTAACTGCATCATGTGCAGCAATAATATCTTTTAAGTAAAAGCTCTGTGGTGCCTGCGCTGCAAACGTTTCCTTACGATATGGAACAGAGTCGACGTGACTCCCATCCTTACTGATCATGATTGTTTCAAAACAAGGAGTACAGGTAATTGCATTGCCTTTTTCCTGTACAGAGCGAATATTATTACTGATCACTTCATAAGATACAAATGGGCGTACACCATCATGCAATAGTACGATAGAATCCTCTGCATTTTCACTTTCTGCTTTTTTTAACGCATTATAAATCGAATCCTGTGCAGTCTCTCCACCTGGAATAACATCTGCCACCTTATTCAAACGGTATTCATCTACCAATTCTTTCATATAAGGGATATAATCAGCAAGTACTGAAATATATATTTTATCAATCATATCATGGCACTGAAAAAGTTGAAGTGTATGAACAATAATCGGTTTCCCATTTATTTCCAAAAACTGTTTCGGGACACCGGCTCCCATTCTGACTCCGCTTCCACCAGCAAAAACAATCGCTATATTCATGATTCTTCCATAACCTCCCTTTTATCTTCCTGTTTGATTTTTTCTGTTTTCTTTTTTTTATTCTTTTTTTTCACAAGATTTTTCTGACCCACTGTTAACTCATCCAGTTCACCCGTCATTTCTGCATAAACCTGTGCCACTTCATCTACATCCCCAAAAGCAATCATTTTTCCCCCTTCAAGGATCATAGCTTTATTGCAGATACGTTTTACCTGTGCAAGTGAATGTGACACAAATAAAACCGCCGTACCATCCTGCATCATATCAAGGATTTTCTTTTCACTCTTCTTTCTGAACTTACCATCTCCTACAGAAAGTACTTCATCTAAAATTAAAATTTCCGGTTCAGCTATCGTTGCGATTGCAAATCCCAACTTTGATTTCATACCTGATGAATAGTTTTTAATAGGTACATCCATAAAATCCTCTAATCCGGAAAACTCTACAATCTGATCATATTTTTCTTCCATGTATTGACGACCATATCCAAGCACTGCTCCATATAAAAATATATTTTCCCGGCCTGTATAGTTCTTATCAAATCCTGCTCCAAGCTCTAATAATGGTACTATTTTTCCATTTCTTATTACTCTGCCTCTGTGGGTTTAAATACTCCTGCAACCACTTTGAGTAACGTACTTTTTCCTGCTCCATTTAGTCCAAGAATTCCTATTCGTTCTCCTTCATGAATACTAAAATTAATATCTTTAAGTGCCCAAAACTCATCCTTCTCTAACTTTTTACCTTTGAGCATTCTTATTACATATTCACGAAAATCATTCACTCGTTCTTTACTTAGATTAAATTTCATTCCTATGTGTTCTACACGTAATAATTCCTTTGCCATCTTAACCTCTATATCTGCAAAATAAAATCATCCTGTTTTTTATAAAAACAAATCACGCCTAAAATCAACACTACAATAGAACATACTGCTGCATATGCCGTCAACCCCATGTCCATAGCTTCCCCAAACATTGCATTACGAAAACTCTGGATCATACAATACAACGGATTCCATTTTAAAATCCACGCATACCCGCTGTTCATTAAACGTTCCGGATAATAAAAAATTGCACTTGAATACATAATAAGCATTAAAAGCACTTCCCATATATATTCCATATCCCGAAAGAATACATTGATCGTTGTCAATATCATTCCAACTCCAAATGTTAAAATAAAAAGAAGTAACAGTGGGATAATTGCCTCAATGATATGCCATGTCACAGTTACATTACAATATACCGCCAACGGAACCATTACAATTAACGAAATAGCAAAAATCACATAATTATATAATACACAGGATAGCGGATATAAATATTTCGGAATGTATACCTTTTTTATCATCGCTGCATTTAACCTGATAGATTTGGATGCTGTTTTAGTTCCCGTTGCAAAAAAAGAATATACCAGCCTTCCACATAAGATATATAATGGAAATTCCTTATCATTATTTCCAAACAACGTTCCAAATACAATTGTTAATACAATTGTGGTTAATATCGGTTCTAACATAGACCATAAAATACCAAGATACGAACGACGATATTTTAATTTAATTCCCTTTTTTACCAGCTCATATAACAGAAATCGACGATTCCAAAATGTCTTCACATGTTTCTTATTAATACTCATCCTCTAATTTCCTTTTCTGACACTATACTTTCTATTAAGTTGCATACACGTACAGATGCTTCTCCATCTTCCACCGATCCTTTTTTCTTTAAGAAATCTTCCACCTGCATGCTATATTTTTCCTGATTAAAATTTTCTATATTATGAATAAGTTCTTCATTTGTATGTGCGATTGGAAAAGGAGTTTCTTCCAATTTATAATAAAACCCTCGTTCCTGATCATAATGTTCTAAATCAGGCACAAATAAAAAGCCAGGTCTTACTGTTAATAAAAAATCAAAAATACAACTGGAATAATCTGTGATCACCACTTGTGCTGCTGCTAATAACTCCTGAATATCAGGATAAGCATCTGCTTTCACAATCTGTTTTTTTTCATCTATACAAACCTTTTCCAACGAATTCTGCATCCTTGGATGCAGTCTTACAACAATTTTCCAGGATTGGTCTGTTTTCTTTTCCAAAGCTTTTTTTAATTTTTCAATATCCAGTTTATAATTAGGAAAATCAAGCTTTTCTCGGAAAGTCGGCACATATAGCAAAATTTTATCTTTTCCATCAATTGATAAACTCTTGCGCACTTTTTTCTCCACAAGATCCTGTCCATCCTTAAAAAAGATATCATTTCTGGGATGACCTAATTTCAAAATATTTTTTACCGACCAAAAAGCATTCTGATATACTTCATCTTCGAAAAAACTATTCGAAAATCCAAAAATCGGTATTCTGCGAATTTTTTTTTTGGCAAGATATGTCCAACTTTGACTATTGGTTAAACAATCACAGTTTTTTTCGATCTTTTTTATTCCAAATGATCCATGCCACATCTGAATATAATACTGTCCAAATCTTTTTACCAGTCCCTGATTCCAATAATGAATCAAATGATAATTACATACCCATACAGCCGCTGTATAATATTCAAACATAGCTTCTTTAGATCCATATTCAACCAGCCTCACCTTGGGAGGAAATTCCCCTTTATGTGCATTTGCATCTTTCACAATCCAAACTAAATCAAAATCTGTTCCGCGACGTATTAATTCTTCCGTCACATACTTACAATTGCATCCGTATCCATGTCCCATATAATTATCAAATATAATCTTTTTTGTGTTTATGGAAGTATTACCATATTGTTGAAATGTTTTTTTTATTAATGATTTTTTAACAGTAAACGGTGTGTACTTTAACTGATATACTCTGGTATCATTTTCGATTTTATATGTTATAAATAACTTTATTATTCGTTTTAACTTTTTTTTGATTGCCTGCACGATTTTCTTTACACCACCCGGTTATTTTTATATAGCTCATGTATCTTATGTCTGGGATGCTGCTCCATCTCAGGAGGCATTTTCTTATAATCTCCATACAGCCTTTTCAAATACGGATCATAATTTCCCGGTATCATAAAAACTTTATTCTCAAAATCAGCCTCTTTTAATGGAAGCAGATAACTTTTCGGCATCACTTCCCTCTCATACCCGGCAACCCCAAATAAGCTACAGATATACTCACTATCCGAAGTTCTCCATGATGTCATGATCTTTTTACACACTCTCATATAAAACCGGAATATAAAACCGGGGGTTATTTTAAGAATTACCTTTGAAATATTCCGGATTGCTTTTCCTTTATTTTTAACTGGAAGACGATATTCTGACAAATAATAAATAAGTGATGTCCACTTCTGAACCTTCTTTAATACTCCCGATTTTGGAACACCATCAATCGGATGTATGTCTATTTTTGCCGTATTTTCATATCCGGCATCTGCATGCAAGGTATCATATAAATAACCAATTGGCGCATCCGGTATCATATGCTTCTCGACCGGTGAATATATAAATTCACCCAGCCGGTCATGCTGCAGACTCATCAGGTATTCCATTTTTCGAAATCTTTCCCGCATCATTGCAATATCCACGTCGTCGTCCCATGGTATAAATCCCTGATGTCTGACTGCACCTAACGCACTTCCGCCTACCAGAAAAAAATCATTCCATTCTGTTGTGTAAATTTCTGAAAAGACGACAGCATTTCAACTAAACGTTGCTGCAATTCTTTTAATCCATTTTCCATTGCATTCACTCTCCATTACGACTAATGCAACCTTATTACCATAGATAATAGAATGCACGCTTTGCGCATATTCTCTTACCATGAATTATAGCATACACCAATTTTTCCGTCAATTTTGCGTCTGTCTATACCTTTTGTATCTGTATTAGTCATGTTACTGTTCACTCGCAAGTTTGACACTTGCTGTCAAACTGTGCGCCAAAGACTATATTATGCCAGATTACAGCCCCATGCATCGAAGATGCATGGGGCTGTAATTGCTACTGCTCACACAGTGTGTGAACAGTAGCTTAGTCATCCTGTTGTACCAACATACCTGTAGCAAAATCAAGCTCATGCATACGCTGTATTTCTTCCTGTTTTTTCTTAATCGCATTACTGATATTCTCAGGCATCTTTCCAAGTAAAATCCAATCTATCACACGATCCGATGCACCGCTGTCTATATAATCAAAATGATGTGTGATATATTGTTCAACTTTTTCATATTCAAAGTCCTTATCTGTAATTGCAGAAAGCACCTCCTCAAATGAATAACATACCTTACCCGGTGCAGATTCTTCATAATCTCTATGAAATCCTCTGGAAAAAGAATACTGAATCTTGTCGAATGCAAAAAACAGCATCGGTTTCTCATGAGTGAATATTCAAAAATATTCGACGAATAATCTGTAATTAATAAATCAACAATATAGAACAGATCATTAATATTCGGGTATTTTTTTACATCCAAGAATTTATCCGCATATTTTTTTCCAATCACAATATCTTTATTTACCCATGGATGCATTTTAAATAAAACTACATATTCATCTCCACAGATCTGATATAACTTTTCAAAATCGATCAATTCATACGGATAATATGCTGTTTTTTTATTTCTTCCACGGTAGGTAGGTGCAAAAAGTATGACTTTTTTACCTCTGCACATTGGAAACTGCTCATACAATTCTTTTATTTTTTCATTCCTATGCTGCTCATCCAAATACTCATCCATACGGGGCATTCCTGTTGGCAATACTTGCTCATCATTAATTCCCCATACTTCCGAAAAAAACGGTGCGATATTTTTTGAGCCAGCAATTCCGTACTTATATTGTCTGTGGCAGGACTGCGGTGAAGGACATCCTTCATGTCCCCAGCGACTGTAGCCTGATGATTTAAACCCTGCTCCTGCATGCCATAATTGAATCAGCGTTGTATCATCATCCAGTTTTAGCCAATCCAGTACCGGTGCATGATCGTCAATAAAAATAGTGCGCTCTGTGCCAGTAATTTCATAAGACCAATCCAGCTTTTTTTACTTTGCGGCTCTGCCGCTGCAGGACGTGCAGAATACAATAACCGATATTGCTGATCCAGCTGTCTGTCAACCATTCTGTCTGAAACTGCTTTTAAATTTGATGCAATTTTCTGATTCTGTTCTGTCATAAAAAGGACTGTATTTTTTCGTCTGCTTTTATACAAAAATGAATACCATTTATATACTCTTCTTAAAACAGATCTGCTAGATAAATAGCAGTCTTTCAATGCTTTTATCAAATTTATTTTTTTGAGGAAGCTTGGATTCTGTGGAAATGTAACCCCTACTGCCCTAATGCGATACAATGCATACGGAATGGCAGTGTATCCGTTCCATCTTCTATATAAAATGTAACATTGTAAGATTTTCCCCTTTCACCATACAAAAAAGTTTCTGGACATTGCTTCTAATT
>ENA-OQJH01000634-OQJH01000634.1-human-gut-metagenome-genome-assembly--contig:-NODE-634-length-18045-cov-18.478792_pt1 | contig 18045 bp, 19 predicted proteins | sample MGYA00242597_ERZ504763 | MGnify/ENA primary metagenome ERZ504763 (study PRJEB26092, sample SAMD00036359) | human gut metagenome | host: Homo sapiens | study: EMG produced TPA metagenomics assembly of...
CGGTTAATAATCCAAATAATATCGTCTATACCAATCTCTCCTTATGCTGTTTTTCTCTCCATAAACCATTTATCCACTTCGTAAAACAAGTGGCTTTCCTGCCCCTGTATCATACAGGTGTACATCACTCCTACACCGCCTGCCTTTCTGCTGGCGCATCGCTCAATTTTCAAAATTCTGTCAATACTATATTTTCTTCCATCCTCCCATGTAAAAAATATGGGAACCAGCCGTCCGTCTTTCCGGAACTCTGCCACTACATCTACATATACTTTGTTCATGCCGACACCTCACTATAAAATCTCGATTGCTCTTGGCGATGCCGGGATTCTGCGGATATATCCATTTTGCTCCAACTGCTTGATTCTGGAAAAAGCAGATGATGTTGATCTTACTCCGATCAGTTTTCCAAATTCCCGGACTGTCGGCGGGTATCCATGCTCCTTCGTATAATTCAAAATACACTGATAACTTTCTTTCTGTTTTCTGGTTAATACTTTTTTCAAATCTATCCCTCCAATTACCCATGAAAATAACTGTGTGGATGGACCGTGTGCGTACCAGCGTCTAAGTGGGATAAGACTTTATTCTGATACATTGCCGCTCGCTGTATACTGAAATATCCAAACCGTCGTCTAATCTCATCTACAGTACGATCCAGCTTCTCTAACTGCTGCAATCCTTTGATTGGCAGGTAAGACGCTTCAACCGGAATTAGTACTTCATCTGATGCAGCCAGTGCATTGATTGTGATCATTCCCAATGATGGCATACAATCAATGATAATTGCATCATATTGATCCTTGATACCATATAAAATCTGTTTCAATACATATTCCCTGCTCATTGCATTTACCAACTGTACTTCCGTACCTGCCAGTCCAATGTTAGAACAGATAATGTCTATTCCTTCTGCCTGATGCCTGATATAACAGTCTGAAGGAATATCTTCATCTTTCATTACTGTATCCATAAGAGCTGTAAGTGTTTCATTACTTTCATCACAATCACGATATCCAAATCCTGCGGATACATCAGACTGTGGATCGGCATCAACGATTAACACTTTCATATTCTTTTGTGCTAATCCTACTGCTAAATTAGCTGTACATGCTGATTTTCCCGTTCCCCCTTTTTGGTTTACAATAGAAATTACTTTTGCCATAATCTTTCCCTTCTTTCTTGTTAAATAAAAAGACTGAATCAGACAGCTGAGATATAAATCTCATGCGAGCTAATTCAGTCCAAAACATATTTTTATTCAATTATCACCGCTTTCGTGGTATAGTAAATACATCTCAGCAGAGTTCTGAAATTCTATTACTTCTGTACTGTGTTATTTATAAAAGAGAGGCCTTTCCTTCATAAATTCGTTGATTGGTTACGAAATTTATTTAGGACTAAATCGCTAGAGCCCTTGTATTATAAGGGGTTCTGCCTTGTGTCATTATAATAACACAAGCACCCCCATTTAAGATATTCATCATCGGTACAGGCATCTGTCTGGTATGGCAGCCGCCAAGATACTGATATAAAGGAACGCGGAGAGCTGCTGCTGCCGCCCTTGCTACTGCCAGGGATACTCCCAGTGCCGCATTTGCCCCTACATTACTTTTATTGTCTGTGCCGTCTGTTTCTATGATTTTTTTATCAATATAGGACTGATCCAGAGCATTTTCTCCAAGAATTGCTTCTGCCAGCTTTGTATTTACATTCTCCACTGCTTTGCGGACACCAAGTCCGGTGTAGCAGCCTTTTTCTCCGTCACGAAGCTCCACTGCCTCGAACTTTCCTGTGGAAGCTCCCGAAGACGATTGCCCTTCCCGTATATCCATTTATCCCGATCACACCTTCTCCTACTGTTACTTCTACTTCCACTGTAGGATTTCCTCTGGAATCAAGTACCTGTCTTGCATGAACCCTTCTCACAGGCAGATAACGTAACATATTAGAACCTCCTGATCATTTTAATAAACCGGTAACTGTTCCATATTTTCACAGTTACAGTTAAACCTCAAGTCAAAATACGTCACTGAGAACGGCGTGAACAGTAACGTAATTTGACTTGTATATCTTTACAACCATATTTTTACCCAATATGCTTCCGGCTATGCATTGTCTATATCCATTATTATTTTCAGAATATTTTATCAATACAAATAATTTTAATATTATCTTTTAAATATTTTTGTAAATTTTCTATTTTCATTCTTGACATTTCATTCTTTATCTGTTATATTAAGTTCATAAAACAAAAGGGATTACGAAAAACAAAAAAGTAAAGGAGTGAGACCACCGAAAACATAATCTTTTCTTCATAATTTAAGAAAGCGAGGTACAGACCACCAGAATAGCAAAGTTTCAAATTCATGACTTATAAGAAAGGCAGGTACGGACCACCAAGAACTTAAGCTTTTAAATCCAACTAAGTTTTATAAGTAGTTCCTATCAAACAAGGAAGGTACAGTCCAATGGAAACCTAACGATTTATCTTATTTTGAACGTAACAGTTAAACATTCTAAAGAAGGTACGGTCCAATGGAAATTTAATGATTTACTTTATTTTTAAAGTGACATTCAATCAAAATAAGGAAGGTACAGTCCAATGAAACGTTAACGATTTACCCTATTATAAAACGTAACCGTTCATTTACATGAAGAAGGTACAGTCCAATGAAAACTTAACGATTTACCCTATGAAACTATAAAAGGAAGGTACAGACCAATGGGACAGTAAATTTCATAATTCAAATTCATACAATTTCATAATTTATTTTACAGAAAGTGAGGTATCATCCCTTGGATACAGAATCTTAACAGGAGCCACGATGAAATATAAATCTGTGGCTCTTTTATTTGTCATTCAGCTTCTATAGTTCCCCTCTTTCTCATATATTAAACTAATATCATTCCATTCTGAGGTTAACACTCTCTATGCATCTCAAATACATATCTTCCACTCGGATTTTCTCTTCCAGATTTACCAAGATTTTTCTTCTTTTCTGTGCTTGTGCATTTATAGGTTCCTCTATAGGAAAAATCGTATCGCACAACACTGCCAGACAGACTGCTGCTTCTGCCCAAAGTTCCAACTGGGGACTCAGTTTTCAGGAAGAAGGCAAACGTCCTGTTGGAAATGCAACGATAGAAGAATTGGCTCAGTACAATGCCTTTTTTGCTGAAGATACCGAAGAAAAGAAAATCTATCTCACCTTTGACGCAGGCTTTGAAAATGGAAATACTCCTGCTATTTTGGATGCACTGAAAAAACATCAGGCACCTGCTACATTTTTTGTGGTTGGAAATTTCATTTCGGAAAACAAAGATCTGATCAAACGAATGGAAACGGAAGGGCATATTGTCGGCAATCATACTATGACGCACCCGGATATGTCAAAAATTTCCACAAAAGAATCTTTTCAGAAAGAATTATCCGATGTAGAAAAATTTACAGGGAAATTACAGGAAAAGAAATGACAAAATTTTACCGCCCCCCACAGGGCATCTACAGTACACAGAATCTGTCTATGGCCAGAGAACTGGGATATCACACATTTTTCTGGAGCCTTGCCTATGTAGACTGGTACCAGGATAACCAGCCAGATCCACAGGAAGCTATTGCAAAACTGACGAAACGGATTCATCCGGGAGCTATTGTACTGCTACACAGCACCTCTTCCACTAATGCACAGATTCTGGATGAACTGTTGGATAAATGGGAAGCGATGGGATATTCCTTTCATTCTCTGAATGAATTATGATCATTTAACATTTTCCGATACTGTTCACACACCACTATCCCGCGAGGTGTTTGGCATGAATATGCCAAAATCCCGAGACATACAAGCCAAAATTCCATTGCCGCAGGCAATCTGGAATGAATTTTGGCTACGTTACTGTGAACGGAGTGAACAGTAACCCTTTTCCCATTTACAAAGTCACATACAAAAATGACAGAATTTTGAAATATCTGACACACTTGCAATAAGCAAAAATTGATCATTATCTCAAAATGAAACGCACTCCACAGGAATGTCCTAATGGAGTGCGTCTCACTTTGTTTATAAATCAATACTTTAGAGAATATCAAAATTATAACTTTTATACTGCATTTACACTGCTTATTCAGCGTCTGCTGCCTCTGTCTCTTCCGGTTCTTCTGTTGTTTCCGCATCTTTAGTGTCATCGGAGGCTGCATCAGAATCTTCTGTCGCTGCTGCATCTGCATCCTCAGCTTTTTCTTCGCTGTCCACAACACCACCTTCAACTACCAGGTCATCCGGATTGATGTTGTCACCGTATACAGGTTTCAGAGTTTCTTCGAAATCTTTATGGAAGAACTGTTCATCTGCCAGAGATTTGATTTCATCGTTGATTGCGTTCAGAAGGTCTGTGTTGCCCTTCTGTACTGCTGGTGCAATCGTATCAATATCACCAAGAGATTCGATTCCTACAGAGAATCCTTCATTCTGCTGAGCCCATGCAAGTACTTCTGTATTGTCTGTGGAGAATGCATCTCCTCTTCCATCAAGAAGCGCATCGTATGCTTCCTGGTATTCATCAAATTTTACAAGTTCAATATCCGGATAGTTATCTGTGAAATATGTCTCTGCTGTTGTTCCTTTTACAACGATCAGCTTCTTGCCTTCCAGATCTTTTACATCTTTGATCAGCGCATCATCAGGAGAAACAACTCCAAGAGCTACCTTCATATATGGAAGTGCGAAGTCTACTTTCTCCGCTCTGTCATCGGTTACTGTAAAGTTTGCAAGGATCACATCTACTTTTGCAGACTGCAGATATTCTACACGACTTGCTGCCTCTACATAAGTAAATTCTGCATCGTCTTCACTTCCCAGAAGGTCTTTTGCAAGTCTTTTTCCAAAGTAAATATCGTATCCCTGAACATCACCGTTTTCATCTACATATCCAAATGGATTCTTGTCACTGAATACACCGATTTTGATCTTTCCGTCTTTTTTGATCTCATCCAGAGTACGGGCCTGTGCAGTGTTTCCACCGTCATCTGCCGCACTTACAAGAATACTTCCGCCAAGAAGTGTTGTTGCTGCTACACCTGTTGCTAATAAGACTGCTAATATTTTTTTCTTCATGTTCTTTTCCTCCATGTTTTAAAAAAATTTTGATTTTATTATAATTTTTATAACTAGTACATCGTTTTCGAAATAACTATACCACTCACTTGTCTGCGAATCCGATTGCACAGGTCTAAAAGCCTCAGCGTAGCCCGCTACGCCTGCGTTTTTATACCAGCACACTCGAATCCGCATCCTACGCGATTGGTATAGTTATTTACGAAACGATGTACTAGCTCTTATGATATCCTGCTATTTCATGGATATTATCATCCATTTCAGGATTTATAAAATATTCTGTTTTCCTCTATTCTATTTTTTCACTGTTTCATAATGGAAACTGTTCAGGAACTGTTTTGCCCTGTCAGTCTCCGGATTGTCAAAGAACTGTTCCGGAGTGTTCTCTTCTACAATGTTTCCCTTATCCATAAAGATCACTCTGTCTGCTACGGAACGGGCAAATTCCATCTCATGAGTGACGATCAGCATGGTCATTCCTGTCTTTGCAAGTTCCAGTACTACCTGAAGTACTTCTCTTACCATCTCAGGATCAAGTGCTGCTGTAATCTCATCCAGAAGCATGATCTCCGGATGCATCAGCATGGCACGTACAATGGCAACTCGCTGTTTCTGACCACCGGAAAGCTGCCTTGGATAATTATCTTTCTTATCCAGAAGACCAACTCTGTCAAGAAGCTGCTCCGCTTCCTTTTTCACTTCTTCTTTATTTCTTTTCTGTACTTTCATTGGTGCCAGAAGAAGATTATTTAAAATTGTCATATTCGGGAAAAGATCATAGCTCTGGAAAACCATTCCTATCTTCTCTCTGACTTTGCTTATATTCTTTTTTCTTTCTCATAGCTTACACCGTTAAGCTTCAGTACACCGGTGTCAATCTCTTCCAGGCGGTTGATACATCGCAGGAAGGTACTTTTCCACATCCGGAAGGTCCTACGATCACTACCACTTCTCCCTTTTGCAGAGAGAAGGAAACATCATCCAGAATAGGAACATTGTTTACATATGATTTCTTTAAATGTTCTACTTCTAAAATCGGCTGTCCCATTCATTTATCCTCATTTCTCTATTAATCAGCAAACTTCTTTTCCAGTACTCTGGAGAGTCTGGAAATGGAAAACATATGATAAAATACATAAAGAATACTGCACCATATACCCAGAGGGCCGCTGTCGGATTTGTATAACGTGATGCATCTATGATCTGTTTTCCAACTTTTAACACCTCTACTACTCCGATAAGAGCTACCAGTGATGTGGTCTTGATCATTCGGGTAAGAAGATTCACTGCGGATGGAAGAAGTCTTCTTATAGTCTGCGGAAGGATAATATAAAGATAGACCTGCCATTTGTTTAATCCAAGACCGTATCCGCTGTCATACTGGTGTTTAGGAATGGAGATCAGCGCACTTCGCACCAGATCACCCATTTCAGCAGTTCCCCAGAATGTAAATACAATGACCGCCGCTGTCTCACCGGAAAGATTCATCCCCAGATGCTTGGCCGCTCCGAAATATACCAGGAACAAAAGCACCAGCTGCGGCATGATTCTTACTATTTCAAGGTAAATGCGGCAGATAAACTTAATGATTTTATTTGGGATATTCATTACCATCCCAAGAAGAAATCCAAGGATTATGGAAAATACCATGGAAATCAGTGCAATTCTTATTGTTACCCACAAGCCCTGCCAGAGTCTTAATGAGTTGATTCCCTTAAAAAGAACCTCAATCCCCATATTCTGCATAGCGGACTCTCCTTTCTACAAATGAACAGATAAGTGAGATTGGTAAAAGTATGATCAGATATGCGATTACCAACATAAACAGGGCTTCATCTGTTTTGTAATAAATTCCGATCAGGTCTTTTGTCACAAACATCAGGTCTGCAAGTGCTACTGCACTGAATACGGAGGTTTCCTTAATAAGAAAGATCGCATTTGCACAGAATGCCGGAATAGAATTGGATACCGCCTGGGGCAGGATAATGTTTGTAAATACCTGACTCTTACTCATTCCAAGGCTTAATGCGGATTCCACCTGAATGGGTGGAACATTGTCCAGGCCGCTTCGGAAGGCTTCTGCCATATAACTGCCTCCGAGAAAGGTCAGTCCTGTGATCGCACACTGTTCTGAACTGAGGACAATCCCTATTTTCGGAAGACCGAAATACAGGAAAAACAACTGAATCAACAATGGTGTATTTCTGGACAGTTCAATGTAACATTCCACGATCTGACGAAGTACAGGAATCCTGAAATACTTAATCATGCTGCAGACAAGCCCAACCACAATGGCAAGCAGCACACCAATCACCGCCATGTGAAGTGTAAGCTTTGCTGCCTCAATATAAAGAGGTGTCTGCTCGCGGATAAACTCAAAATCCATGGTTACTTTATTCTCCTTCTATTATTATGATTTAGAGCATATTTGAAGAACGCTCTGGTGTGCCTGTGCCGCTTATTACTTTTCAATCCACTGCTATTTCGGTTAAAGCAGGTAGTTTACTTGATTTAGTTAAAGCGTTACATCTGCACATCTGTGAACTATCATAACATTTCAGGCTTCATCCTGCAAGCTTTTCATAAATTGCATCTGCAAGTCTGCTATGTCCCAGTTCATCCAGATGCTCCTGATCGGCTTCTCCCGGTCGGGCAAATTCTGAAGCCGGAAGATAAGAAATATTTCTTCTTCTGGCGATTTTCTCATACACCCGGGGCAGATTCCATGATACTTCGATAGAATTCTTATCGAATTCCGGATCAAAATCCTCTTCCCAGATTCTCTCCCCAAGGTAGATTGGAGATACCAGTAATATTTTGGCATCCGGGTTTACAGTGTTGATCTGATCAAGGAGCTGTTCAATCCCCTGTCCGATCACTTCCGGGGTTGCGCTGTATACGCTTTTACAATCGTTCGTGCCAAGCATGAGAACGATAGTGTCTACTGGTCTGTGGCTCTCAAGGATTGCCGGAAGCATTTCTGTTCCTCTTCTTTCTGTACGGAATGGATCATCGAATACGGTGGTTCTTCCGCAGAGTCCTTCTTCGATTACTCTGTAGCCTTTTGTTCTTACTTTGTCATCCAGGATGCTGGTCCAGCGGGTACCCCATCCGTATCTCTGATTAGTAGTTCCCGGGATTAAACCGTATGTATTGGAATCACCGAAACATAAGATTTGTTTCATGTCTTGTCACCTTCTTATCTGATATTTTTAATGGGATTTTTTGCTTTCCCTGTTTTCATATTGATTTGATAGGAATACTATACAATCTTTATTTTTGTTTGTCAATCCCTTTTTGTATTTTTTGAAAATGTTTATTTGTACGTCATAAGTCATAAAGGGACGCTCAGAAATATTTTTATTTTCCGTGCGGTTTCGGGACCTATAGCAATCCTCGTAAATAATCAAAAAACTTTTGATACCGATATTATTTCCAGTCCTGAACTTTATATTTTTTATATTTTGCAGGTGTTGTTCCTGTATATTTTCTGAAAATTTTTATAAAATAGCTCTGTGTGGAAAAGCAGAGATATTCACTGATCTGTGCTGCTGTATAATCTGAATAGGTCAGCATATTACAGGCAGCTTCTATCCGTTCTTTCTGAATATAGTCGACAAAAAGCATTCCTGTTTCTTTTTTAAACAATCTGGAAAGATAACTGGCACTAATCCCTGCTGCCTCTGCAGTTTCTTCCAGTGTAACGGGAACATGCAGATGAAGATGAATATATTTTACTGCCGCTTCAATTTCTCTGCTGTAATGTCTCATTCCGGACTTTTGCACTTCCTGGGCAAATCTCAGAGCTGCTTTTTGTGATAACTTTTCTATGGAAGATTTACTGGTACACTCTTCCACTGTCTGAATATAGCCATCGCTTAATGCATAAGCAGTTTCTTCAGGTACGCCACCTTCAATCGCAGCTCTGGTAAACAGCGTAATTCCTGCGATAAACATATTCTTACTGTTTCGCAGTTCATTTCTGGACAGTATTCCAGGAGTTCCATCCGGTGTGATCTGAAAAACGGACTGTATTCTGTCTGTCTGACCATTCCTGATAGCATCATACTGCCGACGCTCACTTGCATAAGATTCATGTTTCTGTAAATTCTCACGTCTCTCAAATAGAGTATTCCTGCTTCGGTTCTCTGCAACCTGTTGTTCTTTTTCATTGTATTCCTTACTTTTCTCCTGCATCTTTATTCCTCTCGCATACGCAGCAATATTTTGTTATTTATATCAATATTTTACTATATTTTATCATTTGAAGGTGATATAGTCCAGATAAAGGCAACACAAACAATCTGTTCAACATATATTAATAAACTTATGGAGGAATTTATTATGAAGCGTGATTTAAAGAAAATCATCAGCCAGATGACTCTGGAAGAAAAAGCAGGCATGTGCTCAGGGCTTGATTTCTGGCATCTGAAAAGCGTGGAAAGACTTGGAATCCCGGAGGTAATGGTAAGCGACGGTCCTCACGGGCTTCGTAAGCAGGATGACAAAGGAGATCATCTTGGAATGAACGACAGTATCAAAGCAGTCTGCTTCCCTCCTGCTGCTTTAAGTGCCTGCTCTTTTGACCGTAGCTTAATGGAAGCCATGGGCGAAACTATTGGCAGAGAAGCACAGGCAAATGACGTATCTGTTGTTTTAGGACCGGCTGTCAATATTAAACGTTCTCCGCTCTGCGGAAGAAACTTTGAATACTATTCAGAAGATCCATACCTTGCAGGTGAGATCGCTGCTGCATTTATCAATGGTGTACAGTCCCAGCATGTAGGAACTTCCATCAAACATTTTGCAGCTAACAATCAGGAATATCACCGCATGAGCAATTCTTCTGAAGCAGATGAAAGAACACTCCGTGAAATTTATTTTCCTGCATTTGAAACTGCAGTAAAAAAGGCTCAGCCATATACCTTTATGTGCTCCTACAATCAGATTAACGGTACTTTTGCTTCCGAGAATAAATGGCTTCTTACCGATGTTCTCCGCAATGACTGGGGATTTGAAGGATATGTTATGTCTGACTGGGGTGCTGTCAATGACCGTGTGAAGGGTCTGGAGGCCGGCCTGGATCTGGAAATGCCAGGTTCCAACGGAACAAACGATGCTCTGATCATGGAAGCCGTAAAAAATGGCACTCTGAAGGAAGAAGTTCTGGATCAGGCTGTAGAACGTATCCTGAATATTATTTACAAATATGCGGACCACCGTGCACCGCAGGAATTTACCATGGAAAAAGACCATGAAGAGGCACGCCGTATTGCGGAAGAATCTATGGTCCTTCTGAAAAACGCAGACCAGATTCTGCCTCTGAAGACCTCTGAGAAAGTAGCTTTTGTAGGTGGTTTTGCCAAAAAACCTCGTTTCCAGGGCGGCGGAAGCTCTCATATTAACTGCTTTAAAATTACCAATGCACTGGAAGCTGTTCCTGCTGATGCACAGATTATTTACGCAGAAGGATTTCCTGCTAATAAAGATTTATACGATGAAAAACTGGCTGCTGAAGCACTTCAGGCTGCAAAAGCTGCTGATAAGGTTGTGATCTTCGCCGGACTTCCGGATAGTTTTGAGTCTGAAGGATATGACCGTTCTCATATGAGACTGCCAGAATGCCAGAACCGTCTTATTGGTGAAATCCTTGAAGTTCAGCCAAATACTGTGATCGTTCTTCACAATGGTTCTCCTGTGGAAATGCCATGGATCAATAATGTGAAAGGTATTCTGGAAGCTTACCTTGGCGGACAGGCAGGCGGAGCTGCTGTTGCAAATATCCTCTATGGTATTGTAAATCCAAGCGGTAAACTGGCCGAAACAATTCCGGTGAAACTGGCTGACAATCCATCCTACCTGAACTTCGGTGGCGGCGATAAAGTGGAATACCGTGAAGGTGTATTTGTAGGATATCGTTATTACGATACCAAGCAGATGGAAGTTGCTTATCCATTCGGATACGGACTCTCCTATACTACTTTTGCATACAGCAATCTGCAGATTTCCAACACAAATCCAACAGAAAAAGATACCATCACTGTTTCTGTAGATGTGACAAATACAGGCAGCATTGCAGGAAAAGAAATTGTCCAGCTCTATGTGAAAGACATGACAGCATCCACGACCCGTCCTGAAAAAGAACTGAAAGGCTTTGAAAAAGTCCAGCTTGCTCCTGGCGAAACCAAAACAGTTACTATGGAACTGGATAAGCGCAGCTTTGCATGGTACAATACCGAATTACACGACTGGTATGCTGCAAGCGGCAAATATGAGATTCTGATCGGTGCATCCTCCAGAGATATCCGTCTCTCTGAAACCATTGAACTCTCCAGCAGCCAGGTAATTCCTATGCATATTCATATGAACACAACACTGGGTGAACTTTTCAATAATCCAGACACAAAAGAAGCAGCAAAAGAACTGACTTCCAGATATCTCGCTGCAATGAACGGCGGTTCAGACACAGCTTCCGAATCTGCTGCTGAAGCTATCACTGAAGAAATGGTAGCAGCAATGACATATTCCATGCCACTTCGCTCTCTGTGCAGCTTTGGCGGATTCTCCCGGGCTGAGATCCAGGAGATGATTGACAAACTGCAGGCAATCTATAGCAATCCTCTGAAATAATGCATCTTAATCCAGCCCATCAGAGTGTGAAATCCTGCGTCAGATATCTTTGCCGTGCGTCAGCACGCCTGCAGATATCTTCCTTGTCTTTCGCACTCTGCTGAACTGTCTTAAATGCATTATTTACGAGGATTGCTATAAAACAAAAAAACTACTGTATATAAGCTGAATTTTTTTCCGGCTTTATACAGTAGTTTTTATTTATTTCTCTCTAAACCATTCCTTCATCACATCAAAAATTCTTATAAGCTCTTCGTCACTGATCACATATGGAACCATAGAATACATATAGTTCAAAAATGGCCTGCTGAACACACCCCGTTCATAAGCAAACTGCTGGAAGCCTTCCAGATTCCTGGAATCATGAACCTCCACGCACACGCAGCCACCCATGATCCGGACTTCTTTGATCCGTGGATCTGTGAATGCTTCCATCTCACCACGTGAAACCTGTTCAATATGACGGATTTTACTCATATAATCTTCACGCTCAAAAATCTCAATCCCCTTCAAAGCCACAGCACATGCCAGCGGGTTTCCCATAAAAGTAGGACCATGCATCAGGGCAAGTCTGTCATCATCACTGTAAAAGGCATCAAATACCTTGTGATTTGCCACAGTGACAGCATGACCAATATATCCTCCTGTAAGGGCCTTTCCAAGAACCAGGATATCCGGCAGAACAAGATCTGCCACAAAGCGATTACCTGTGCGGCCAAACCCGGTTGCAACCTCGTCAAAAATCAAAAGAACATCATACTGGTCACACAATTCTCTTGCTCTCTTCAGGAATGAAATATCATACATCCGCATTCCTCCTGCTCCCTGTAAAAGAGGCTCCACAATAAAGCAGTTCAGACGGTCATGATACTGTTCAAATGCCTCCTCCAGGGCCGGGATCTCAGTGGGAATATGGACAACACCCTCTTTTTTGTCAAAAGCGAAATGATAATCCTCGTCATCACCAACTTCCATTGCCTTAAAGGTATCCCCGTGATATGCATGTTCAAGAGCCAGCACTAACGGGCGCTTTCTTCCCTGATTGGTGTTGTATTGAAGGGCCATTTTAAGTGAGACCTCCACTGCAACACTTCCTGAATCTGAAAAAAAACAATAATCCAGATCTCCTGGCAGAAATTCCTGCAGCTTCGCAGAAAGCTTTTCCACCGGCTCATGTGTCAGTCCCCCAAGCATTACATGACAAAAACGGTCTGCCTGTTCCTTGATCGCTTCTGTCAGTTCCGGATGCTTATATCCATGAATCATACACCACCAGGAAGATATAGAGTCTATCAGCTTCTGATCTTTTGTATAAAGATGTACACCCTCTGCATCCAGAATCTTATAGGGAGCTTTCATTGTTTTCATTTGTTCATAGGGATACCATATCATTTGATCTTCACCTCATCATAAAATTCTGCCAGTACATCTGCATCTATATCAAGATCCTTCGCATTATCCTGTACTTTTGCAATAACCGGAAGGCCTGTCATATATTGGCACATAGCAATATTATCCTCTTCCATAATATTTCCGGGATGGTAATGGTTAAAAATAATACCTTTGATTGGAAGGGAATGGGCTTTCATATACTCAGCAGTCAATACAACACTGTTTATTGTACCAAGCCCTGCATCTGCCACCAGAATACTGGAAAGCTCAAACTCTCTTATCACATCTTCAAGCTGGATTTTGCGTTCATCAAAACAGAGCGGACAGAGGATACCGCCACTTCCTTCCATGGTAATATATTCATAATCATTTGCTGCCTTCAAAAATCCTCTTCGCACAACATCAAGATCCACCGGATTACCCTCAACTCTTGAAGCAAGATGAGGAGACCAGGCATTTTCATATACATAGGGACACATATCATCCAGAGACTGGGAAATACCAGACATCTCTTTAACAAAAAGTGCATCGCCCGGGATTAGACTTCCGTCTGCACGCCGGTCATTTCCACTCATTGCAGCTTTGTAATAAGCCGGATTTTTTCCTGCCTGTGCCAGTTTTTTTACGATCAGTCCTGAGAGATAGGTTTTGCCCATGTCTGTTCCTGTTCCTGTAATAAATACCGCTTTACTCATGATTCTTCCACTTCCTTCCAATATTCTGGTGTTACATTTCTGCCCATATCAGAGAGCATTTTTCGGTCGCTGCGGATGGTTGCGCAGGCAACAGTAGTCAGCATATTCCCTGTTATTGTAGCGGAGGCACCGGATTTAAAAGCGGTTTCCCCGTCATTGGTAAGAAGTGCCCGTCCGGCAGCAAGACGAATATTAGCCTCAGGATTAATATAACGAAAGAAGGCAATTGTCCGGAGGATATCCTGCTCTGAAAGCTGATCAAGATGTTCCAAAGGTGTTCCCGGAATGGGCATCAATGCATTGATCGGAATGGAGTCAATACCCAGCTCTGCAAGGCTGACTGCCATATCCAGGCGATCCTCCCAGGTCTCTCCCATTCCTATGATGCCACCGGAACATGCACACATTCCTTCTGCCTTTACCTTTTCAGAGTTTCAATCTTCATATCGTATGTATGTGTCGTACATATATTAGGAAAATTTCTCCGCGAAGTCTCAATATTATGATGGTAACTGGTTACTCCGGCTTCATGAAGAGATGCAGCTGTTCGGAAGAAAGAAATCCCATGGAAGCACAGAGATCGATATTGCATTCCTTATACATGGTTTCATAGGCATGAATCGCCTGATCAAATTCTTTTCCGGTCAGAGCCTTTCCTGCAGTGACAATGGAAAAACGGTCAACGCCCTCCTCTTCATTCATTTTACATGCTTCCAGAATCTTTTCCTCGGGAAGAAAATCATAGATTTCACAGGAAGTATGGTGGTGTACTGACTGAGCACAATATTTGCAGTTCTCCGGACACCTGCCGCTGCGGCCATTGATAATGGAACAGAGATCTACCTTATCACCGATATATGCTTCGCGGATACGGTCTGCTCCTTCACATAACTCATCTAAATCACAGGTGAGAAGAAAGAAAGATCATCTTTCCTTGTGATTCTGCGTCCATCAATAATTTCCTGTGCTAAAATAAGTGGATTCATTTTGCAAGCTCCTCCGTTTCCAGTCTGACATTTGATTTTGAATCAAAAAGATATTGAAGTACTACCGGTCTGACACGCTTTGCAATAACAGCTCCCAGAACACTTAATGCAATGTCACCAGGTACTGCAAGAAGAAAACAATAAAGAATCAGCGGCCAGATTCCAATCGGTGTATCGATCACATAATTACAGATCACATAGTAATAAACCATTCCACAGGCATAGACGATCATCAGACCTGCCAAATTCGCAAGTAAATAGTGAAAAACTGTCTTCTGCTTAAGACGCTCTGCAATAAGTCCGGTCACGTATGTTCCCAGGCAGAACCCTATAATATAACCGAAGCTTGGCTTGAAAATATACCAGATCCCACCGCCCTCCGAAAAGATCGGAAGTCCTGCCAGTCCCAACAGCATATAGGCAACCACAGAAATCATACCCCTTCTGGATCCCAGAAACAATCCGGCAAGCATAGTGAACAGGTACTGCAGTGTAAAGGGAACTACAGGTACAGGGATTTTAATAAACGCACCTGCTGCAATCAACGCCGTAAAAAGACCGCAATAGATCATGCTTTTTGTTTTAGTCATTTGTAAACCTCCATATATTTTATGGTTTACTATTTTAAAGCACAGAAGGTTAATTGTCAACTTTTTTATTTTCTCAGTTTATAGTTCGCCTGTTACTGTTCACACACCACTATCCCGCAAGGTGTTGGCATGAATATGCCAAAATCCCGAGACATACAAGCCAAAATTCCATTGCCGCAGGCAATCTGGAATGAATTTTGGCTAAGTTACTGTGAACGGAGTGAACAGTAACTTAGCCTTGCTATTTGCGTCACAGCATATATAATATGGTCAAGCGGATAAAATCATCCGCTTCGCTACTTGCTTGATTCGGTAATCACGACCACCGGCTAAGTCGGTGGTTTGCTTTGACCTATAAGGGTCTATTACCAGCATTGGAGTCTAAAGACTCATTATTCCTGTATTTTTTGCATTTTTCCATACCGTATCTACATAATATCCACGACACCAGAAATGTCTGTTTCCATATTTGTACTTCAGATTTGTATGTCTTTCGAATATCATTAATGTACTTTTTCCTTTTAACCATACAAAAAAGGCAGACCCCCCAATAAAGTCAAGGGATTCTGCCATTTTATTTTTCATCAACTGTCGAAAACGGGTGTGTGTCATTTCATCGGGAATTTCTTTCTTGCCAGGTCAGTTCTGCTTTTTCCTTACAGTTCTCAGAAAATAACAGATCGACCACGCAATACTCATTCCCGCTGCAATTCCAAAAGCAAAAAGAAACGTATCCCGTCCATATTCCAATGCTCGAACAGTATTTCCTTCCACAATGCTGTTCATACAATAATAAAGAGTACTTCCGGGAATCAGAGGGATTACAGAAGTAACAAAAAAAGATGTAGATGTTTCTTTACAGATTCTTGCAAGAATTTCTGCATACACATCTGTAACAAAGCCAGCCATCAGCGTCGGAAGAAAAACATTTCCCCAGAATTCTTTTCCCAGAAGGAACACCAGCCAGCTAAGGAAGCCGCCAACTGCTGCCAGAGGCAAATATTTCTTTTTTTATATGAAAAAGAATTCCAAATCCTACAGAGCCAATGGCTCCGGTAATTAATTGTATCATGATTGCTGCAGTCAAAGTCCAAACCTCCCAAATAAAATAATTGCCCCCATAAATCCAAGTGCCAGTGCCGCAGCAAGTAGTAAAGCAGCAATCAGACGGATGATTCCAGAGAGTGTATCACCAATAAGTACATCCCTGATTGCATTTGTCGACATCAACCCCGGAATCAAAAGCATAATGTCACCGATCATAATCTTATCCATGCGAAGGAATGGGCACAGCAAGGTTAATCCACAGATTGCACAGCCTGTAAAAAAAAGACGCCACAAACTGAAAAGTCACTTCATTCATGCATACCGGACGAAGGTATTGCTGTAATCCCCAGATCAGAACAGCCCCAAATCCTGCTGCAACAGCATCCGGAATACTTCCACCATAAAAAAAAGCAAAACTGCATGCAGCCAGAAGGCTTCCAAGAAGTTTCCATAGCGGTTTTGTTTTATTTATATTAATTTTATCAAATTCCTTCCGAAGCTCTGCCGCAGGAACAGGATGATTACAGAAACGACGGCTCAGGTCATTCAACTGCTCCAGTTTGGTAAAATCATTTCCTCCGCACTCCCTGATCCGTCGGGTCTGTGTCCGCGCTCCTTCTCCCGGAAATTCCATGGTAATAACGATGCTGGATGTGATCACAAAAACATTCATCTGCGCAGCACCACAGGCATAACCCATTCGGTTCAGCGTATCCTCCACCCGAAAAATCTCTGCACCGCTGTTTAACAATGCGTCACCCATATCAAGAAAAATGTGTAAAAAATCTTTGGACGTCTGCATAGGAATACTCCTTTAATTTTATAGAAAAGAGTCCGGCATAATATACGCCAGTGTCTTACTTCTGCACTTTTGTATTCTGAAGATAGCTTTAGTATAAGGCTTAATTGCAGTTAATACAACTTCTATTTTTTATAGCGCTTTCATAAAATAGTTCCAATTCAGATTATTTTGAAAAAATAAGATGTGTTTTTCAGATCAAAAAATATGAGTAGTAGTCAAGAGGACTTGATGGATTAATCCGTCAAGCCCTTTCTATTTATTATGAGAAATAATCAGTGTACGAGCTGTCAAGTATTTTCTTCCTTCTTATAAAGATTAAAATTCTTGACAGATCTGTTTTTGGCAAATAAAAAAATATCATAGAATCTAGTTTAATAGACTCATATGATATTTCTTTGATTACTCCTGTGATTACCCGTGAAGACGAAGACGCGCAAAAGCCTTTATTTTCAAAGGTTTCGAGCAGGGGATGAGAGAATCGAACTCCCACCAAAGGTTTTGGAGACCCCTATCATACCATTTGACCAATCCCCTACAAAGTATATTATACATACTTTCAAAACTACATACATGTTGACATTTCCTTGAGAATTAACTTCCTGCGTTGCTGATTGAGTTTTGTACTCCGCGGGGGTCACTTCGTGACTCCGTCTCTCAGCGTTTTGGTCAAGCCCTCACCCGATTAGTAACAGTCAGCTCCATGCATTGCTGCACTTCCACCTCTGCCCTATCTACCTCGTCGTCTTCAAGGGGGTTTACTTCTTTACGAATGGGATATCTCATCTTAAG
>ENA-OQJH01000635-OQJH01000635.1-human-gut-metagenome-genome-assembly--contig:-NODE-635-length-18015-cov-6.307413_pt1 | contig 18015 bp, 31 predicted proteins | sample MGYA00242597_ERZ504763 | MGnify/ENA primary metagenome ERZ504763 (study PRJEB26092, sample SAMD00036359) | human gut metagenome | host: Homo sapiens | study: EMG produced TPA metagenomics assembly of...
CGAACGGGTACGGAGCGAAAGGGGCAGAGAGGACAAGCCCTTAACTCCCGTCCTCTACTCCACGCGGGAAGGAGGTGAACTCTATGGAGCTATCTTCTTCCGACAAGGAAAGAATACAACATCAGTATGACGCATTGGCAAAGAAAACGTTAGTAGGCGAAGCGAAAAGCTACCGCCGCACCCTTGCGAAACGCGCAGCCCGCGAAGTAACTTTTTCGGATTTGAGCGAAAGCGAACTCGCGCAGCTTTTCACGACGGACGAATACGAAAGCGATTATTATCGTTTTCAAGTGTCCGGCTTTGATGTACTCGTCAAAAATGAACTGCTTGCCGAAGTCCTTAACGCTTTGCCCGAAAGAAAACGCGATATTGTTCTCTTGTCCTACTTCTTGGATATGAGCGACGCGGAAATTGGCGAACTGCTGAATGTTGTACGCACGACGGTTTTCCGGCATAGGAAATCCGCGCTTGCGAAGATCAAACAGTATTTGGAGGGAAAAGCAGATGATGAACACCGTTAGGAAATCTGAAAATCTGTTGCCGTTCCCTGTCATTTCCGCAGCGGCAAACGGCGACACAAACGCCATGTGCGCGATCTTGAAGCATTACGAGGGTTACATAGCGAAACTTTGTACCCGAACACTGAAAGACGACGCGGGCAATACTTACTCCTATGTGGACGAAGAAATGCGTAACAGGCTGCAAGTGCGCCTTATTACCCGCACTCTTGCGTTTCATGTAGGCTAACTCTTTAAGCCCATGCGGGGAGCGTGTACCCCTTTCCACGCTTCCGTTATGGGCTGTTTGTCGTTCCGTAAAAGCATATCGGAAACGGTATGCTTTTACAGGCTGACAAAGCCTTATTGTTCCTTGATAAAGAAAGCCCGCAAGATAACGGCGGTGCATCATAGGGCAAACGGATACGTTGCTGTCTGTATCGAGCCGGACGGCGGGTGCGCCATGATGCTTTTCTCTGAAAAGTGGAGCGATCATCACCACGCCGCAATGCAAGCGCGGCTACTTGCGGGCCATGACATACCGACAGGCTGATACTCCCTTACCGTCAAAGTCCGAGCGTTCAGAGCGTCGCAGGCAATGAGTAGGGCTGCATGAGGAATGCAGGGGTGAGATTCCCGTGGGCTGTTGCCAGCAGCCGTCCGTTGGCTCATTTTTTTGATTTTTAAGAAAGGGGATTTTTTACGATGCAAGCGAAAAAGACAAACACTGAAAAAACAAAAAATCCAGAGATGCTTACTCTGGATTCGACTTATCGTATTGGCAATCGCTCCTTTATCGTTGAGCCGGTGTTCAAAGAAGAAAGTTCCCAAACCTTAGGAGAAGTTCTTCTCCGGCTGATGAAATCCGAAAGCGAAAAATTATAATGACCTTTCGGGAGGCAGCGGACAGAGAAAGCGGATTGTGTTATAATATAGGTGTACAAGTGAATTTGCTATTCGACTGTCCCAAGAAAGGAGCGAGTATGAAACAGTCGAGTAACAAGAAATCCCGTGAAGCAACCGCTTTTCTCTATGAGCGTCTTTCCCGTGATGATAATTTGGAGGGCGAGAGTTACAGCATTGGCAACCAAAAGAAACTGCTCACCAAAGTTGCAAAGGAAAAAGGCTATACCAATCTGGTTCACTTTCTGGATGATGGCATTTCCGGCGTGACCATGAACCGTCCCGGTTTCGTTGAGATGATGCAGCAACTTGAACAAGGAAAAGCCTCTGCTGTGTTCGTCAAAGACCTTTCCCGTCTGGGCCGAAACTATATTGAGGTCGGGCGGCTGACAGAAGAATTTTTCCCGGACCATGAGATTCGACTTGTTGCCGTTTCGGACAACATCGACACGGCCGAGGGAGAAAACGAACTGGCACCCATCCGAAACCTGTTCAATGAGTGGTATGCCCGTGACATCAGCAAGAAACGCCGTATCAGTAATAAAATCAAAGGCAACTCCGGCGAACCGATGGGACTTCCTCCCTATGGGTATATCAAGGACCCGAACAACCCCAAGTACTGGGTCATTGATGAAGAAGCTGCACAAGTTGTCCGGCGCATTTTTGATATGACGTTGGAGGCTTTGGCACGGAACAGATTGCCACCCAGTTTGAAAAAGAAGGCATCCTGACCCCGCAGGCCTACTGGATTCAGAAAGGCATCGGCCGTCCCGGAAGGAGCAAGATACGGCCCGCTACCAAGTGGAATGGCTCCACGATTACCCATCTTCTGTACCAGCAGGAGTATTGTGGTGATGTTCTGAACTTCAAAACCTACTCCAAGTCCTACAAGAACAAAAAGCGGATTCATAACGACCCGGAAAATTGGGTAGTGTTCCAAGATGTTCACGAGCCCATTATTGAACGTGCCGTATTTGAACAGGTACAGCAGAAACGCGGAAAAATGCGCAAACGCCGTACCAGCAACGGAGAACACAATATGTTCTCCGGCCTACTTGTCTGCGCAGACTGCGGCTGCAATCTGCATTTCCACTTCAATCAGGGCAACCCGGAAATCAAGTATTTCAACTGCTCCAACTACAAGGGCAACCGTGGCACCTGCCAATCCACCCACTACATCAGGGTAGACTTCTGGAAGAAGTGGTGCTGGGCGAGATTCGGCGGCTGACCAAGTTTGCCAGCCTCTATGAGGACGACTTTTTGAAGGCTGTTATCGGGCACTCCCAGCAGGCAGACGAAGCCGACCGCAAGCTGAAAGAGAAAGAGTTGAAAGCACTCCTTGCCCGTGATGAAGAACTGGACGGCCTCTTTGAGCGCATCTATGAGGACAATGTTTCCGGCAAGATCTCTGATGAACGCTTTTCCAGAATGTCCCGGAGATATGAGGACGAGCAAAAGGAGCTGACCGAGAAAATCAAACAGCTCCGCTCCGAAATCGAAAAGCAGAGCAGCCGAACTATGACAACGGATATGTTTATCAGTCTGGTTCGCAAGTACACCAGAGCAAAAAAGCTGACACCCCGGATGCTGAATGAACTGGTGGAAAAAATCGAAGTGTTCAATGCAGAAAAGGTCAACGGTGTATGGGAGCAGCGGCTCCGCATTCACTACAACTGCGTGGGCACCATCGAGATTCCAAGCGCACTTCCTTTGCCGACACCCGATGTGTCGGTGAATACAAGAAAAGGCGTAGTTGTGAACTACGCCCCTTGTGATGTCGCTATTTAGCAAATAAAAATGACGAATGTTCTTTGACAGCTAAATGCTGTAAGAACATTCGTCATGGTGCGGATAAGAGGACTTGAACCTCCACCGAGTTGCCCCGATTAGAACCTGAATCTAACGCGTCTGCCAATTCCGCCATATCCGCATATTCTGTTTTGTTCGTGGGCCGTTCGGCTCGGAACGTTAGTTATTATACCACAGCCACAAGAAAAGTCAAGCACTATTTTCAAAATTGTTCGACAAAAAAATGCTCTAAATTTCGGGCACTCCGTACAGGGGCATTTGGGCCGAAATATGGTACAATAAAAGCTGACCGTCCGGCCTGTATGCCGCCGGGCGAGTAATGACGGAATGAGGGAAACTGAATGTTCAATGTTCTGATCTTCATCATCGGCGCGGGCATCATGTTCTACATGGGCCTGCGCAGTGTGCTGCAGCGCCGCCGCTTACAGCAGAAGGGCCAGCGTGTGGAGGCCCGGGTGGCAGGCACCGTTCAGAGCCGGGACGGCACGGCTTATCTGCTTGAGTTCGAGACCGAGGGCGGCAGCCACCGCCTGCACTACCCCAAAGCCGCCAAGAGCAAGGGCTTTGCCAGCGGGGAAACGGTCACGCTGTACTACGACCCCGAAGATCCCGAAAAGATGTATGTGGAGGGCGACCGCTCCGTTCTGGGGGCCGAGATCCTCTATTTCTGTCTGGCCGTTGTGCTGCTGGCACTGATGGTCAGCTTTAGCCGCTGAGAGGAGGTCACCGCAATGGTATTGGAACATGTAGGAATGCCCCAGCCCGGGGACTGCCGGGTGGTATTTTCCGCCAGCGCCGAGGAGCTGGAAGCGGCCATTCAGGCCGAGCAGGCCGCAGAGAACCCGCCGCAGACGGAAGAGGACCTGCTGACCGCCGCCGTGAACCGGGCTATCCTGACCGGTTTTCCACATTATATCAGGAGCTTGTGGAAAGAGCATCTGGTTCCCGTGACCGATCCGGATTTTGAGCTGCTGGCCGTCAACCGGCCGAGGGCTTCCGGGCGGGAGCAGAGTTCTACTGCCTGCCGCCGCTGGAGCTGGAGCGTTACACCGGCTTCACCCAGCCCATCCAGCCCCGGCCCATCCGGCAGGTGAGCATTGAGCTGGAAGTGAACACCCGGCACGGCGATGAAGACCGCGCCGCCGATGCCGCAGGCAAGGCGGCCCTGCGCCAGCAGGTTGCACGGGAGCTCTATGCCCAGCGCTGTGCGCAGGCCAGAACACTGGCCCGCCGGGAACTTATCTTCCAGCTGGGCGGCTGTGTCAGGGGCCCCCTGCCCAAGGACCTGGTCTCCGGCAACTATTTTGCCGAACAGCGGAACTTCAACCTGCGGCTGCAGGCCAACAACGTCAACTTTGACCAGTACCTCAAGGTGCGGGGCCAGACCGTGGAGCAGTTCCGCACTGAGCTTCACGCACAGGCAGAGCAGAAGCTGCGGGGCAATCTGGGCCTTCTGATGGTGGCCGAGCAGGAACACCTCTGGCCCACCGATGCCGAAGTGGAGGCCGCGCTGGCGCACTGGAAAGGTGAGCGCACCTTCCCTGCCAACGATTTCCGCAAGGTGCGGCAGGGCATTGCCAGCCAGCGGGCGGCAGAGTTCGTGGAAGCCCACTCCACCCTGCTTCCCCCGCCGGAGGAACCGGTGCTGGAAACCATCGCATAAAAAATGGGAGATGCCGCTGTTGGCATCTCCCATTTTGTTTTTCAGGTCTCCACGCCCTCGAACTGGCTGTTATAGAGCTTGGCATAGAAGCCGCCCTGCGCCAGCAGGGTGTCGTGGTCGCCCTGCTCCACGATGTGGCCATCCTTCATCACCAGGATGACATCGGCCTCACGGATGGTGGACAGGCGGTGGGCCACGATAAAGCTGGTGCGGCCCTGCATCATCCGGGCAAAGGCAGCCTGGATGCGCACCTCAGTGCGGGTGTCGATGGAGGAGGTCGCCTCATCCAAAATCAGCATGGGGGGCAGGCAGAGCATCACGCGGGCGATGCAGAGCAGCTGCTTCTGGCCCTGACTGATGTTGCCGCCGTCCTCAGCAATGACGGTATCGTAACCCTTGGGCAGGCGGCGGATGAAGCTGTCGGCGTGGGCCGCTTTGGCGGCGGCAACGATCTCTTCCTCAGTGGCATCGGGCTTGCCGTAGGCAATGTTCTCCCGCACAGTACCGGCACGCAGCCAGGTCTCCTGCAGCACCATGCCGTAGCTGCCGCGCAGGGAGGCGCGGGTCAGGCTGCGGATATCGTTTCCGGCCACCTCAATGGAGCCGCCGTTGACATCGTAGAACCGCATGAGCAGGTTGATGAGGGTGGTCTTGCCGCAGCCGGTGGGGCCGACAATGGCGATGCGCTGGCCGGGCTTCACATCCAGATCCAGGCCCTCGATGAGGGGGCGGTCCGGCAGGTAGCGGAAGGAAACATCCTTCAGCTCCACATGGCCGTCGGTCTCCAGCACTTGCGTTCTCCGCCTCGGGCACCTGATCCTCGGCATCCAGCAGCTCGAACACACGGGCCGCGCAGGCCAGTGCGTTCTGCAGCTCGGTGACCACGCCGGAGATCTCGTTGAAGGGCTTGGTGTACTGGTTGGCATAGTTCAGGAAAATGCTCAGCTGGCCGATGGTGATGCCGCCCGCCACAGCGTAAACGGCACCCACCAGACCGACACCTGCATAAACGATGTTGTTCACAAAGCGGGTGGCGGGGTTGGTCATGCTGGAGAAGAAGATGGCCTTCAGGCTCACGCTCTGCAGGCGGCCATTCACCTCGTCAAAGGCGGCAAGGCTCTCGGCCTCATGGCCAAAGGCCTGCACGACCTTCTGGCCCTCGATCATCTCGTTGACCAGGGCAGTCTGCTCACCGCGCACGGTGCTCTGGCCCTGGAAATACTTGTAGCTGCGCTTGGCAAGGAAGCTTGCCACCACCAGGCTCAGCGGGGTGATGCAGACCACCACCAGCGTGATGGGCACATTCTCACTGAGCATGAACAGCAGGGTGCCAAGGATGGTCAGCACACCGCTGAACAGCTGGGTAAAGCCCATGAGCAGGCCGTCCGCAAAGGTGTCCACATCGGCGACCATGCGGCTGACGATATCGCCGGAGGGATGACTGTCCAGATAAGAGAGCGGCAGGGTCTGGATCTTACGGAGCGCGGCGTTGCGCAGGTCCCGGCTGACCGAGAAGGTGATGCGGTTGTTGCAGACACTCAGCAGCACTGGGCCAATGCAGCCACCACGGCCACGATCACGATCTCCACCACGATGCGCAGAACACCGTTGAAGTCCACATTTCCCTTGCCCAGCATCATATCAATGGCGCTGCCGCAGAGGATGGGAATATACAGCTGGGCAGCCACGCTCACAGCGGCCACGATCAGGCTGCACACCACAAAAAAGCCGTAAGGGTGGATCTTTTCCAGCACCCGCCGAAGCGTTGCGTTGCGCTGTTCCGGGGTCAGCTTACTCTTTGCTTTTGCACTCATTTCTGCGCATCCCCTTTCTTGAACTGGCTGGCGTAGATCTCCTCGTAAACGGGGCAGGTCTTCAGCAGATCGGCGTGCCTGCCCAGACCCACCATCCTGCCGTCATCCAGCACGATGATCTGGTCGGCGTGCTGCAGGCTGGCGGCACGCTGGCTCACGATGAACACGGTCAGGTCACCGGGCAGAGCGGCCAGTGCCTTGCGCAGGGCCGCATCGGTGGCGTAGTCCAGCGCGCTGGCGCTGTCGTCCAGGATCAGGATCTCGGGCTTGCCCACCAGCGCACGGGCAATGGTCAGGCGCTGCTTCTGGCCGCCGGACAGGTTCCGGCGCCCTGCTCCACAGGCTCGTCCAGCCAAGGGGCTTTGCCCTGACAAAATCCGCAGCCTGCGCAGTCTCCAGTGCGGCCCACAGGTCAGCGTCCGCAGCGTTCTTGTTGCCCCACAGCAGGTTGGAGCGGATGGTGCCACCAAACAGCTGGGCTTTCTGCATCACGACCGCCACACTGCCGCGCAGAGCCGCGCGGGGGTACTCCTGCGCCGGACGGCCCAGGATCTCCACGGTGCCCTCCGTGGCATCATAGAAGCGGGGGATCAGTTGATGAGGCTGGACTTGCCGCTGCCCGTGCCGCCGATGACACCAATGGTCTGGCCGCGCTTTGCGGTAAAACTGATATCGGTCAGGCTGGGGGCACCGGCACCGGCGTAGGTCAGGCTGACATGGTCGAACCGCACAGCGTCCCCGGCCTTGTCTGCAGGTGCCTCGCCCTTAAGGGCCGCGGGGAACTCCATGCCGGGCTCGGTGTCCAGCACAGCCTGCACACGGCCGGCACAGGCCAGCGCCTTGCTCACCTGCACGATGAGGTTTGCCAGTTTGACCAGCTCCACCAGGATCTGGTTCATGTAGTTCACCAGCGCGATCACATCGCCGGAGGCCATGCCGCCCACATTGATCTCGATGCTGCCCACATAGAGCAGAGCCACGATGGCCAGATTGATGATGACGTAGGTCAGCGGGCTCATCAGGGAGGAGATGTGGCCCACATGGAGCTGCATCCGGGTCAGCAGATCGTTGGCCGACTCAAAGCGGTCGATCTCGCTCTGCTCCTTATCAAAGGCGCGGACCACGCGCACACCGGTCAGGTTCTCGCGGGTCAGGCCCAGCACACGGTCCAGCCGGGCCTGGGCCGTTTTGTACAGCGGTTGGTGATGACCATGACCCCGAACACCACCACGCTCAGCAGCGGGATGGCGACCACAAAGATCCAGGCGGCCCGCACATTCACGGTGAACGCATGATCATGGCACCAACCACCACGAACGGGCTGCGCAGGAACAGGCGCAGGAAGAGGTTCAGACCGCTCTGCACCTGATTGATGTCACTGGTCATGCGGGTGATGAGGGTGCTGGTGCCCATGGTATCCATCTCGGTAAAGCCAAGCCTCTGGATGTGCTCAAACAGGGCATGGCGCAGGGAGGTGGAATAGCCCACCGCCGCTTGGCCGAGAAATACTGGGCCGTCAGGCTGCAGGCAAGGCCCACAACGGCCAGCAGCAGCAGGATGCCGCACCGCACAAGGATATAGTGGAAATCATGTGCTGCAATGCCCACGTTGACGATGTCTGCCATGACCAGCGGCACAAACAGGTCGAACGTGGCTTCCAGCATCTTGAACAGCGGTGCAAGCACAGCCTCGCGCTTGTAGCCGTTCAGGTGGGTAAGCATTTTATTCAAGGGGTGATTCTCCTTTCCCAGTGATAGCGGGTGTAAACTTCACAGTTCTTTATTATAGTACAGGAAATGCAAAAAAGCCAGTTCAAATCACGCCATTGCGCACCGTGCCCTGCCAGAACAAGGAAAGGGACTGCCGCACAGGGGAAGATCCCAGTGCAGCAGTCCCTTTTCATAGGAGGTAATGATGTTGAAGTGGGAGCAGACGGTGGAGCCGATCAATGTCCTCCGGGGTGGCGTTCTGGTCAGCCCCTTTCGCCTTCGGTTATTTCGCCTGCAGCATCGGGCTTCTGGGCCTTTTTGTAGCGGTACATCTCCCGGTCGGCCCGATTCTTCACAGCCAGCACATCCTCCCCCAAAAAGGGAGCTGAGCCAAAGGACACCGTGGCAGAAAGTCCACGGCTTTTCGCCGCTGTTCCAGCTGGAGTACAAACTCCTGCGCGCACTGGGCCTCCCGGTCGGCGTTTTCCATCAGCACACAAAACTCGTCGCCGCCGGTACGGTAGCAGTAGCCGCTGCGGGCATAGGCTTTTTTGATGCAGCGGCCGATCTCGGCCAGACAGAGATCCCCCTGCAGGTGGCCGTAGCGGTCGTTGATCTGCTTGAAGTCGTCCACATCGAACACCACCAGCACCCCGCCGCGGCGGCGCATCTCAGCAGTGCGGTTCAGATAGCTGTTCTGATTCAGCAGCCCGGTAAGGGCATCCAATTGGTTCCACATCTCGCTGCAGTAGATAAAGTACAGCACCGACAACAGGGTAACGCACAGCCATGTAACGTGGAGGTCCGGCAGTGTCACCTGAATGATGGTCTCAATGAGCAGAAAGATCATCAGGGGGTAGATCAGCGCCCGGCTGCGGTTCTGAAATTCCCGCGCCGTAACGAAGGTGGACACCGAAAGATACACGATGGCCGCAAAATACAGGATGATATAAATATAGAAGTATTGCCCACGGGAATAAACGTTGTCGGCGCTGACGGAGAACACCAGCCCGGCGGGGATGGACAGAGCAAGGAACAGCAGGTAGCACGCCTCGCAGCACACCGCCGCCCTGAACCAGCGGTTCATCCTCTTTTTCCGGTCCATGACATACACAAGGCAGAGACACACTCCCGGGGACAGGCCGAACCCCAAATAGTTGGACAGGATGTTCAGCCAGCGGTAGCCCGCCGGGATTCCATCCACCGCCAGTGTCACCACCTCCAGCACCGAGATCGCCGCGATCAGCGCAAAAGCAAGGAAAAATCCCTGCTTCTGCTTTTTGTTCAGGGACTCGCTGAGCTTTGTGAGGATGCACATGAAGCTCAGCACAAAAAGGTCAATGGCCGTTAATACATAAAAATATCCATTCATTGTGGCTTGTTTCACCCTTTGGACTTCTGTGATCTGGTCAGCCATCGAAACGATCCCGACCGTCCAGAACTTAGTCAAAAGCCGCTATGTTCTTCAGATTGCTCATCTATCTCTCTGGCAATCGATTCAAAAATCTCAGATTCTTCTTTTGTTTCCAAGTGATTCGGATTCGACAACATTGTATCCATTAGACTCGTTTTCAACCTCTCACAACATGGCTTAAAGGAGACATATGTAATACCTCCACCAATAATCCCACCAGCAACCGGGATAGCCTTCTTGAAGAAACCGGAGAATACCTCTTTTGTCATTTTGACACCGAACCATTTAGCAATGCTTTTTACGATTGGGTAAATTGCTCCTTTGGTCAGAGCCTTTTTCATCAGTTGCCTTTCAACACCTTCGCCAAGCGCTTTCGCCATAGCTTTGATTGCATTGTTGGCACCCGCAACGCCAAACATCACACCCATGGCAATGATCAAAGTGTTCATCGTAGAAGTATCGATCTGTGCTTCATTATCAGCAGATATAATTTCTGGAAAGCCATATAGATACATCAGTTCCTGTGCTGCCCTAAGCGTGTAGCCATAATACTGCATGATATCTGTTGGAATGGTCGCTGCCATAGCTGCACCGCCGGGCGCTCCCAATGCGGCTGAGATTCCAGATACAAAATACCGCTCATGCTGAATCACCGCGTCTGCAATTTTATTGATTTCCTCCAGTGAAATGCCCGCCTTCATCGGGGTTGTTCTAACCGCGTTTTCAATGGTTGCAGCATCATAATGTGCGCGGAACTCGTTTGCCAAAAATCTGTTTCGCTCCACTTTCACACCCGGCGTTCTCAGCCAAGGATAATGATATCTTCAATATCTACTTTTCCATCGTGATTTGCATCCAGTTGATCCATAACAGCATCCTTTGCGGCAGCACCTGTATTTACAACTGTGTTCTTTCCGGCAGTCAATGCATCTCCGGTTTTAGTTGCAGCAGTTTCGATACCATGTACAATACCGGGAGTAACAGTCTCATTGATCTTTTTTGCATTCTCCTGCACAGTATGGATTCCGCTATACAATGCGTCTTTTATATTCAGCATATAGCCTTTCCTCTCAAGTTTCAATCAATGATATTATCTTTACTTACATCATTTGCAAATCCGCAGGCCACGCATTTCCATGCTCCAGAAAGCGTTAAAAATCCGGGCTGAACATTCAGAAACCGTCCACAATGATCGCAAAATCAGAATATCTCACCTGATAACATATCGCTTTGTGCAATACAATACGAACACTTCTGGCAAACCCACACATTATCTACCAGCAACATTGTCTCTCCACAACAAGGCACATCATTGCTTTTATTTTTCTAAATCTCTGAAGATCTTTTTGTTCTTCTGGCAGAGATGCAAAGCTCCGCACTGGTGCATTTTTTCCGACAGTTACTTTCAACTTTTTCATAATTACATTCCTTTCTGGTGTTTATTTCTACTCACCATAAGAGAACATGAATTTTTCGCGGATTCAATTATGCACCAAGCTTTACCTTCCCCGGTTATCCCAACTCCACTGTAAGCTATCCACCCTAGTCTGCCCCCTCACCAGCGTGCCGACCACCTCACAATGGGCGGTCTGGGGGAAGAGATCAACAGGGGTAAAGCCCTCGGCGCGGTAGCCTTTGGCGGTCAGGAGGGCAAGATCACGGGCCATGGTCTCAGGATTGCAGCTGACATAGACCACCCGTTTGGGGGCCATGCGGGCCACGCTCTCGATGAACTGGGGGGTGGAGCCTTCGCGGGGCGGGTCCATGAAAATGACATCTGCTCTCTGCCCGGCGGCCGCTGCTTCTGTGATCCACTGGGTGGCATCGGCGGCAAAGAAGCGGGCGTTTTTCACGTTATTGTGCTTTGCGTTGCCGATGGCATCCCGCACAGCGTCCCGGTTCAGCTCCACGCCCACCACCTGCTTTGCCCTGCCGCTGGCGGTCAGACCGATGGTACCAATGCCGCAGTAGGCATCCAGCACCACCTCTTTGCCGGTCAGGCGGGCGGCTTCCACAGCCAGACCATACAGCACCTCGGTCTGGTCATGGTTGATCTGGTAGAAACTCCGGGGGCTCAGGCATAGGTCTTGCCGCAGAGGGTATCCAGAATGAATCCCTTGCCGTAGAGTGTCTTTTCTTCTTCGCCCAGCACCACGCTGGTGCGGCGGGGGTTGTAGTTCTGCACCACAGTGGTCACGGGGACATGGCGCTTTTCGGCTTCGGCCAGCAGAGCGCGGACAAAGTTTTTTGCCCCGGGCAGAACCGGCTGGGCGGTCACCAATACCACCATCACCTGCCCGGACACCACACCGCGCCGCAGCAGGCAGTGGCGGAGCAGTCCGGTGCCCTTGTCCTCATTGTAAGGCTGGTAGCGGCAGGCGCTAGCCGCCGCCCGCACCGCCTGCATCACGGTGTCCAGCACTTCGTCCTGCAGCAGGCAGCTTTCCACGGGCAGCACTTTATGCGTGCCTGCCGCATAGATACCGGACACCAGTTTCCCGCCGGGGCCCGCTGCAAAGGTAGAGATCACCTTATTGCGGTAATGGCAGGGGGTTTCCGCGCCCCGGATGGGAGCCACCGGGCCGTATTTCCCCACCAGCTTACGGACAGCGGCTTCTTTTTGTTTCAGCTGCTCGGCATAATCCAGCCCCAGCATCGGACAGCCGCCACACTTTTTTGCTTTCAATCTGCACTCCATCGTATATCCTTCCGCCTCTTGACAAAACAAGAAAAAATCACTATACTACAAATAGAAAAGGCACTGCGACAAGCGGTTAGCCCTGAAGGGTTTTAGCTATCTATTTGCATAGAAAACCGTCACCGGCCAGGGTGGCGGTTTTCGCTTTTCACCTTGATGGTAAATACCAGTCCAAAAATATGGAACGTCAAAGTAATCGGCATTGCTCTCACCTCCTTCCGGAAGTGTGGGCTCCCCGCCTGCCGTTATGTGCAGTACCTTTTCGCATTTGATTTTAACACATCTTTTGACCGAATGCAACGAAAAGCTCCCGTAATGGGAGCTTTTTTCGTTTTTCCGTTACCCATAGGGATCGTACAGGTCATATTCTTCTGCCTCCTCATGCTGCTCCTCCAGCACCGGATGCCTGTTCCAGCTGGCTTTGAGAAGCGCCGCTCTCACTGGCAAGGGCGCGGACCGCTTCGGGCACTGCCGCCGAAGAGGGTGTCCGATCCGCTGGCGCATGGCCGCAACGCAGTAGGCCCGGCGGGTAACCGTGGGCAGATAGGTGTTCTGGCTCCCCGCCTTGCCGCCCTTGACCCAGCCTTTTCCTCCAGACGGTACAAAAAGTTGAGCACCGTGGCCGGAGCCAGCCGGTGGCGGTCAGCTTTTCGCTGATGTCCCGCCGGGTGGCCGGGGCGGGGCAGTCCCAGACCGCCAGCAGCACCTGCTCCTCGGCGGCAGAGAGCGGTTTCAGTCTGTCTGAAAGTCCATACACCGGTTTCACCTCCGATTTTTTGTTTTTACATTTGTCTTATTTTAACACGATTATACCACATCCGGCACAAACAGGTAAGCAGTAAAAGTGAGGAGCCATGTGGTAAAATCAGCGTATTTTTACATTTGTCTTAAAAAGCGTTCTTTATTCAAGGACAGTTGTGTGTTTTGTGCGTTCAGAGCGGGCAGAACAGGCCCATCTTTGTGCAAAGATGCTCTTGTTTTTGCACCCCCGGAACCGGTATACTACGGACAAATCAAACGCACACCTGCCGCAGATGAGAGCGGCGGTATGGATCGGAAAGGGAGAGTTCCATATGGCACGAGTATACAACTTCAGCGCAGGCCCCAGCATGTTACCGGAAAAGGTGCTCCGTCAGGCACAGGCAGAGCTGCTGGAATACGGCGATTCCGGCCAGAGCGTGATGGAGATGAGCCACCGCAGCAAGTGGTTCGATGCCATCATCACTGAGACCGAAGCCACCCTGCGCCGGGTGATGAACATCCCTGACAACTACAAGGTCGGTTTCTTCCAGGGCGGTGCCACCCAGCAGTTTGCCATGGTGCCCCTGAACTTTATGACCACAGGCAAGGCCGATTATCTGGTCACCGGCAATTTCTCGAACCTGGCTGCCAAGGAGGCCGCCAAGTTCGGCGAGGTGAAGATCGTTGCTTCCAGCAAGGACAGGAACTTCACCTACATCCCCGATGTCAACGCCATCGACTACGACAAGGACGCAAGCTACATCCACATCTGCCAGAACAACACCATCTTCGGCACCCAGTACGTTGAGGTACCTCAGGTGGAGGGTGTGCCGCTGGTGGCAGACATGAGCTCGATGATCCTCTCCAAACCTGTGGACGTGAGCAAGTATGGCTGCATCTACTTTGGCGTGCAGAAGAACGTAGCCCCCGCCGGCATGGCCATTGCCATTGTCCGGGACGACCTGCTGGGCCACGCCGCCGACACCGTACCCACCATGATGAACTACACCACCCTGCTGGCCAAGGACAGCATGTACAACACGCCCCCCTGCTGGTGCATCTACATGACCGGTCTGGTGCTCAAGTATCTGGAAAACGACATCGGCGGTCTGGAAAACATGCAGAAGATCAACGAAGCCAAGGCCAGATCCTGTACGATTATCTGGACGGTCAGGAGTTCTTCCACAACCCTGTGGAGCACCGTTACCGCAGCACAATGAATGTCACCTTTACCAGCCCCGACCCTGACATGGACAAGAAGTTCTGCGCCGAGGCCGCCGAAGCCGGTTTTGTCAACCTGAAGGGCCACCGTCTGGTGGGCGGTATGCGCGCTTCCATTTATAATGCAATGCCCACCGAAGGTGTAGAGAAGCTGGTGGACTTCATGGAGAAATTCCGCAAGGCAAATGCCTGATTTGTGTATAGGAGATAGGAAGTATGTTTACGATCAAGACCCTGAACGCCATCAGCCCGGTGGGCCTGGCAAAGCTGAACAAGAACCTGTTTGATGTTCGGTGGACACCGATGCCCCCGATGGCATTCTGGTGCGCAGCGCCGACCTGCTGAACACCACCTTCAACGACAACCTGCTGGCCATTGCCCGTGCCGGTGCCGGTGTGAACAACATCCCGCTGGATCGCTGCTCGGAGCAGGGCATCGTGGTGTTCAATACCCCCGGTGCCAACGCCAACGCCGTGGCTGAGCTGGTCATTGGGATGCTGATCGCAGGCAGCCGCAATGTGGCCGCCGCTGCCCAGTGGTGCCAGGGCCTGACCGGCGACCCCGCCATGGCCAAGACCGTGGAAAAGGGCAAGAAAAAGTTCGTGGGCAACGAGATCAAGGGCAAGACGCTGGGTGTCATCGGTCTGGGGGCCATCGGTTCCCGGGTGGCCAACTGCGCCATTGAGCTGGGCATGGAGGTCTACGGCTACGATCCCTACATCTCCATTGATGCCGCCTGGAACCTGTCCAGCCAGGTCCACCACTGCGTGAACCTGAACGACATGCTCCCTCTGTGCGACTACATCACCATCCATGTTCCCTACCTGCCCACCACCAAGGATACCATCAACACCCAGACCCTTGCCCTGTGCAAGGACGGCGTGAAGATCCTGAACTACGCCCGCGGTGAGCTGGTGAACACCGCAGCCCTGCTGGAGGCCATGGAGACGGGCAAGGTCTCCGGCTACATGACCGACTTCCCCACTGAGGCCATTCTGGGCAAGCCCGGCATTGTCTGCACCCCGCATCTGGGTGCTTCCACGCCGGAGGCCGAGGACAACTGTGCCGCAATGGCCGTGCAGGAGATCAGCGATTACCTCAAGAACGGCAACATCACTCACTCGGTGAACATGCCCGAGGTGCACCAGCCCCGTGCAGGCGCAAGCGCATCTGCATCATCCACAAGAACGAGCCCGGCATGATCAGCCAGATCACCGCCCTGACCACCGAAGCGGGCCTGAACATTGAAAACATGGTGAACAAGAGCAAAAAGAACATGGCTTACACCATGCTGGACGCGACCGGTGCCGTGGACGGCAGGCTGGCTGAGAAGCTGGCCGCTATCCCTGCCGTTATCCGGGTGCGCATCCTGTAACACTGCCAACCCTTAGCTTTCCCCTCGCCCCATCTGTTCATGGGCGGGGGGATTGTGGAACACCCCGCCGTCTCCGGGAGAAACTGCTGCTGACACAAAAAATCCCCCCTGCCGTTATACAGCAGAGGGGAGAAAGAAGATCAGAGTGTTTACAGCTTCTTGCCAGTAAGGAGCTCATAAGCTTCCTCGTACTTGGCAATGGTCTTGTCGATGACATCCTGAGGCAGATCGTAGTTGCTGTCGGGATTGGCCTTGAGCCAGTTGCGGACGAACTGCTTATCGAAAGAGGGCTGACCGTGGCCGGCCTCATAGCCCTCCAGCGGCCAGAAGCGGCTGGAATCGGGGGTGAGCATCTCATCGCCCAGCACCACGTTGCCGTTCTCATCCAGACCAAACTCGAACTTGGTGTCAGCAATGATGATGCCGCGGCTCAGGGCATACGCGGCGCACTTCTTGTACAGGGCAATGGTATAGTCCCGCAGCTTGGTGGCGTAGTCCTCGCCATGGCCGGGGAACTGCTTTTCCAGCACCTCGATGCTCTTTTCGTAGCTGATGTTCTCATCGTGGTCGCCGATCTCAGCCTTGGTGGAAGGGGTGTAGATGGGCTCGGGCAGCTGCTGGGATTCCTGCAGGCCCTCGGGCAGGTGGATGCCGCAGACGGTGCCGTTCTGCTGGTAGCTGGCCCAGCCGCTGCCGGTGATGTAGCCGCGCACGATGCACTCGATGGGCAGCATGGCCAGCTTGCGGCACTTCATGCTCCGGCCCTCAAAGGCAGGCGTGCGGAAGAACTCGGCATATCGGCGGTATCCACGCTCAGCATATGGTTGGGCAGAACATCCTTGGTGTAGTCGAACCAGAATCTGCTCATCTGGGTCAGCACCTTGCCCTTGTTGGTCACTTTATTTTTCAGGATCACATCAAATGCAGAGATACGATCGGTGGCAACCATAATGAGGCTGTCGCCATTGTCATAGATCTCGCGGACTTTGCCTTCCTTGATGGGCTTGAATTCAGTCATAGCAAACACTCCATTTTTCCTGATAGCTCTTTCATCAACGTCCTCGCCCGCTCCGGCATTGCAAAGCAATGAAGGGCAGGGTGAGCCGTTTTCCGTTTACCTATTCAGTCTATCACACTTACTGTCCGTTTGGAAGAAACAGATTCCAAGGAAAATTGCCCGCAATTTTCGATTTCTTCGTGAAAAGTGTCAAAAATCAGCAACATTTTTCGTCGAATTGACGGCTAAAGTCGTACTTTCCCGGTTGACAGCGGCGCAGAACATGGTATCATTGAATCATCAGAATTCAACTGCATCAGGAGGTAAGACCTATGGGCAAATTCCCGAAAGACTTTTTGTGGGGCGGTGCCACTGCCGCCAACCAGTGCGAGGGCGCTTACAACGAGGGCGGGCGCGGCCTGTCCAGCGTGGACGTGGTGCCCTTTGGCCCCGACCGCTTCCCCGTGGCGCTGGGCCAGCTGAAGATGCTGGACTGCGATGCCGAGCACTTCTACCCCTCCACGAAGCCATTGACATGTACCACCACTTCAAGGAGGACATCAAGCTCTTTGCCGAGATGGGCTTCCGCTGCTACCGCCTGTCCATTGCCTGGACCCGCATCCTGCCCAACGGCGATGACGCGCAGCCCAACGAAGAGGGCCTGCGCTTCTATGAGGAACTCTTTGATGAGTGCCACAAGTACGGCATTGAGCCGCTGGTGACCCTGTGCCACTTTGATACCCCCATTGCCCTGATCAAAAAATATGGCGGCTGGAAAGACCGCCGGATGGTGGATGCCTACGCCACTACTGTGAGGTGCTGTTCCAGCGCTTCCGAGGCAAGGTCAAGTACTGGCTGACCTTCAACGAGATCAACATGCTGCTCCACATGCCCTTTATGGGAGCCGGTCTGCTCTTTGCACCCGGCGAGAACGTGCAGCAGGTCAAGTATCAGGCCGCTCACCACGAGCTGGTGGCCAGCGCAAAGGCCGTCAAGCTGGCCCATGCCATCATGCCCGATGCCATGGTGGGCTGTATGCTGGCCGCCGGTCAGTTCTACCCCCGCACCTGCGCCCCTGCCGATGTGCAGGCTGCTGCCGAGGCTGACCGCGACAACTACTTCTTCATTGATGTCCAGTCCCGCGGCGAATACCCTGTCTGGGCCAAAAAAGCGG